>ERZ773216.432-NODE-432-length-59339-cov-7.935750_pt1 | contig 59339 bp, 54 predicted proteins | sample MGYA00511259_ERZ773216 | MGnify/ENA primary metagenome ERZ773216 (study PRJEB29015, sample SAMEA2737764) | human gut metagenome | biome: human gut; feature: human-associated habitat; material: faeces | place: China | collected 2012 ... | reverse complement strand
AAGTCCGGCAGGGATAAACGCTGAAGGCATCTAAGCGTGAAGCCCCCCTCAAGATAAGATATCCCATCATAAGAGTAAGACCCCTTGAAGACTACAAGGTTGATAGGCTTGGAGTGTAATCGTGGCAACACGTTCAGCTGACAAGTACTAATAGGTCGAGGGCTTATCCTTAGAGGTTTTGAGAACGGAAAGATGATTTGTTAAGGGTTAGATATAAGATCTTTGTATGAAGTTCTGAAGGTACAGAAAGAAAAGACCGATGAGGTCTTTTTTTTGTATTATAACATGAGACAGAGGGACACTTCTTGTGACAAAAGAAGCGTCCCCGAGGGAGAGGTATGGAACAGCAGCATCAGATACATACAATTTCACCAGTGTATAATGAACATTCTCGTATTTTGATATTGGGGAGCTTTCCTTCAGTCAAATCGAGAGAGGCAGGATTCTTTTATGGACATCCGCAGAATCGTTTTTGGAAAGTGCTTGCAAATGTATTTCAGGCAGAGGTACCTGGTACGATAGAGGAGAAGAAAGCATTTTTATTGGAACATAGAATTGCTGTGTGGGATGTGATCGGACAATGTGAGATTACAGGTTCTTCCGATAGCTCAATTCGGAATGTCGTTCCGAATCCGATTTCAAAAATCTTAGAAACCACAAAGATAGAACAGATCTTTGTGAACGGGAAAAAGGCAGAGCAGTTATATCAGCGATATATTTATCCGCAGACAAAAAGAAATGCCATCTGTCTGCCTTCTACCAGTCCGGCAAATGCAAGCTGGAACCTCGAGAAGCTGACAGAGGCATGGAAGATTGTTTTAGGTTGAGGTAAAGGTTTTGATCATAATTTTAATCAATAGGAATGCCGCGTCAGAGATGGAATCACTTGTCTCGCGTGGCAATTTCTTTTTTGTCTGAATGATTGTACGGATATCTTTTAATTTCAATGTAAGAAAATCGTCGACGGTCTCAATACCGGCTGCGTCCAAAATCTGAAAAACAGCTTCTACGATTTCTTTGCGCTTTTCTCTTGGGATTAACGCAATCCATTCCCGGATTGCCTGATTTGCAAGCAGGCTTTGATTGGCAGGTGTAACAGCGTGTACAAAATGATTTCCAAGCACTTCCCATGACATGGCGTCATGCTGTTTTAATCCCTTATTTTCACTCTTAATAACAACATAATCTTCCTGATGTTCAAATAACCGTCCAACCACAGAGGATTCTGGGACAATCGTTGTAATAAGGGGCAATAGATTCTGGTATGCTGCACTTGCCACAACGTCTTTCGAAAATCCTGGTCCATCGTTGTTGTAGATAGCGATAATCTGATCACGCAGAGATTTTTCGCAATACATTCCAGCATAGATAGCGAAGTTTCCACCTTTGGAATGTCCTCCCAGACGAAGCGGAGTGTCCAGATTCCCAAGGGCATTTAAATAAGCCAGTGATTTTTCCTGTCCCGGTGTCTGCTTTAGATAAAGCATATTAAAATCCTCATGCCAGCCGACAAGCGTTGCATCTGTTCCTGAAAATGCAATATAGGTGCTGTTGTCTGGTAATTTGATCGTGATAGCAGAAAATTGTGACTGCTCCTGTTCATTGATATCATTTACATAGCGGGATAATTGTACATTTTTAAAACGTACACTTTTCGCCATTTCTTTAAATACCAGAATCGCGTTTTTGGTCATGGAGACATGATCGAGTAATTCCTGTTCGTTATTCTGCTTGAAAAACAGTTTGGCTGCGTCGAGCAGAGAGATCGTCGGTTCTTCGTCCCCGGGAACAATATTATTCAGTTCTACATAGACTAACTGCGACAGAATCAGGTTGTCAATTTCATTAAAGGAATCCTGTGCAAAAGTCAGGTCTCCACGCCATTTCATATAATCAATGATATTACTCATGAAATACCCCCTTTAATGGTTTCTTTCATAAAATAAATTAGAGATATTGTACCATATATGGACGGAAATTATAGAGATAAATAAAAATTTAATAGAAAATTCATTAATTTCTTGCGTGGGAGTTTTTTTGTACACATAAAAGGGTAAGATGAGTACAACAAAGCGGGATCGATGAGATTTGACTGAAAGAAAGGACGCGTATGAAAATGAGACAATATGTAAACAGTAATAAAATTATAGAGGGTATCTATGTGTGTAGTGCGGTGATTGGCGGAATAATCGTTACGTCCATGCCGTTATTGGGAGCGATGTTGTTAGTCATCGCATTTTTAGCAGGACGTCTTGTGAAACTGGTTACGATTAGACAGATTCAAATTCGGGCAGAATTAAGGACAGAAGGTTGGAATAGCAATTGATTTTTTGAGTGAAATTGGCTATGATAACAACAGGAATGTCCTAAGGAGACAGAAATAAGTGCATACAAGGAGAGGATGAAAGTATGGGAAATTATGTAATTAGCTGTTGTTCAACAGCAGATCTTTCAAAAGATCATTTTGATGCGATAGATGTAAAATATATATGTTTCCATTTTGAATTGGATGGAAAGCAGTACGAGGATAATCTGGGGGTCAGCATTCCGTTTGACGAGTTTTATTCCCGTATGGCAAATGGCGCAGATACAAAGACTTCTCAGGTAAATGCAGAGGAGTTCGAAGAATATTTCCGGTCATTCTTAGAGCAGGGACTGGATATCCTGCATGTGAGTCTGTCATCTGGAATCAGTGGTGTTATCAATTCGGCAAATATTGCGAAGGAGACGCTACAGGAGGAGTTCCCGGATCGTAAGATCTATGTTGTTGATTCCCTGGCGGCATCTTCGGGATACGGTTTGTTGATGGATAAGTTGTCGGAGCTTCGGGCACAGGGGAAGACGATTGATGAGGTTCGCGATTTTGTAGAGGAACATAAGCTGAATCTGAATCATTGGTTTTTCACTTCTGATCTGACATTCTTCATTAAGGGCGGCAGAGTAACAAAGACGGCTGGATTTATTGGTTCGGTGTTGAATATCTGCCCACTTTTGAATGTGGACTATGAGGGAAAACTGATTCCACGGTATAAGATCCGTACAAAGAAAAAGGTAATTCAGGCAATCGTAGACCGGATGGAGGAATGTGCCGAGGATGGATTGGATTATTCCGGCAAATGTTATATTTCCCAGTCTGCCTGCTATGACGATGCACGGGCAGTTGCGGATCTGATCGAAGCGAAGTTCCCGAAGTTAAATGGAAAGGTAGAGATCAATCACATTGGTACAACAATCGGCAGTCATACAGGACCGGGTACGGTAGCGTTATTTTTCTGGGGCAAGAAGCGTGAGGACTGATGCAACTGTCGGTGGCGCATATGGGAAATGAGGAAACGTGATATGTATAAGATAGAGAGCCATATGCCAGGGAGATTATATGGAAGAACAGATATACAAGATAATTCGAATTGATGAGGAAGATTTTGGCTGCGAGGGTAGACCGGAAGGACAGGAACCGATGGTGCGTGTCGTATTGGAGGCAGATACCGGAGAGACAATGATCGTGATGATGGAAGATGCCTTGATGTACACACGTAAGCTGGATGTCGGTGGACTGGCAATCGTAGGTGCAGATGGTTTGCTGTATGCACCGGGGACGGTTATGTCGATGGAAGAAGTGCTTGAAGTGTCGGTTGATTTTGAAAAGCAGGCGGCATGGATGGAGAATTACTGGGATGCGGTGGATGAATTAGAGGATATGGAGTAGTGCAAGCGATGGCAAAATCGGAAAATCAAAAATTAAAATTGTTATACATTCGGAAATTTCTGTTAGAACAGACAGATAAAGACCATCGCGTGACTACAGCACAGATTATTGATGAATTGACGAAACACGAGATCAAGGCAGAACGGAAGAGTATTTACGATGATATTGAATGTCTCCGATCGTTTGGAATGGATATCAAACGGGTGCAGAAGGATCGTACATACAGTTATTATGTTGCCAACCGTCCGTTTGAACTGCCGGAATTAAAGCTTCTAGTGGATTCTGTGCAGTCCGCGAAATTCATTACAAAGAAAAAGACGAATGAACTGATAAAAAAGATTGAAAAGCTTGCGGGAAAGTTCGAGGCATCACAGCTGCAGCGACAGGTTTTTGTTGCAGGACGTGTAAAAACGATGAATGACAGTATCTATCGAAATGTAGATCATCTGCATGCTGCAATTTCAGAAAATTCACAGATCCAGTTCCATTATTTTCAGTGGAATGTGAAGAAGGAGGCGGAGCTTCGTAAGGGTGGTGCATTTTATAAGGTAAGCCCTTGGGCGCTTACTTGCAGTGATGGGAACTATTATCTGGTTGCGTATGACGAGCAGGAGGAGAAAATCAAGCATTTCCGGGTGGATAAGATGCTGGATATTCAGATGACAGAAGAAAAGCGACTTGGCAGGGAAGTCTTTAATGAGTTTGACACGGCTGTCTATGATAAGAAGATGTTTGGCATGTTTGGGGGAACGGAAGAGCGTGTCAAGCTGCTATGTGATAATGAATTGGCAAACGTGATTCTGGACCGGTTTGGCAGGGATGTAAATTTGATTCCGAAGGGCGAAAAGCAGTTCACAGTAAATGTGGATGTTGCAGTCAGTCGGCAGTTTGTATTCTGGGTAATGGGACTTGGCGATGGAGCGAAAATTGTAGCCCCGGAGTCAGTTGTTTCGCTTGTGCAGGCAGAAATTGAGCGGCTGCAATTACAATATAAGAAAGAATGAACCAGGGATTTGGACGAAGAAAGACAGGAGCACATCGTAAATGGTGTGCTCTTTCTGTTTACTGTGAAAAACTGACAAATTTATGATCTGTATATTGTAAATTTGACGAAAATGTGGTTTTATAGGATGTAGGGGAACTAGAGACTATTATAAATAAGAAGGGAAATTTTATTATGCCAGTTTTTGATTTTTCAAGCTCGTCAAGCTCATCGAAGGAGCAGGCGAAGCCTGTCTGTACATATACATCATTTCTTTCCGATGCAAAAGAGAAAACACCGGAAGAACCAATCTTAGTGTTAGATAATACGAAACGGCAGTGGTCACATCATGCGTCCGGTATGTTTGCAAATCAGAGTAAGCGGACGGCGTTTGAGTTTAACGATACGGATGGAACATGGTCGGCAGATATTCTGCGCGTGGATGCGCGGTTTATCAGTCTGATCAAATGGCTCGGCGATAACCGGATTCCAATCCGTCTGTCTGGACAGAACATGGAGGATGGCTATGCCGTCTATAAGATCCGGGAGACTGCATATGGCGGTGCGACAAAGTTGTCCGCAGAGGATGGTTTCCTGCAGTTCATGATCGAGCGCCTGCTTGCAAGTAGTGCGGCAGAGGAAGTCGAGGAGGACGAGGACGCGGACGAAGTCGGCGATGAGATGAAGCTCACAAGTCTGCAGAGCATTTCTGATTTCATGATGTGTGCAGGTAAGACGATGCCGGACAATATCCGTCTGTGGGCACGGCGGAATCTTGCAGTTGCTCGTTCGAGTGAGGTGTCACAGGAGGAACGCAGACATGCACAGCGTGCTCTTTCTATTATGCTGAACGTGCAGTGGAAGAGCAATTATTTCGAGGCGATAGATCCGGTGTGGGCAAGGAAAATCTTAGATGAAGAGCTGTACGGATTAGAGCGTGTAAAACAGAGAATCATGGAGACGATCATCCAGATCAACCGGACACATACATTACCGGCGTATGGACTTCTTCTGGTAGGACCGGCAGGAACCGGAAAATCTCAGATTGCATATGCGGTAGCAAGGATTCTGAAACTGCCTTGGACAACTCTCGATATGAGTTCCATTAAGGATCCGGAGCAGCTTACGGGAAGTTCGCGAATCTATGCAAATGCGAAACCTGGAATTATCATGGAAGCGTTCTCGAATGCAGGCGAATCGAATCTGGTATTTATCATCAACGAGCTGGATAAGGCGGCATCCGGCAAGGGAAACGGAAATCCGGCGGATGTGCTGCTGACACTTCTGGATAACCTTGGATTTACAGATAATTATATGGAATGTATGGTGCCAACGACAGGAGTTTACCCGATTGCAACGGCAAACAACAAGGAAGATATCAGTGCACCGATCATGTCGAGATTCGCGTTGATTGATATTCCGGATTATACATTTGAAGAAAAGAAGATTATATTCACGAAGTTCGCAATGCCGAAGGTACTGAAGCGCATCGGGCTTCGGGAAGAGGAGTGTGTTGTGACAGATGCGGGCTTAGATGCGGTGATCCATCAGTTTGAGAATACGACGGGAATTCGTGATATCGAGCAGGCGGCGGAACATCTGGCAGCAAATGCCTTGTATCAGATCGAGGTAGAGCATGCAGGACATGTGGTATTTGATGCTGCACAGGTAGAGACGTTGTTTGCATAATGGGATAGAGGAAAACAGGGAGTTTAATAAAAAATGTGTGAAAAGTTGGAGTTCAATGAGAAGTACAAAGCATTTACAGAAGTCTTGCACCGGGAGGTTCAGACCTTCGAACAGTGTGAGGAAGATGTGGTGCAGGCACTTGCGATTGTTGCAGACGATCTGAAGCTTGGCAAAGTGAAATATGAGCTGGATGCTCCGGTATCTAAGATCCGTCCGCACGGGGAGCATCGGGTTGGAAAATTATTTGATAATCAGAAGGGGGCATATGGAAAAGCAAAGCATCAGGTATTTGTACTGCCGGATGGCGGAACAATGACGTTTTCCGTTTATCCGTGTGAGGATGTGGACTACTCAAAGGAAGAACAGGATACGCAGCAGATTTTGCTGAAGGAGATATATATTCAGTTTAGCCGTGTTATGATGCAGGGATTACTGCGCGGCGTATTGCTGACGGATATGGCAACCGGTGTTGCGAATCCGGAGGCGTTTATGCAGTTTATTGGCAAACAGTTAGCGACCGGACAGATTCATACATACACGGTATTTTTCTTCAATGTGCATAATTTCAAATATGTGAATAAGATTTTCCCTTATGAAGAGGGGGACGTTATATTACGCAATTACGCCGGAATGGTAGATAAGATGTTGCTGGATGATGAGATTGTCGCGCGTCTGGGTGGCGATAATTTTGTCGCGTTGGTGAAGAATGAACGGAGTGAAATTATTTTATCGAAGCTCCAGAATCTCCGGCTGTATCATCGAACCGAAATCAAGGAAAAAGAGTTTGTATTCGGGGCGACGATCGGTGTCGGTAAGCTGGATGATATCCGGGCACCGCGAGATGTTATGGCACGCGCAAGTATTGCATATCAGGCTGCCAGACAGAAGGGCAGCGGAACGGTTGCATTTTATTCGACAGAGATCCAGAATAAAATAATGGAGGCACAGGGAATCATTGCAAGCTTTCTTCCTGCGCTCGAGGCACATGAATTTGTGGTCTATTATCAGCCGAAGGTCGATGTCAATACGAACAAAATCTGTGGTGCAGAAGCGTTGGTACGTTGGATGCATGAGGGCAGACTGATTCCACCGGTGCAGTTTATTCCACAGCTTGAGCGAGAAGGAAGCGTGTGCAGGCTTGATTATTATGTATTGGAAGAAACATGTCGGTTTATCCGCAAGCGGCTGGATGAAGGAAAAAAAGTTCCGTGTATCTCTGTGAATTTCTCCAGAAGACATCTGGAGGAAGATTATCTGGTGAAAAAGATTGTCAATGTGATTGACAAGTACGGTATCGATCATGGTTATATCGAGATTGAGCTGACAGAGAGTGAGGATTTTCAGAACTATGAGATTATGTCGGAGATTGTCGATGGACTTCGCAGCGAAGGTATCGCAACTTCGATTGATGATTTTGGAACCGGTTATTCATCCTTGAACATGATCAAGAAGGTAGATCTGAATGTGATTAAGATTGATAAGTCATTTATTCCAATGGAGACAGAATATCCGGGCAAGGAGACGGACATGGTAATGTTTGTCAGTATCGTTGATCTGGTGCGCAAGCTCGGGAAGAAGACGATTGCAGAAGGGGTAGAGACGAAGGAACAGTTACGGTATTTAAGACAGGTTGGCTGTGATATTGTGCAAGGATATGTATTTGATAAGCCGATGCCGGAAAGCGAATTTGAAGTACGGCTGGAACAGGGATATAAGGATGAGGAGTAACGATGGGTAGTGAAGAAAAACGATATGCATTATTGATTGATTCGGATAATGTATCTGCCAAATATATAGATACAATTTTTGATGAATTGGCGGACCGTGGTATGGTAACGGTGCGAAGAATCTATGGGGACTGGGCGCGAAGTGTCAACGGCTGGAACCGGACGACATTGCTCCGGAATTCTATTGTCCCAATCCAGCAATTTGCATACACACAGGGAAAAAATGCAACAGATTCCGCGATGATCATTGATGCGATGGATCTGCTCTATACAGGCAATCTGGATGGATTCTGTCTGGTGTCGAGTGACAGTGATTTTACCCGGCTGGCAGAGCGTCTGCGAGAGGCTGGTAAGGAAGTAGTCGGCATGGGTGAGAACAAGACGCCGGAAGCATTTGTCAAGGCGTGTACGAGCTTCAAAATGCTGGATGCGCTCATTCGCGAAGATATCTCACAGGTCACGGATGAGAAAAATGTTGCGAAAGTATCAACCGAGAAAAATGAAAACAGCTCGAATATTACAAGCATTAAGTCTATTCAGAAGGTAATCTATGATATCATTGATGGCAATGCTGATAATAATAAACTGACGCATGTCGGCGAGATTGGAAGCAAATTACAGGCGCGTTTCTCTGATTTCGATGTGCGGAATTATGGGTACTCGAAGCTTACAACATTTATAAATGAGGCATTTGGTAATTTCGAGGTCATTTCCCAGAATCGTCAGAATTATGTGAAGATTATCGATGATGTTGTACCGAAGAGGGAAATTGAGGAGCAGATTATTCAGATTCTGAAGAAGAATCCACAGAAGAACAGCAATATGGGACTCTTAAACAGTACGTTAAAAAATGAGAACCGGAATTTCAGTATCAAGAAATATGGATACAGCAAATTTTCCAGCTTCCTGAAGAGCTTTGGCTGTTTTAAGATTGATGGAGATAAGGTGTCGCTACAGTAGGCGGGTATATATGCTATATATGAGAGCAGAAGTGAACGATACGGATGAAAGCGAAAAATAAGCATAAGGAGACGACATATGGGCAAATCCGGAATGAACGAAATCGAAGAAGATACAGCAAAAGAGACTGGGATGCAAGAACAGGGCAGGAAGAACAAACACAAAAGGAATAAAGATAAAGGACAGAAGCTTTCTGCCCGCGATGTAACAAAGCTTCTGAAGTGGGTGATCATCTTAGCGGTCGTAGTTATTCTGGTTGTGGTTGGCTATAAGCTTGCAAAGCAGCTTGGATGGTTCGGGTTGAAACCGAAGGTAGAGACGACGATCCTTACAAGCAGCCAGCTAGAACAGGTGTTGCAGATAGATGATTTATCAGTCTGTGAGATTACCTACAACGGTGTGGCAGAGGTGCCGCAGAAGAATCATCCGACGAAGGTTGCCTACTATGTCTCTTATGAGGCTGAAGTGAAGGCAAGTATCAACATGGCAGATATTGATGTTCAGATCGATGACAATGTCGGAGAAGGGCAGGCGAAGAAAATCATTGTGACGCTGCCGCAGTTGCAGGTCAAGCAGATCGATGTCGATATGGCTTCGCTTGACTATATGTTTGTCAAGAAGAGTGCGAACACGGCAGATGTATCCGAGGAAGCGTATGCGGCATGTATCGCGGATGCAGGTTCTGAATGCCGGGGAAATGAAGTGTTCTTACAGATGGCGAAAGAAAATTGTGAGAATACAGTCAAGGCACTGCTCATGCCGATCATAGAGAATCAGGATGAGTCGTATGAACTGGTGATTCAGTAGGGGACGAAGGAGGAGAAACAAATGAAGAAATTAAAAAAATTCGTGGTCCTTTGTCTTGCAGTTATTATGCTGTTCACTGCATGTGGAAAAAAAGGTGAAGAAGTAACGAAAGAATTGAGCATTACGCAGATGCAGACAATCTGTGAGCTGGCAACACTCAAATGTTATTATCATAATGTGGCAAAGCTGACGAAGGAAAAGGAAGTTCTGTGGTGGGATACATCGGCAGAGCTTTGGATCGAGTATTCCGGCATCGTAAAGCTCGGTGTGGACATTGCGAATCTGGATATGCAGGTAGATGGCGATCAGGTAACGATCACGATGCCAAAGGCAGAGGTGCTTAGCTGTCAGGTGGATCAGACGTCGTTAAATGAAGACTCCTATTACACAACCCGTGAAGGACTTGGCGCAGAGAAGATCAATGCGGACGATCAGACGGAAGCAATCAAGACTGCACAGGAAAATATGCTGGAGAATGTCCAGTCGGATGAATCCCTGTTGCAGCAGGCGCAGCAGCGGGCACAGGAGCTGTTAGAGCAGTATGTGAAGAACGTCGGTGATGCGATGGGCAAAACGTATGAAGTGAGTTTTGTGATTGCGGACGAAGCCGGAACTAATACAGTAAGTACAGATGAAAGTGATAATTGATAGGAATGAAAAAGAGCCGTTGCGATTGCAACGGCTCAAGTTCTTTGAGGGGAGGGAGTTTCGATTTATGTTAATCCTCGTCCTCGACCTCTCTACGCAGATAAATCAGTTTTCGGAATGCTGGTACGATCTGTGCAGCAACGACTGCTTTCACAAGATCAAGTGCAATAAAAGGAAGAAAACCGGCTACAAAAGCAGCCTTGATACTGCAACCTGATGCGATCATAATCCAGAGAGAACCGACTGCATCAACGAGAACAGCGGATAACATAGCGACGATAGTATAACGGATACGATTGTACTTCTTTCCGCGAAAGATCGGAATCAAAATGGCGATGAAGATAAAGGCGAAGGAAAAACCGCCATATGTGCCAAATAAATATCCCGGACCTGCCTGTCCACCAACGAATACCGGAACACCGACCAGTCCGAGTAACATCCAGATCAGTCCGATGAAGAAGGATTCCGCAAGTGGAAATACAAGTGCAATCAGGGTGATTACAAAATTCAAAAGAGTGATGTGTGTTCCGTTTGGCAGCGGGATGCTGATATAAGCGGATACACACAGGATGGCTGCGAAAAGTGCCATCATGACAATTGAGTAGGTTGAAAATTTGCTTTTTGTTTTTGTGTCCATTTCTTTTTCTCCATAGTTTCTGTTATAATAGCCATGCTATTGTTGAATTCATAGCAGGTACATGATGTAGAATAGCAGATGAAAATAAGAATGTCAACCTAAAATGGATAGAAAAGTTGACATTGTAAACTTTGGGAAATATAATAGGAAACATTGAGTGAGAAAATGAAGAACAAATTTGAAAAAATGTTTGAACAACTGGCTGATTTTCATATGCTTGATGGATACGATGGTTGGATGATCGGGGCGTGTGTGTATGCGCAGCGGGGAGCGGCAGGAGAACGCGTATCAGGCACAGAATTTGGCTGTGGGAATGATCTGACAGTAGTTCAAAATCAGAAAATCAAAATTCAAAATTCCTGCAAGTCCGAGATTGTGAAGAAAACTGCAAGCTTTGCGGTTATGCGGAATCAGATAGAAGAGGATGGAATCGTGTATCAGCTGGAGTTGCATGTGGTAAGGCCGGAGGTGCAGGGGGCAGTTACTAGCAAACAAGCAGGTATGGAAAAAAATATGGCCATGAATGTCGAGAAATCAAAGCTGGAAGAACAGCGGATGAATCTACACCATTCGGTCGGAACGGAAGAAAACGCGGACACAGGCGGGGAAAAAACGTTTTCATTTACGCATTCCGATATCCTTCGATTTGTGGATGCCGTAGGCGATACGAATTCGATTCACCGGACGGCGCATGCGGTTGTGCCGGGGCTTTTGATGGTGGAGAGGATGCTTGATATGTGGATGAAAAAACAGCCGGAAACGGAAACTGATGTAGAGTTGCAGGCGGGAATGAAGAACGAGATGCAGGCAGGTGTGCAGGTGGAAACGCAAAATGAGATGCAGGCAGGTGTGCAGGTGGAAACGCAAAATGAGATGCAGGCGGGAATGCAGGATAGCAAAACGTTTATTTGCAGATTCCGTTTTGAAAAACCGGTATATGTAGATGAGAAGCTGCAGATCCAGGCAAGAACCGAACACGGAAAGCAGATCTATGAATGTAAACGAGAGGATAGGGAAATCGTATGGAACATGCGTATATTATAGACGGACGCCGCAGCTATATCGGTGTCGAAAATGGAATGTATAAACATCTGCCAGCCGAGGTGCTTGCGGCGGAGGTACTCTGTGCGCTTGTACCGGAAGATGTACGTCAGACTGTCGATGAGGTGATCGTCGGAAATGGAGTTGGAGCCAGTGGAAATATTGGCAGACTGGCAACGCTTACGGCACATTTCCCACAGGCGGTTCCCGCGTACACAGTGGATATGCAGTGTGGATCGGGATTGGAAGCACTGACGATTGCCGCGGCGAAGATCCGAAGTGGACAGGCAGATCTGATTGTGGCAGGTGGCGTGGATAGTTCGTCAACGGCACCGCGACGTGCGTATAACCGGAATCATCCGGACTATGAACGCTATGGAGGCGAGGAATCCTTTTATTCCGTCGCAAAATTTGCACCGGGCGAGCATGATCCGTATGCGATGATCCGCGGCGCAGAGCGTGTGGCACTGGATGTGCAGATGACCAGACAGGAATTAAATAAATGGGTATTACGTTCACATTCTCTCGCAAAACAGGCAAGAGAAGCCGGCGTGCTAGAACCATATCTGGTCGGCGTGCAGGGGGCAACTGCAGACGCGGGTATCAGGGATCGCATAAGTGAACGATTCTTAGATAAGCTACCACCGCTTTTGCCGGACGGAGCGATACTAACAGCCGGAAATACATGCTTGATGCATGATGGTGCGGCATTTTTGCTGGTGGCATCGGAGCGGTATGTAAAGGAGCATAATCTGACACCGCTTGCGGAAATCGTTGATTCCGTAACGGTTGGCGGGAACCCGGACAAAAGCCCGGAGACAGCAATACTTGCCATTCAGAAATTACTTGCCAAGACGAAACATACGGCGGAAGATATCGCGGTATTTGAATGTAATGAGGCATTTGCAGTAATTGATGAGCTTTTTGCGCGTGCCTATCCGGAAGCAGTTGACCATTACAACCGGTATGGTGGGGCGCTCGCATATGGACATCCATATGGCGCCTCAGGAGGCATCATTACGATACATGCATGCCGGGCGCTGCAGGAGACACCGGGCTATGCAGTATGCAGCATTGCGGCAGCCGGCGGCATCGGACATGCGCTGTTGCTGCGGGCGGGAGGAATGTAACATGCAGTATATTGATTATCTGACAAAACAACCATCGGACAAAGACGCAATCATCATCAATGGTGATCGCTATACATACGGAAAGCTCTATGTGCTTGTGCAGGATGCACGCGCGCGCCTTCCGCAGGTTGCAGAAAAACATCTGTATCCGATTCGGGAGACCGGAATCCTGAAACAGTTGGTTTTATTTCTGGCGTGTGCGGGAACAAATCAGGTACCAGTTATCGTGCCGGCGGACAGCAAACTTGAAGTAACAGATCCGCTGTTTGATACGCCCGTGCCGGAGCGCGCGGTAATGGCAGTGATGACATCCGGAACAACCGGGATTCCGAAGATTTTATTCCGAAGCTTTGAAAGTTGGGCGGATTTCTTCGCGATACAGAATGCGGTGTTTGGCGTGGATGCGGACAGCCGGCTGTTCGTACAGGGAAGCCTTGCATTTACCGGGAATCTGAATCTCTATATGGGACAGCTTGAGGCAGGCGGCACGCTGATTGCGGAGGATGTATTCCTGCCGGGCAAATGGGAGCAGGTGATGGCGCGCGAAAGGGCGAACGGTATTTACCTGATTCCGTCCAAGTTACTTATGCTGCCTCGCGTATTTAAGGGTGTAAATGCGAATATCCGCACGATCATTTCGGGCTCGCAGAGCCTTGGGCGAAAGGATGCGGAAGTGTTGAAGAAGATATTTCCGAATACGGAGATTACATTATATTACGGTGCGAGCGAGCTGAATTATATCACGTATGTGAAGTCCGCGGACATGACGGAAGAGCGGAACCTGATCGGCAAACCATTTCCGGGAGTGCGGGTGTTCATACAGGATGATGAAATGTACGTGGACAATGCATTTCACGTGGAGAATATTACCGTGCCGTATTCGCTGAAGGATAGCGGGCGGATGGATTTGCAGGGGAATTTCTATTTCCTTGGACGGACGGATGATATCGTTGGCGTGCGTGGACGCAAGGTGTCGATGATGAAGATTGAAAATGCGTTGGAGGAAGTCGCCGGTATCACAGAGGCGGCGGTCGTTCTGCTTCCGAAGGAAAAGGATGCGGACATGCCGGCGGAGATCGTGAGTGCATTTGTGACGGTGGAAGGCACGGACGTGCCAGAGAATCTGCGGCAGCAGTTGAAGGAAAAGTTGGCGGATTTTGAGATTCCGAAGCGTGTGATTGTTCTGGAGGCGTTCCCGAAGAACACAAGTGGGAAAGTGGATAAAGCGCGGTTAAAGAAGATGTGGATAGAGCAAGAGCCACAATAAATTTATTTCACAGTATGGAGGACCGGACGGTGATACGGGCAGAACAGGTAAGATTTCAATATAAAAAGCGGGATGTCGATGGAAACGTGATTGCGACGGAGGAAATCTTAAAAGGCGTAGATATTACAATTAAAAAGGGTGAATTCATCGCGTTGCTTGGCAGAAATGGTTCCGGCAAGACGACGTTCTCGAAGCAGTTAAATGCAATCCTTCGACCGTCGGAAGGTACGGTGACGGTAGATGAGATGGGAACCAAGGATGCGGATAAGTTGTACGAGATTCGCCAGCGCGTCGGCATGGTGTTCCAGAATCCAGACAATCAGATGGTGGCAGCAAATGTGGAAGAAGAGGTTGCATTCGGCCCGGAGAATCTGGGAATGGAGTCGGATACAATCGTGGCACGTGTGAAGCAGGCACTTGAACAAGTGCGGATGTGGAAGCGCAGAAAGACGGCTCCGAATCATCTGTCGGGCGGACAGAAACAGCGGATTGCGATTGCAGGAATTCTTGCGATGCACCCGGATTATATTGTCTTAGATGAACCGACTGCGATGCTTGATCCGAAAGGACGGAAAGAAGTGATGGAAGCATTACAGCGGTTGAATCAGGAACAGGAAATGACTGTGATTCTGATTACCCACGATATGGAAGAGGCGGCACTTGCGAGCCGGGTGATTCTGCTTGCGGACGGACAGATGCGATTTGATGGAAGGCCAGAGAAATTCTTTGGAGCGGATGCATTGCTTGCGGAGATGGGGATGGAGGCACCGCTTTCTTATCGTGTGAGGAAATTAATAGATAGTGATGTGTTCGAGAAAAAGATTGGAGATGCGAGAGTAGAGGAGGCTACGATTGACAAAAGGGAAAAAGTAGCAGAATATGATAAAACTGGAAGAGAATGGGAAGCAAGCTCTGAGCTGGTAGATAAGAAAAAAAACAAAAAGGCTGAAGCAGAGACAGATGAAAAAAATCAAGATCTCCTCTCCCTGCAACATGTTAGCTATATTTACAGCCCGGGAACAGCGTACGAGAAGGTTGCTTTAGACGACGTGAATCTGTCGCTTGGCAAGGGGGAGATTGTTGGACTTGCCGGACATACCGGTTCTGGTAAATCCACCATGATACAACTCCTGAACGGGTTGCTGAAACCGACCAGCGGAACAGTTACATTTGAGGGAAAGGATATTCATGCAAAGGGATATTCTGGGAATTATCTGCGCAGTAAGGTTGGCATGGTGTTCCAATATCCGGAGCATCAGATGATCTGCGATACCGTGTGGGAGGATGTCGCATTTGGACCAAGTAAGCAGGGCTTGACCGGGGAAGCATGCGAGACGCGTGTGGAGGAAGCACTTCGGTTTGTTGACCTGCCAGAGAAATATTATCAAGCATCGCCATTGCAGCTATCGGGCGGACAGAAGCGGCGTGTGGCGATTGCAGGTGTGCTTGCGATGCATCCGGAATATATCATATTGGACGAGCCGGCAGCGGGATTAGACGCAGCAGGAAAGCGCGAAATATTCGACCGGATCCGGCGGATGAGCCGGGAGCAGGGAATCGGAGTTTTACTTGTCTCGCATAGTATGGAGGACCTGGCGGAATACGCAGACCGGATTATTGTGTTGGACGATGGAAAGAAGATATTGGATGACCGACCTGCAGAAGTATTTGCCGAGAGGGAAACGCTGGAAACCTGCGGGTTGGATGTGCCGGAAGCAGTGAAATTTGCCGATCGCCTGCGTGCGGAGGGGTATGCGATACCACAGACTGTGATACGGGAAGAGGAATTGCTGGAAACCCTGCGTGCCTGTGTGGGTGACAGTATGCAGGAATCAATGGAAAAGAAGTCACTGGACAGGGCGGATATGCAGGAAGTATCGGAAGAAAGATATTCTGACATGCAACGAGGAGATACGCTATGATTCGAGACATTACAATTGGACAATATTATCCTTCGGATTCCCCGATTCATCATCTGGACCCTCGTGTGAAACTATTTGCAACGCTGCTCTACATCATCAGCTTGTTTCTCTCCAAAAGCTTCGTGGTATTTGCTGTGGCAGGTGTGGTATTACTCGTCTGCATCGTGATATCGAAGGTTCCGTTTCGCTATATGATCAAGGGCTTAAAGCCGGTCTGGATTTTGCTGGTATTTATCTGTATCGTAAATGTATTCTTCGGAAAAGGGGATGTGCTGTATTTTCATTGGCGGTTCATCCATATCTACCGGGAAGGCATCCTGCAGGCACTGATGCGTGTCGTGCGGCTGGTAGAACTGATCCTGGGTTCGTCACTTATGACTTACACGACGACACCGACCGAGCTTACCGACGGGCTGGAGAAAGCATTTCATCCGCTCGAAAAGCTGCATGTGCCGGTGCATGAGATTGCACTCATGATGTCAATTACGCTCCGCTTCATTCCGATTCTGATTGAAGAGTTAGACCGGATCATGAAGGCACAGACGGCACGAGGCGTGGATTTCGAGGCAGGAAATGTGTTCCAGAAGTTGAAACGTACCGGACGGATTCTGATGCCGCTTTTTGCATCGGCAGTCGGACGCGCCGGAGATCTCGCACTCGCGATGGAAGCGCGTTGTTATCAGGCAGGCAGACCGAGAACGAAGATGTATCCGCTTCGATATGCACGTGCGGATGGTGTCGTGTATGTGCTGGCAGTTGTGTATCTGGCAGGGATGATCGTGATGAAGGTAATAATTGGATAGAAGCACTGTGGTGTGCAGGTAAATGAAAATAAAATAGTTTTGGTAAAAGCAGGTTTGAAAAATAGCCTGCTTTTTTGATGCGCAAAAATATTCGCGAAAATTACATGGCCTTTTAGGAAACAAAAAGACATGCATTTCCCAAAAGGGTATTGCTATCACGTTTACGTGATGGTTTACGCTCGAATTATGGAGAAAGGTAGGCCATGATGAGCAAAATTAGCGAAGTGAGTAAACGAACTGGACTTAGTAAGAGAACACTCCAATATTACGATGATGAAGGTTTGTTGCATGTTCCCCGATCCCCGGATAATTACCGAATGTATGATGGAGAGACAATGCAGGAAATATGGGAAATTCTCGTGTACAAAGAAATGGGATTCAAATTGTCTGAAATAAAATGTATCACTACGCTTTCAGAATCTGAAAAAAATGAATATATGAAAGAGTATACAAAAAGACTGAAAGAAAAGAAACAGACAATGGAGGAACAGATAGAGCTTATTACATCTATTCAGAAGCAGCATATGTTCCCCCAAATGCCCGAGGATGGAGTAAAAGGAACTTACGTGGAATTAGCGTCCAGATTACGGAAGAAAGAAAACAGGGAGGATTAAAAATATTATGAAGAAATTGTGGAAATTTATGAAAGCGGTTGTATTTGTTGTAATTATATTTGTGGTTCTGATATGTGCAATTGGCATGAAACAGAAACATCGTAAGCAGAAGAACAGTACATATATTTGGCCGGATAATGCATTGACGGCGATGATACCGAAACCGGAATCTAAAAAAGGAGAAGTTACCTTTGAGACGGAAGATACCTTTTCGATTGACGTGTATAAAACATCAAAAAAAGAATATAACAATTATGTGAATGATTGCAAGAAAAAGGGATTTACGGAGAATTATTATGGAACCGATGACCATTACAGTGCAGATCATGCAGATGGATTTTCGTTGAGACTGAGTTATAATTCCACAGATAAGGAAATGAGCATACGTATATCCAAGAAATCAGAGACTACAACAGTAAATTCGACGGATACGGAGGAATCTGTTGCAGAAGATGTAGAAGCTGATAATTCAGATAAAACCGAGGCAGAAGAAACAACAGAGAATACAACAGAAGAATCAAAACATGAAGGTGTTACTCCTGATTTCAAGGAATTAATGGATAGTTATGAGACGTTCTTTGATAGTTATGTAGATTTTATGAATAAATATAATGAAGCATCTTCTGATGATCAGGCAGGCATGTTGGCGGATTATGCCGATTTTATGACCAAGTATGCAGATTATATGAAGAAGTTAGATGATATTGATGAGAATAATTTATCAGCGGCAGATTATGCATATTATATTGAAGTGCAGGCACGAATTACAAAGAAATTATCTGAAGTAAAAATGTAGTTGATTAAGCGGGAACCCGGATAAGTCTGGGTTCCTTTTATGTTTAGTATCAAGAATAATTGACAAAACTAATAATTACAGGTATACTAACAATAAGTAAAATATATATTTACATATTGAAAGCTGGTGACCATGTGATATATGAATATCTTTCAAACAATTATACGGAAGGAGAGCCAATTTTTCTAACAGATATCAGCATCGAGGGAATGTCAGAGGAAAATATAAGATATCATTTGAAAAAACTAACAGATGAGGGCAAAATCAGCAGATATGAGTCAGGTGTGTATTATTTGCCTCAAATTAACATTTTTGGAGAGAAGACGGTTCTTTCAGCAGATACAGTAGCATTGCACAAGTATGTATGCAGAAGAGGAAAACGGGTGGGGTATTATGCGGGATATACACTCGCAAATCAGATGGGACTATCAACGCAGGTTCCGTTTAAGCAGGAAATAGTAAGTAATTATGCTCCGGCTCAGGTACGTGAGATCTCAATCAAAGATAAAAAATATATAGTTCGAAGATCTGCAATTGAGGTAACAGATGAAAATGCATATGTGCTGCAGTTGCTGGACTGCCTAAAAAATATTGACAAGGCAGCAGAGGAGGATATGCAGGTATGTGGAACGATCCTTACAAAATATGCAATGTTGCATCAAATTACAAAAAAGCAGGTAGATACATTTTTGGAATATTATCCGACGAAAATTTATAAGGCAATATACGAAACAGGGGTGGAATATGTATCTTCATGAAGATAAGGAAAAATTTAAGGAATTGATAGAGCAGGTTTCAGAAGAAACAGGGAAGACGGTCGTTGTAATTGAAAAGGATTATTATGTTACAATGATATTGCGATTGCTTTCAAAGGAGCTTCCCAATGTCGTTTTTAAGGGAGGAACTTCGCTGTCAAAAGGCTTTAAGGCAATAAATCGTTTTTCGGAGGATATAGATATCACCTTTGATGAACATATCGGAGAGGCAAGGCGAAAGAAACTTAAGAATAATATTATAAAAGGAATCAGTGAAACATTGAACATGCCTATTTCAAATTGGCGTTCAACGCAAAGCGACAGGGATTATAATGTATATTATTTTTCTTATGAATCTGTTATTGGATTGCAGGATGACAGAATGCTTTTCTCGGTGAAGTTGGAGACGGCACTTGGATCGTATGCATTTCCAACAGAAAAAGTTATGATTGGAAGCTATCTGGGGGATTTGTTTAAAAATAAAAATCGACAGGATTTGGCGTTGAAATACATGCTTGATGATTTTGAAATGAAACTCCAATCTATTAGTAGAACGTATATAGATAAAATATTTGCACTGGCTGATTATTATATACAAGGAAAGTCAAAGAGATATTCCAGACATTTATATGATATATACAAGTTGAAAGATTGTGTAGAAATTAATCAGAATTTTGAGAAACTATTTCTTGAGATTAGAGAACATAGAAAAAAGATGACAATTTGTCCATCGGCGCAGGAGAAAGTTTGCGTTTCAAACATAATCAGAGAGTTTTGTAATAATGAGTTTTTTAAGCAAGATTATCAAGAGATTACAAATTATTTCTCAGAAGATTATGTGGAATATGACGAAACAATCAGGCAAATGATGAAAATGGCTGATATAATTGAGAAAATTGAAAAACAATAAATGATTTACATCTGTCTAAGTAAGGCAGATGTATTTTTATATCTTAAGCCCTCTTGACAAATAAAATAACATTGTTATAATAACGGTGTTATGAAAAATAAAACAATATAAATAACAGCAACAACTAACGAAGAGAAGGAGTAGCTCATGCGACGTGAGACAGCCGGTGTGACGGAATCCCTGCTTCAGGCAGCGAAGGAAGAATTCCTTACCTATGGATTCCATGATGCCAGCATGCGGCGGATATCGGCGGCATGCGGAGTCAGTACCAATTCCATATATACCCGGTTTGGCGACAAGAGCGGACTTTTCACCGCAATCGTACAGGAAGCGGCAGATGGTCTGATGGAGATGTATATGCAGAGCATACAGAAGGCAACCGAGTGTCCGGACATGGATCATGCCATCGAGGAGGGCAACGAGGGAACCGATCAGGTATTGGCGTATATCTACGGGTATAAGGAAGAATTTCAGCTTCTATTCTGCCATTCGGCGGGGACAGAATATGAAGATTACTTTGATAAGCTCGCGGCAATCGAGGAGCAGTATTACAACATATTTGCGAAGCAGTATGCAAATGAGAATGCGACCGCGGATGAATTTTTCATCCACGTATTCTGCAGAACCGGCTGGCAGTATATCTACGAGGTGCTGACACACGACAAGCCATACGATGAGGCAGCAGCCTTTATGAAGAATGTACAAATCTTCAATTTCGCAGGTTGGAAATCAGTTTTTGGATTGTAAATAAAATGAAGCACGCGGATGCGTGCGCAGGTCATCAATCCTGCGGATTGGTGACATATGATAACAGGCAGTGCATAGCGATGTGCACTGCCAAAAAAATCAAATATAGGTTAGTAAAAGCTAACTCAAAATAAACGTTCAAGGAGGTTTTGTCATGAAGGCAAAAAAGCAAAGTGCATTGTCAAGACTTATGAAAATTGCCGGGAAGCATAAGTATTTTTCTTATGCATCCTGCGTCTTGGCAGCAATCAGTGCATGGGTTGCGCTGATTCCGTTTTATGATGTGTGGCGCATCATAAAGGAGGTCTTAGAAGTAAGACCGGACTATTCCAAAGCAACGCACGTCACATCGTATGGATGGCAGGCGGTAGGATTTGCCCTGCTCGCAATGGTGCTTTATATCGGAGCTTTGATGTGCTCCCATAAGGCAGCATTCCGCGTGCAGACAAATATGCGTATCGCGATGATGAACCACATCATGAAGCTTCCGCTTGGTTATGTGGAGACAGAGGGAACCGGAAAGATTCGAAAGATCGTTATGGATTCCTCCGCAGCGACAGAGACATTTCTGGCACACAACCTGCCAGATAAGGTCGTATCAAGAGCAACACCGATCGGGCTGCTTGTACTGATGGCAGGCTTTGACTGGCGTCTTGGTCTGATCAGCCTGATTCCTGCCGTATTCGCATTCCTTATCATGGGTACGATGATGATGGGACCGAAGATGGCAGAGGATATGAAGCAGTATCAGAACTCGCTGGAGACAATGTCCTCCGAGGCGGTAGAGTATGTGCGAGGCGTACCGGTCTTAAAGACATTTGGACAGACAATCTTCTCATTCAAACGGTTTAAGGCAGCCATCGATGAATATGAGAAATGGACGATCGATTATACGAAATCCATGATGATTCCGATGATCGGATTTACCGTATTCTGTAATGGTATTTTCGCCGCATTGATCGTAGCCGCTTATACATTAGGTGGAAATACGGTCACAGACAAATTTGTATTGAATCTGATCTTCTACATATTGGTGACTTCGGTACTCACAACAACGCTGATGAAGGTTGCGTATGCAGGCGAATCACAGATGCTTGTCGAGGATGCATTGAACCGGATGGACGAGGTATTAAATGCGAAGGAACTTCCGGAGGCAGCAAATAAGCAGACATCGAAGGATGCATCCATTGCGTTGAAGGACGTGACATTTGCTTACGATGAGGCAAAGGCAAATGCGATCGACGGCATCACGCTTTCCGTCAAGGCAGGTTCCCATATCGCGTTTGTTGGTCCGTCCGGTGGTGGTAAGACGACGCTTGCATCACTGATTGCAAGATTCTGGGATGTCAAGAGTGGCAGCATCGAGATCGGTGGTGTGGATGTGAAGAACATTGACAGCAAGGAGCTGATGAATCACTTGTCGTATGTATTTCAGGATAGTAAGCTGCTTAAGACCTCCATTCTGGAAAATGTTCGTATGGGCAGACCGGATGCGACGGACGCCGAGGTAATGGAAGCGCTGGAGAAGGCGCAGTGCAGCGACATCATCGAGAAGCTTCCGGACGGTGTGAACACGGTGATCGGCTCGAAGGGAACGTATGTATCCGGTGGTGAGATGCAGCGCCTGTCGATCGCGCGGGCATTCCTTAAGAATGCGCCAATCCTGATCTTAGATGAGGCGACTGCATTTGCTGATCCGGACAATGAGAGACAGGTGCAGCGTGCATTTGAGAATCTGTCCAAGGATAAGACAGTAATCATGATCGCACATCGTCTGTCGACGGTGACAAATGCGGATCAGATCTACGTATTGAAGGACGGAAAGATTGCAGAGTCCGGTACACATGATGCGCTGGCAGCCAAGGACGGCATCTACACACATATGTGGAACGAATATAACAAGTCCGTGAACTGGCAGGTAGGAAAGGCAGGTGCAACCGCATGATCGAGAAATTGAAACATAAATACGCACTGTCCGAAAACGGTGCAAAGAACATGATAAAAGCGTTTGTGGCAGTCACAATCGCGAACCTTGTGCTGATGCTGCCGGTTGGGCTTCTGTATCAGCTTACCTCGTATCTGCTTGATGGCAAGGTGCCAAAGGATAAGCTTGGATTCTTCATCGGCGGAATCGTCGTAGTATTTTTACTTGTAGCAGTTACAACTTATTTCCAATATAACGCAACCTTCTTTTCCACCTATGTCGAAAGTGGTGTGCGTAGACGTGCGCTTGCTGAGAAGCTTCGCCGCCTGCCACTTTCCTTCTTCGGGAAGAAGGATCTGTCCGATCTGACGAATACAATCATGTCAGACTGTGCATTGCTCGAGACAGGAAGCTCCCACTGGATTCCGGAGCTGATCGGTTCGATGATCTCCACAACGATTATTGTAATTGGATTGTTGTTCTTTAACTGGAAGATGGCACTTGCCGCTGTATGGGTGATGCCGATTGCATTTATCATCGTACTGACTTCGAGAAAAGGTCTGAAGTCTGTACAGAAGAAGACAATGACATATAAGCTTTCCTGTCTTGATGGAATTCAGGAGGGACTGGAGACGATCCGTGACCTGCGTTCAAACAACATGACAGAGACGTACATGGAAGGCTTGAACAAGAAGATCAAAGCCGTAGAGAAAAATGCCATCGTGCTGGAATTTAAGAATGCAGCTTATGTATGTTCCGCACAGATGATCCTGAAGCTCGGCATTGGAACGGTTGCATTGGTTGGTAGTATCCTGCTTGTAAATGGAAAGATCAATGTACTGACATTGTTCGTTTTCCTGCTTGTTGTAACAAGAATGTATGAGCCTTTGCAGATTGCATTGCAGAACCTGTCCGCTCTGATCAGTCTGGAGCCAAGCTGTGAGCGTATGGATGAGATCCTGTCACACGAAGAGCAGACTGGTGCAGAGACACTGACGAACAAGGGTTATGATATCGTATTTGACCACGTTGCATTTGCCTATGACAGTGGCGAGCAGGTGCTCTCCGATGTCAGCTTCACAGCAAAGCAGGGGCAGGTAACAGCCCTGATCGGACCATCCGGTGGTGGTAAGACGACTGTATCGAGACTGGCAGCAAGATTCTGGGATATCCAGAAGGGTACTGTCACGGTCGGAGGTATGGATGTATCGAAGGTTGAGCCGGAGACATTACTTTCCCTGTATTCCATCGTGTTCCAGGATGTGACACTCTTTAACAACACGGTTATGGAGAACATCCGGATCGGTCGCAAGGATGCAACGGACGAGGAAGTTATGGCAGCAGCCAGGCTTGCAAACTGTACGGACTTTATCGAGAAATTACCGGACAAATGGAACACCATGATCGGGGAAAATGGTTCCGAATTATCCGGTGGTGAGCGGCAGAGAATCTCCATCGCACGTGCATTCTTAAAGGACGCACCGATCATTCTGATGGATGAGGCAACCGCCTCGCTGGATGTGGATAATGAGTCCGTGATTCAGGAGTCCATCTCCAAGCTGATCCGAAACAAGACGGTTCTGATTATCGCGCACCGTATGCGTACGGTCGATGGCGTGGATCAGATCATCGTGTTAAAGGATGGCGTAGTCGCAGAGCAGGGAACACCGTCAGCGTTGAAGGAGAAGAATGGGATCTATAAGCATATGGTCGATGTGCAGTTAGAGAGCGAACAGTGGAAATATAACCAGGTATAAAACTGCCTGACAGGAACTATGTAGAGAAAGCCCGCAGCGTGGTCGGAAAGAATCGCGTTTCGGGCTTTTGCTATCGTTGTAAAAGTGTGCTAAAATGAGCATTGCGACGGCTGCGCCTGCGCAAGCCGGCATAATGCGAAAAACATAGGAAGAGGAGATATATACCGGAGATGGAAGTTGTATCAAAAGGCGAATTTAATACATGGGAACGAGAGAAACAGGTACAGTACATAAAAGACGTGATTGGAGAAGACTGTGTATTTGAGCAGGAGACAGAGGGTCAGAAAAAACTGTTACTCTATGGAAAAGTAAAGATTGAGGAATGGGCGAGCGAGATGGGAACACGCAGAAGTGTACGAGTTTATCCGTATTCACCGTCGAAGGATAAGGTGATCACGCGTGCGCTACTTGAGGGGATGGAAGGCATCGCTTATCTGGGAAGTACAATAAAGGGAAAGATTATCCGGTTAGAGGATTCTATGGTTTACGTCTTTGAACTTTGCCTGGAGCATGTCGAAGATGAAGATCGGAGATGGCCGGTTATTTGCCGGTTCTATGATGATTTTGGAAATCTCGAGGCGTTGAACGACCAGATCAATAAGCTTCGTGCGCAGATTGCGGATGCAGAAACGAAGAGCCAGGAGCTTACAACGAAGCTGCAAGAGCAACAAACGAACTTCCAGCGGATTGAGGCTGCGATGGAGAAAAGACGGCACGATCTGGATCTGGAATATGAGCAGAAGAAAGCGGAAGCACAGGGCAACTATGAGAAGCTTGCCGCATCCCTGGAACAAAAGGTTCAGGCGATGCAGCGGATCGCCAGAAAGTATGGTCTGCCAATGGAGGAAATATTGCCAGAGGATACAGAGAAAGAAGCGGTTGTCAGCCTGGGAGCAAAAGAACTTACTGATTATGTCTGGAGCTATCTGTGGCAGAGAAAGAGACTGCAGTATGACCGGTCCGTGGTTGCACGGTTTCTTGATAGTCTGCACACGGAACAGCTTACGATCCTTTGGGGAGAACCAGGCTCCGGAAAGACGTCTCTTCCGCAGACAGTTGCGGAGGCGATTGGCGCAGAATGCAGGCCGGTTGCGGTGCAGCCTAGCTGGTCGGACAACCATGATCTGTTAGGGTATTACAATGCGCTGGAAGACCGGTATATTTCGACACCATTTCTGGAGAGTCTGGTCGAGGCGAACCAGCATCCCGACAAATTGTATCTTGTTGTTTTGGATGAAATGAATCTTGCGCATGTGGAGTACTATTTCTCAGAAGTGTTAAGCGCGATGACGCGGGATGACCGGACACTGACTTTGTATGGACAGACACAGAATGCGAATCTCATGCGTCTGCTGGAGCTTGATGAGCAGGGTATTACAGCCGAAAACTGCAAAGAGGCGAAGGATATCTGCATGAAACAGTTATATCCGGGGAAGTTTCGGATTCCAGATAATGTGCGCTTTATTGGAACCATCAATATGGATGAGACAACCAAGAGTTTAAGCCCGAAAGTGGTAGATAGAAGCTATGCGATTCGTGTAGGAGTATTGCAAAATCAGGAAAAAGAAAAATTGCAGGCTGAAGTGGATGCACTTCCGAAACAGGAAATATGTACAATTTCGGTAGATAGTTTCCTGCCTCTGAATCCAACTTCTTTGTCAGAGGACGAGAAACTGGGAATTGTGTCAAAGAGGAAGGAAGTTCAGGAAATCATTGACTTGTTCCAGGATATCTGTACGATATCCAATCGGTTTTATCATTATATGGATCAGATTCTTTGTTGGAATCCGAATGTGGATATCGATTGGTTGATCTTCGACAAGATATTATCTGCTGTTCGGATTGACAGGAACAATGTGAAGGAAGCTGAGAAACTGGTAGTGGAGCTTGAGACTAGGGAATATCCGTCCGCGAAGGAAAAACTTCTTGCGATGATTGCAGATGTAAATGGCGAGCTGGTTGAAGAAAGCTATTACTGGAGATAAGACATGATAGAAATCAAACTTGGAAATGCACAATATAATTTTCGCGCAATGGATAAGAAGGGCATCGCTCCGATCCGTCGGGTACGATTTTCAGAGTTCAATGAAAAACAGAAGATTGCATTAGAGGAGCTTGGCGTACAGCTTGGACCTTTTCAGCCAGGTGAGGAGACGAAGGTTGTTTTGTGTTCCCATCTGCGTACAAAGAAGCGGGATGGTGAGGATGCAGAATGGCTTTATGAGAATGCAGATCTTATTATATGCGTGACGAAGGAAGATCGGGAACGTGTGTCTGCGGTAATGCTTGGCGAGGAGACGGCATACCAGAAATTTGAGGATAAAGAGGCGGATTATTATGTTCCTCCAAGACATTGGAAGTCCATAAGAGGCAGATATCAGGATGTAGACAGCAGCCACTATACCGTCGCAGGAACGGAGAGGGTTTATGTCTGTTACAAAAATGGTATGAGGGATACAATCATGGTCAAAAGTTTGCCGTCGATTGAGGAGCAGGATTATCAGGCGATGATTAATGAGCTGTATGCGATATCAAGTGAATTGCTGATGGATACCGGGTCACATACCAAAGTTTCTATTGAAAATGTTCAGCATAATCAGCTTCGGAACATGCAGAATCTTGTCTCTCAGATTGAGACTACATGGAGGCGGCTGCATGGAAATATGGAGCGGGATCTGACTACGGAATATGTGAAGATGCCGGTTCACCGGATTAAGAATATGACGGTCAAAAGTCTGCTTGAATACCGGTTTACCGGGAATCCGGATGTGCATGCTGTCAAATATAAGGAGACGCGTAATATCTATGAAAACCGGATGATCGTGCAGTTCTTTCATCGGATAGAATCCTATCTGAGACGGCAGAAAGCAAGTGCATTGCAAAGTATTATGCATACGGAATTTGGGTATCTGGATGATTTTCAAGAGGAAGACAGCATTTCGGATAAAGAGACGCTGAAGAAAATCAAGAAGGCAATGCGCATTTGGCAGTTTGATACGGTAAAGAGGGAACTGTTCACGAATACGGTCAATGATACAGAGCGGTATCCGATGCAAAATGGCGAGGAAGTCGTTCAAAAAGATGATTTTTTATTTTCACTTGTATGGTGGAAACATCAGCAGGCTCCGGCGTGGAATGTATATCACAAGAACTTTGCGGACACATCTGCAATCCATGATATAGATGGGCAATCGGTATGTCTGACAGATCTCGCTCTGAATAAATATGATATTGCATCCCAATATGCGGTATACAGTGCATTGACCCGGAATCAGGATGAATTCCAGCGAACGGACATCCGGGTGCGGATGAAGAATTATAAGCTGCTCCGATTTTTATACTATGTTGTATCTGAGGCGCGTCGCGATGCGGCAAGCAGAAATTTAAAGAATGGCAGCGACTGGGTACGTTTTGATATAAATGGAAGTGTGGAATTGGTAGATTCTGTCAAATCAGCGCGGATGGACAAACATGAATTACACATATATATTTCCAAGATCAACACGATTACAGTCAGGGAGAAAAATGTAAGGGAAACGATGAGATTTACCTACTCCGAGCAGGAGGATTATCTTGAATACGGACCAGAGATTGCGAAGATTCTGTTAAGGAATCTTGCACAGAAGGAAAGCGGCTGGGGAGCAAATGCTTTATCTATCGGACAAATGGTACTCGCGATCGAGGAAGGGGAGAAGCGGCAGCGCCGACAGGAACAGTCCACGGAACTTATGAAACAGGTGGAACAGGAGTGGAATGTACTGATTCAACGGATGAAGAGACTTTGCAGAGCGAAAGAGCTTTCTCATATCCCGGGAACCCGGGAGAGCCTTCGATGTACAAATATCTTTGCATCAAATCCAAAGTACCATGCCATGTACCAGTTGATGAAACATGCGAGTGAATTTGATCAGGAAATTTATTACAATGAGACCGATGATATTCCAATTCTGAAATTAGAGCAGTTGTATGAACGCTGGTGTTTGGTAAAGCTGGTGCATATCTTTGTGGTTGATTATGGATTCGAATTTTTGAATGATGAGGGGAAAGGGTATGGAGATTCCTCTCAAAAACAATTGTACAAATATATTAATCAACTGTTGAAAAAAGGAGATTTCAAGGATTCGGTGTTCCATCTGAAAGGACATTTGTATGATGCATCCAGAAATATAGTAGCAGATGAGATGCAGGTAGATATCTACTATAACCATGAATTTATTCTTGGCGATACTGTGGACTGGCAGGAAGAGGTTATCCCGGAAGGTGGAAGACCAAAGCAGAAACTGGCACCGGATTTTTATGTGGAAATGACCTATCGCGGACAGACAAAGCATTTTTGCCTTGATGCAAAATACCGATCACGGAATAGCTTAACTGGAGAGGATGGAACCAGACGCTGGTATTCTGATCTTATGACAGTCGCTTTGCAGAAATACATTGTGGAACTGTCACAGGTACAGCCAATCGATGGTTCATTTATTCTCCATAGCAATGCATATAGTTGTACCGACAAATGGGAGTATCAGGATCGAAATCCACACGCCTATTGTGGACAGAGTCTGGATTCCTTGTGGCAGGAATACAATGCATATCTGAAAGGAAAAACCGCTGATGACAGAGATTTGTTGATATCAGAGCGTGCACGGAAGTTTTTCACGGAAAATGCGCAGAAAAATCCAGATCAGCAGGCTGCAAACCCACAGAAAGAGGAGTATCACTATGTGAATGATAACCGAATCGGGTCTTATTATCTTCTCTCTGGAAAAGATATTTACCTGCGTGTCTGGATCACGATGGTCATGGAGCATTATTTTGGAATCTATGATGCTATGTGCTGGGACTGTGGACATAAAGTAAAGGTGGAGAATATTGAGACGATGGTTTCAGGAGGCGCGAATATGGATCATTATGTGGTGACTTGCCCTGCGTGTGGAACGGCATGGGTGCGGAATTTCTGTTCCAATGAAACCTGCCGGAGACCAATCGGAAAACATATTATCAATTATTATGGGATGGCATCAGGAAATAATAAATGGAATCGAGTGTGCCCGGAATGCCATGCAGGGTGGAGATTGATCGCGCGATAATTTGTTTGTGTAAGTCATAACCACATCTGGGAAGGCTGTAGATTAAAGAAAAGTGGAGGAACGTTTACATGCGTTATTACATTGCAGACCTGCATTTCTGCCATGAAAATCTGAATACCCGTATGGATTGTCGTGGATTTGAGAGCGGCGAAGCCATGAATGAATATATGATCGCACAGTGGAATTCACGTGTGCGTAAACGCGATGAGGTTGTGATCTTGGGAGATTTCTGTATTTCAAAAAAGGGAGAAGTTGCAAATGCCATTCTCGAACGGTTGAATGGAAAGAAGTATCTGATCATCGGAAATCATGATCATTTTATTGCGAACAAACAATTTGATCCATCGCGTTTTGAATGGATTACGCATTATAGAGAAATCAATGATAACAATCGCAAGGTGATTCTCTGCCACTATCCGGTTATGTGCTACAACGGGCAGTACCACCGGAATGCGAAGGGAGAACCGAAGACGTATATGTTGTACGGGCATGTACATGATACATATGACGAGTATCTGATCGATGAATTTCAGCGCCAGACGCGTGCATCCACGCGTCCGGTGCTTGGAAAATCAGGCGAGGAAGAAATGGTTTCCATTCCCTGCCAGATGATCAACTGTTTCTGTATGTTCTCGGATTATGTCCCGCTCACGCTCGATGAATGGATCGAAGTGGATCGCAAGCGGCGGGCAATCATGAAGCGGGAGGGCGATTGTTAAGAATTCTTTCCGGAAGCGGACTCAATCCGGCTGTAACGGAAGTCGCAGTAAGTTGCACCTTCTGCGATCGTCTGTGTCCGGACTAAGCGCATATGCATCATGTCGGCAAGCACGTAGTCCATGCGGCAGAGATATTTGGCAAGTTCGAAACAGCCCTCATCCCGGCACAGACTGCAGATGCCGCATGTATGATAATCATAGCCAAGCTCGAAATCATCATTCGCGCCGCCTTCTAAGATGTCAACCACCCAGTCATTTTCGTATTTCCGTTTATGGGAGTCAGCAGACCACTTTTTCCGGGCTGGAAGCTTCTTCACATCGAGATAGCTGTCTGCATTTCCCATGACCTTGTGGAACAACTGATTGGCGGAAAGTCCATCCTTGTACAGGGCATAACATTCCTCCGGGGATAAGGTTGTGTTCCGGTTTAATGCGATGAAATATGCGCCCATGCAGTAGGAACTCATCAGCCGTGATTTGCCGATATCCTTAGCGCGCGTTAGGATGGCACGGTATTCCTGTTTGATTGTCTTGCTGTCAATCTGCAAATGCTGCCTTTTTGCCTGCTTCATGCAGGAGCTGTGATAAAAATATCCAAATAATTTCTGTGAGAATCCGTACTTCAACTAAATCATCCTTTCTTAGCAAAATCTATCTCAATGATCTGGCACATCTTGGACTTGCAATCCAAGTGTCGCTTCGATGCCGTGCATCAGCACATCCATCGCCTCTAAAAATGCCTGCTTCATTTCTTCGGTGAAGCCATCCTTGCTGGTATCATCGGCAATCATCTCACAGATCATCGAGAACTCAGACAACGACAGCATGTAACATGTTTTCTCAGATAGTTGATTCTTCGCAAGTCCACGCACATATAATTCATGATAAAAGCGCGTTGCGAATTCGCTGCATCGCGAGATATAAACTTCGCGGAAGTTCCGGATATAAGTGCCGGAATCGTTCTTTAACAGCATGTGGAAGAGCTGCATATCATCTTCTAACAGCTCAAAGGTCCGGATAGATATGCGGGAATAGAATACCTGCATAAGCTGCTCGTCGGACATCGCCGAAAAGTCAATATCCAGCATGGACTCACTCAGTGCCATCAGCTTATTTCCGCTCTCTGCGAATATCTCGCCGAACATTTCTTCCTTTCCTGAAAAATGCTTGTATATCGCACCGGGGGTAATGCCTGCCCGCGAAGCAATCTTTCGCATGGACGCTTCCTGATAGCCACATTCCAAGAAAATCTCTTTCGCACTTTGTAAAATTGTCGCTCTGGTTGCTTTTGTGCTCTCACGCATAATGGTACTCCTTTTGGTAAACACTGTTTACTTTATAGCACAGGAAACGGGGAAATGCAAGGGGGAATGTTGGGGTGTGGGAAAATAAAAAAGAAACGAGCAAGTCCTGTCAGGCGTAAGCCCTACCCGGTAAAAACCCGTTTCTTGTGTATCGATGGTATAACAAAACATAAAGGTTGTCAATTCGAATATTCAAAAAGAGGCATGACAATCGATAGATATGTGACTATAATAAAAAACAGGAAAAAGAAAGAGAGGAATAACGGTATGAAAGTAATAACATTTCACAATCCGGATGAAGAGAATGGCTACTTAAGTAATTGGTATCTGTCCGATTTTACAGTAGGTGATGTAAAATATACTTCTATGGAGCAGTATATGATGCATCAGAAAGCGGTTGTATTTGGAGACAATGAAATCGCAAAGCAGATTCTTGCAACAGATGATGTCGCAGATATTAAGCAACTGGGACGAAAGGTGTCAGGTTATATAGATAATGTATGGAATGGCGTTCGCCAGATTATCATTTTTGAAGGACTTATGGCAAAATACTCACAGAATCCGGAGTTAGGAGAGAAACTGAAAGCAACTGGAAATGCGATCCTTGCAGAGGCTGCAGTGAATGACAGAATCTGGGGCATCGGATTGTCAATGAAAGATCCAAAAAGATTGGAACCAAAACAATGGAATGGACAAAATCTTATGGGTTATGCAACAATGTTGGTAAGGGAAAGAATTTAATTTTTTGGGAACTTTTGTAGAAATTTGCAAAAAGTTCCCTTTTTAATTATATCAAATTAATTTAATTTCATCATAAAAACAAAAATGATAAAATTAAACTTGACTTTGATAAAATTAAACAATATACTCAAACTATGTCAACAGAATATTATTGAGGTGATGTAATGAGACAATACGACTATCGAGAGAAGTGGAAAAAACTTTTAACACCGGAGATAGTGTCTTATATTGCACAAATTCATGAGTTTAAGGGGGAACAAAAGCTTTTTGTAGAAGCAAAGACAGATGCGCTAACACAATTGTGGGAGATAGCTAAGATTCAAAGTACGGAAGCGTCCAATAAAATAGAGGGTATTTATACATCTGATGAAAGATTGCGGGCTCTTGTAAATGAAAAGACAAGGCCGCAGACAAGAAATGAGAAGGAAATTGCGGGATATAGAGATGTACTAAATACGATTCATGATAGTCACGATCATATTCCGGTAAAACCATCTATAATATTGCAATTGCATAGGGATATGTATAAATTTGAGGGCTATGATTATGGCGGAAAGTATAAAATAGCGGATAACGTAATTGAAGAAGAAAATGAACATGGAGAAAAACGTGTACGTTTCAAGCCTGTGCCTGCATGGGAGACAGCAGAGGCGATGGAAAGATTATGTGAGGCATTTGATATTGCGATGGCAACACAGCAAATTGATCCGATTATATTGATTCCGATGTTTGTACTTGACTTCTTGTGTATTCATCCATTTAAGGATGGAAATGGAAGAATGAGCAGACTTTTGACGTTGCTTTTGCTATATAGAGCAGGTTATATCGTTGGAAAGTATATTAGTATTGAAAAATTGATATCAGATACAAAGGAACTTTATTATGATAGTTTACAGCGAAGTTCGTATGGATGGTATGAGGAAGAAAATGATTATGAACCATTTACGAAGTACATGCTGGGAATTGTAGCCGCTGCATATCGAGATTTTTCATCAGGAGTGGCAATTTTATCAAGAGAAGGAATTTCGAAACCTGATCGTATACGCGAAATTATCAAAAGTACGATTGGAACGATTACGAAGACAGAAATTATGCGCAAATGTCCGGATATTAGTCAGGTGACAGTGCAAAGAGCTTTGGCGGAGCTTGTTGAGAAGGGAGAAGTATTGAAGTTAGGTGGCGGAAGATATACAAAATATACATGGAATAATGAATCATAGGATTGGAGAAATAAAAGGATGATTACAGGCGAGTTGAAAAACAAAATAGATGGTTTGTGGGATATATTTGCGGCCGGAGGATTGGTAAATCCGTTGGAGGTTATTGAGCAGATTACGTATCTTATGTTTATCCATGATTTGGATGATGTAGATAATACACGGGCAAAGGAAAGTGCTATGCTTGGATTACCATTTCAAAGTATCTTTGCAGAGGAAGTAAAGATTGGCGAAAGAACGATAGATGGGACACAATTAAAGTGGTCTGTATTTCATGATTTTCCGGCAGATAGGATGTATTCAATCATGCAGGAATGGGTATTCCCTTTTATAAAAACTTTGCATAGCGATAAGAACAGTGCATATTCCAAGTATATGGATGATGCAATATTTAAGTTGCCGACGCCATTGGTATTGTCAAAGGTTGTAGATTCATTGGATGAAATCTATAGTATGATGAATGAGATTCAGACAGCAGATGTTCGGGGAGATGTATACGAATATTTGTTGTCAAAGATTGCACAATCCGGCAGAAATGGGCAGTTTCGAACACCGAGACATATTATTCGGATGATGGTGGAAATGATGAATCCAACCGCAGATGAAGTAATATGTGATCCAGCATGTGGTACATCGGGATTCTTGGTTGCTGCAGGCGAATATTTGAAAGAAAATCGAAGAGATGAAATCTTCTTTGATAAAAAGAAAAAAGAACATTATATGAATCAGATGTTTCATGGGTATGATATGGATCGGACGATGCTTCGTATTGGGGCAATGAATATGATGACGCATGGTATTGATAATCCGTTCATTGAATATCGAGATAGTTTATCAGATCAAAATTCGGATAAGGATATGTATTCGCTTGTATTGGCGAATCCGCCATTTAAGGGAAGTTTGGATGCAGAGTCAGTATCGGGTGATCTCTTGAAAGTGTGCAAGACGAAAAAAACGGAATTGCTGTTTCTTGCATTATTCTTACGAATTATGAAGATGGGGGGAAGATGTGCATGTATCGTACCGGATGGCGTTTTGTTTGGTGGATCTACGGCACACAAGTCAATACGGAAAGAAATCGTAGAAAATCAGAGACTGGAAGCAGTAATCTCTATGCCTTCAGGGGTATTTAAGCCATATGCAGGAGTATCAACGGCTATTTTGATTTTTACAAAGACAGAACATGGTGGAACCGATCAGGTATGGTTCTATGATATGACAGCGGATGGATTCAGTCTGGATGACAAACGTGCACCGGTTGCCGAAAATGATATTCCAGATATTATTGAAAGGTTTAGAAATCTGGATAAAGAGGTAGATAGAAAACGTACAGATAAATCGTTTATGGTACCGAAAAAAGATATCGTAGATAATGCGTATGACTTGAGTATCAATAAATACAAGGAAGTTGAGTATGTGCCAGTAGAATATCCGCCGACATCGGAAATTATGGAGAATATTCGCGGTATAGAGGAAGAAATACGCAAGGAAATGGACGAGTTGGAGAAGTTGTTGAAGGAGTAGAGGAGGGAAAATGAACGTACAGGAACAATTGATCGAAAAGGCAAAGGAGGCTTTTGTTTTAGCGATTGAGATATATAATAAACCTTCGATAAAATACAGATTAGAAGGTTTTAGCTTTTTTATATGTAATGCATGGGAATTGATGCTGAAGGCACATATCATAAATAAATCTGGGAAAGAGGCGATTTATTTTCAGGATAAGCCCAATCGTACAATTACTTTAGAACGTTGTGTGAAAGATGTATTTACAAATGAAAAAGCACCATTGAGAAAAAATCTAGAAAAAGTGATAGAACTCCGAAATACAAGTACGCATTTTATTACAGAGGAATATGAGGCGGTTTATGTACCATTATTGCAAGCGTGTGTTTTTAATTTTGTAGATAAGATGATGGAATTTCATGGTGTAGATATGACGCAGGTGATACCAGAAAATTTTATTACCTTATCTGTGAGACTGAAATCTTTGGATGAGACAGAGATTAGAGGTAAGTATGAGAAACAGGTTGCAGACCGTCTTATAGCGGCAAGCGATACATTACAACCACTAGTTGAACAGAATAATAGTGCGTTTGCGATAAAAGTTGAGCATTATCATTATGTAACAAAGAAACGAGAAGAAGCAACGGAACTTTATCATATAGAGAAAGAAGCAACGGAAGGTGTTCGATTCATAAAGGAAGTAAAAGATCCAAATGAAACTCATAAATATAATGCAAAAGCCTGCATTAAAGAGATCAACAAACGGCTGAATAAAGATGAAGTAAATATGCTATATAATGGAAAAGAAACTACATTCAATCGATATCATTTTCAAATGTTTACAACTTATTTTGGAATTAAAGAAAATGAGAGGATGTGTTTTACATATCAGATATCTACTCAACCGCAGTATAGTTATTCTCAGCAGGCAATAGATTTTATATATGATGAAATAAAAAAGGCACCAGAAACCATACTTAATGACTTAAAGTTAAAATTAACAAAAAAATAATAGCCAACCCCAGGAGCAAAGGATTCTAAGCATATATAAATATGCCTACTCCCATTCGGGAACCCAGCTTTTATCCATCACAAGTTGGCTAGTGTTAATATAACACATAAATAGTATATGTCAAGATTTTTGAATTATACTGTTTATGAATTGTAAAAAAAGGAAAGGAAACCACAAATTCGGATTTGTCGAGGTAATGAGCAGTGCTGGATGGAGCAATTGGGACGATGTGAGCTTGCTCACTCATCGGCACATATTGCGAACAGACAATAGTGCGATAGCACGCATGAGCGAAGGCGAAGCCGTAGCGAATGGCACTGCGAATGTATCGAGAAAGTCGATAGAAAGATTTGTGGGGATGATGTAATGGCAAAATTAATTGATATAACGGGAAAAGCTCTATCAGGTGAGTGGGGAACGGATGATGAAAATGGCAATGGAATTCCAGTTCTGAGAACTACAAATTTTACCAATGAGGGCCTAGTTAATTATAAAGATGTAGTTACAAGAACAATTACTAATAAAAATATAGATGATAAATTTCTACGCAAAGGAGACATTATCATTGAGAAGTCTGGTGGAAGCGATAAGTTTCCTGTAGGGAGAGTAATTTATTTTGATGGTGACGAGAAAACATATCTTTTCAATAATTTTACCGGACTGCTTAGAGTGAAAAATCAAAACATATGGTATCCAAGGTATGTGTTTTATTCTTTATATGCTAATTATAAGCGTGGGGGCACAAGGGTATATGAGAATAAAACTACTGGTCTTCACAATCTTAAGACTGATGATTATGTTTCAAGATATGAAGTGGCTGAGGTAGATAAGACAGACCAGATTTCGATTTGCGAAAAACTTGATAAAGTATTTGAAATAATTAAATTAAGAGAACAGGAATTACAGCTATTGGACACCCTCATCAAAGCCCGATTTGTCGAGATGTTTGGTGATCCGGTTATGAATGAAAAAGGATGGAGAACAAAGTCCTTATTAGATATGGGGGACTGCAAAAATGGAATGAATTTTCATTATGATGACTATGGCGTAGAAATAAATTGTTTAGGTGTAGGAGATTTTAAAGATTTATCTGTAATAGACAATGTTGAGCATTTGCCAATGGTATCGTTAAATGAAATGCCATCAGAAGAATATCTGTTGAAAGATGAAGATATTGTGTTCGTTCGTTCAAATGGTAATAAAGCATTAGTAGGAAGAAGTGTAGTTGTATATCCGGGAGATGTTTCAACTACTTTTAGTGGATTTTGTATCAGATATAGAAAACATGAAGATATGGTTATGATCCCATATTTGTTGCGAGTATTAAAGACAGATTCAGTAAGGCGAAAGATGGCTGGAAGAGGTGCCAATATTCAAAATCTAAATCAGCAGATTTTAGGTACTTTGTTAATCCCCATTCCACCAATTGAGTTGCAGAACCAATTTGCAGACTTCGTTCATCAAGTCGACAAATCAAAAGTTGCAGTACAGAAGGCGTTGGATGAGACACAGATGTTATTTGATAGTTTAATGCAAAAATATTTTGGTTGATATAGCCTAAAAAAATGATAATAAGGTAAATCAATATTCTACCAAGAGTGCATTAATGCAATGGAAAGAATATAAGAAAAATGGTTGGATGATGCTGGTATTGACAAAGAGGAGATATTAGCATGGATGAAAAAATTGTGAAGGTACTGAACGAAATGTCGGAGTTCCTGTCTATTGCACAGATGAAAAAATTACAGGAAGTGATATTGAAAACATTTGCAGAAAATGAAGCAGAGCATTCGAATATTTCCAATGATGAATTTTTAGATATGTTTCTAGCTGCAAAGCGCGTGGAGGGGTGTTCGGATCGGACGATACAATATTATCGAGTGACGATTGAACACATGTTTACACAGATTCAAACCGTAGTGCGAAAGATAACGACGGAGGAAATTCGCGTTTATTTGGCGGAGTACCAAAAAAGAAATAATTGTTCAAATGTGACCATAGATAATGTCCGAAGGAATATCTCGAGCTTTTTCTCATGGCTTGAAGAGGAAGATTATATATTAAAAAGTCCGACGAAGCGAATTCATAAGATAAAAACCAAGAAAGTTGTAAAGAACACGATATCGGATGAGGGGATAGAAAAACTTCGCGATAATTGCAGAGAAATACGTGACCTTGCGATTATAGATTTGCTGTATTCCACTGGCATACGAGTTGGTGAATTGGTGAATTTGAATATTGACGATATAGATTTGGAAGGACGAGAATGTGTGGTCTATGGTAAAGGGGATAAGGAAAGACGAGTATATTTTGATGCAAAGGCAAAAGTACATCTGAAAAAATATATAGATTCACGTAAGGATAATAATGTTGCATTATTTGTTACTTTGGATGCACCATATGATAGATTGAAAATCAGTGGAGTTGAAATAAGATTAAGAGAGCTTGGACGAAAATTGAATTTGGAAAAAGTACATCCGCATAAATTTCGGAGAACAATGGCAACGAGAGCTATCGACAAAGGTATGCCGATAGAGCAGGTACAAAAAATACTTGGACATTCGCAAATAGATACTACTATGCAGTATGCAATGGTAAACCAAAATAATGTGAAATCATCCCATCAGAAGTATATAGCGTGATATGCAAATTCGGATTTGGTGGGATGATAAGGATGCAATATAAAAAAATAGAAGAATTAACTACTGTAGTCACAGGTGGGACGCCTTCTACAGGGAAAATAGAATATTGGGAAAATGGAGATATTCCTTGGCTTCAGTCGGGTTGTTGTCAAAATAGTGATGTTAATTCAACCGATAAGTACATTACTAAAGAAGGATATGATAATAGTAGTACGCGCATGATGCCGCCTAATACAGTGATGATTGCGTTAACTGGCGCAACTGCTGGGAAAGTGGGCTATTTAAAATTTGAAGCGTGTGGAAATCAGTCAATAACTGGAATTTTGCCATGTGATTCTTTGAATCCAAGATATCTGTTTTACTATTTGTTATCGCAGAGAGACAAGATATTAAATGATTGTGTTGGTGGAGCTCAAGCTCATGTGTCGCAAGGATATGTAAAAAATATGAGGGTTCCTGTCTTATCTATAATTGAACAAAAACAGATTGTGGAAGTACTTACAAAATTGTTTAGTATTATTACAATGCGACAGAGGGAAAAGAGAATGTTAGAAGACCTTATCAAGGCCCGATTTGTCGAGATGTTTGGTGATCCGGTTATGAATGAAAAAGGATGGAGAACAAAGTCCTTATTAGATATGGGGGACTGCAAAAATGGAATGAATTTTCATTATGATGACTATGGCGTAGAAATAAATTGTTTAGGTGTAGGAGATTTTAAAGATTTATCTGTAATAGACAATGTTGAGCATTTGCCAATGGTATCGTTAAATGAAATGCCATCAGAAGAATATCTGTTGAAAGATGAAGATATTGTGTTCGTTCGTTCAAATGGTAATAAAGCATTAGTAGGAAGAAGTGTAGTTGTATATCCGGGAGATGTTTCAACTACTTTTAGTGGATTTTGTATCAGATATAGAAAACATGAAGATATGGTTATGATCCCATATTTGTTGCGAGTATTAAAGACAGATTCAGTAAGGCGAAAGATGGCTGGAAGAGGTGCCAATATTCAAAATCTAAATCAGCAGATTTTAGGTACTTTGTTAATCCCCATTCCACCAATTGAGTTGCAGAACCAATTTGCAGACTTCGTTCATCAAGTCGACAAATCAAAATTGAAAGAGCATGTATTGATACAGATAACATTATAAAAAATGGATGGTGAATAACATGAATGAAAGCAAAATTGTAACTAAAAAATCCAATTCTATAATTAATCAGGAAACTTACACTGCCGTTAGAGGATATGTTATTGCGGCGCAGAATCAAATTTACTCGTCTGTGAACTCGGCAATGGTCAGTGCGTATTGGAATATTGGTAAACAAATATATGAAGCGTGTGGAGAAAATGAACGAGCAGCTTATGGTAAGCAACTTTTGCAATATTTATCAGAGAAATTGACAAAAGAATTTGGAAAGGGATTTAATGAGCGAAATCTTAGAAATATGAGACAATTTTATGTCACATTTCCAATTCGGAACTCACTGCGTTCCGAATTGAGCTGGACTCATTATAGATTACTGATGAAGGTTAGAGATGAGACTGCTCGTAATTTCTATTTGGAAGAAGCTGTTAAATCAGGATGGAGTTCTAGACAATTGGATCGTCAGATTAATTCTTTTTATTATCAAAGAATACTCGCGAGCAAAGATAAAAAAAGTGTGTCTTCCGAAATTGATACGTTAGAACCTAAGCAGGAATATGAGAAAATTATTAAAGACCCATACGTTTTAGAGTTCCTTGACCTTCCAGCTAATGAACATTTTTACGAATCAGAACTGGAACAGGCACTGATAGATCACTTGCAGAAATTTTTACTTGAGTTAGGAAGAGGATATTCTTTCGTTGCAAGGCAGAAGCATTTTAATGTAGATGGACGCCATTTTTACATTGATCTGGTATTCTATAACTATATTTTGAAGTGCTTTGTTTTGATTGACTTGAAGATTGGAGATTTGACACATCAGGATATTGGACAAATGCAGATGTATGTAAACTACTATACTCGTCAGATGATGAATGAGGGTGACAATCCACCAATTGGTATTGTACTATGTGCAGATAAAAGCGATACATTAGTTGAGTATACGCTTCCTGAAGATAATAGACAGATATTTGCTGCAAAATATCTTCCTTACATGCCAACGAAAGAAGAATTAAAACGTGAACTGAATTTGGAAGAATTCGAAAAGCTTGAGTAAGAACATGATTAATGTTTTTGGGAGAATATTAAAAGTTATTGAGATAATAAAGTGAAAATCATGTATCAAATAACCATACACTGAAAGGAGGCTGTTGTATGATTACAAACTTTGACTATTTGAAAAAAGAATCAAAATTTTCTGCATTTGCGGATGTGGCTATTACAGCAGAGAAGATTATTCTGATGGATCCGGAATCTAGTATTATCAATAGCCGTCGCGCAATGGAATTCGCCATAAAATGGATGTATTCTGTGGATAAGGATTTGGAGATGCCATATCAGGATAATTTGCAGAGTTTGATGAATGCGGAAGATTTCAGACAGTTGGTAAGCGCAGATTTGCTGAAACGTATGGATTATATTCGCAGATCGGGAAATAATGTGGTACATAGTAACAAAAAGCTTGGCAGAGATGAAGCAATGCTATGTCTTGAAAATTTGTTTATTTTTCTGGATTATGTAGCTTGTTGTTATGCAGATGAATATAGAGAACGTACATTTGATAAAGATATAATTACAGCCAGAATCGACAAGATAAAGGCATCTAAGGAAGCAGAGAAAAAAGAGAAATCCGAGCGGGAAGAGATAGCCCTGCAAGAAGTTGATTTGAAGAAATTAATTGCGGAGAATGCTTCTTTGAAAGAAGAATTGTCGAAGCGAAGACAGGAAAATCAACCGACATATGTACCGAAACCACTGGATTTGTCAGAGTATAAAACAAGGAAGCTTTACATCGATTCCATGCTTGTAGATGCTGGTTGGAAAGAGGGAGAAGACTGGATAAACGAAGTGGAACTTTCTGGAATGCCAAGTAAGTCGGGAAATGGTCGTGCGGATTATGTCCTTTACGATGATATGCGGCGACCGTTAGCTGTAATTGAGGCAAAACGTACATGCGTAGATGTTTCCAAGGGCAGACAACAGGCAAAATTATATGCGGATATCCTGGAAAAACAATATCATCGAAGACCGGTTATTTTCCTGACGAACGGGTTTGAAACACATATTATCGATGGACAATATCCGGAGCGAAAGTGTTCCATGATTTATTCGAAACGGGATTTGGAAAAGTGGTTTAATTTACTTGCTATGCGCACAAGATTGAACCATATAACTGTGGATAAAAGCATCGCAGGACGTTATTATCAGGAGGCGGCAGTGAAAGCTGTCTGCAATAGCTTTGACGAGAAGAATCGTAGAAAGGCGTTGCTTGTAATGGCAACGGGATCTGGAAAAACAAGAACAATCATCGCACTTTGCAAGGTGTTATTAGATCATGGATGGGTCAAAAATATTTTGTTCCTGGCGGATAGAAATTCACTTGTTACACAAGCAAAGCGTAATTTCGTGAATCTGCTTCCAAATCTTTCTTGTACGAATCTTGTGGAGGAAAAGGATAATTATAATGCACATTGTGTATTCTCAACGTATCAAACCATGATGAATTGTATTGATACAGTGAATGACGATCAGGGAAAATTATTTACATGTGGGCATTTTGATCTGGTAATTTGCGATGAGGCACATCGTTCAATCTATAACAAATATCAGAATATATTTACTTATTTTGATGCTCCTTTAGTTGGATTAACCGCAACACCGAAGGATGAGATTGATAAAAATACATATGGAATATTTGAATTGGAAAATGGTGTGCCAACCTATGGATATGATTTGGCTCAAGCGGTGAAGGATGGATATCTGGTCGATTATGTATCGGTTGAATCGCAGTTGAAATTCATCACCCAGGGGATTGTGTATGATGAATTATCAGAAGAGGATAAGGAAGCTTACGAGGCGACTTTCGAAGACGAAAATGGAGAAATCCCAGAATCAATAGGTGCAGCAGCATTAAACGAATGGATTTTTAATGAAGATACAATTAAGCAGGTGCTTAATATTTTAATGACAAATGGATTAAAAATTAACTATGGTCAGAAGATTGGAAAGACAATTATTTTTGCGAAAAATCATTATCATGCAGAACGGATATTGGAAGTATTTCATAAGGAATATCCACATTTGCCTGATTATGCAAAGGTTATCGACAATTATATGACATATGCCCAGAGTGCAATTGATGAGTTCTCGGATCCAAAGAAAATGCCTCAGATTGCGATTTCAGTAGATATGCTGGATACCGGTATCGACGTTCCGGAGGTGTTGAATCTGGTGTTCTTCAAAAAGGTTATGAGTAAGGCAAAATTCTGGCAGATGATTGGACGAGGAACACGCTTATGTCCAGGGCTGTTAGATGGAGAAGATAAGCAGAAGTTTTATATTTTTGATTTTTGTGGTAATTTTGAGTTTTTCAGATTGCATAAAGGAAAAGCAACAGCAAACATGCTTGCATTGCAAGGAGCAATATTCAATTTGCAATTTGATATGGCATATAAATTACAGGATATAGTATATCAGGCAGATCATTTGCGGGCGTTCCGAGAATCACTGGTTCGACAAATGAGTGAGAAAGTACAGGAATTGCCGCGCGATAATTTTGCTGTACGTCAGCATCTGAAGTATGTTGACCTGTATTCTTCTGAAAAGAGCTATCAGGCACTTTCATACGAAGATACATTACTTGTTCGAGAGGAAGTCGCTCCATTGATACAGCCGGATGGAGATGAAGCAAGTGCTGTTCGGTTTGATGCCCTGATGTATGGAATTGAACTCGCTTATTTAGCAGGAAAGAAATATTCAAAAGCCAGAAGTGACTTGTTTAAGCGGGTGGAGCGTGTCGCAAGTATAGCCAATATTCCGGAGATTCAGGCGCAGGAGGTATTGATAAATAAAATCTTACATACCGATTATGTGGAGAATGGTGGAATTAATGAGTTTGAAGAAATCCGCAAGAAGCTGCGTGGATTGATGAAATATATTCCAAATGATAATGTCGTAAGATATATAACAAATTTTACGGATGAATTGTTGTCAATGGATTGGAATGATGCAGAACTTGACAATGATGAATTGAAAAATTATAAAGCAAAAGCAGAGTATTATGTACGTAACCATCAAGATAATATAGCGATTGCAAAACTTAAAACGAATCAGCCATTGACGAGCGTAGATGTTCAGAGTTTGGAAGAAATTTTGTGGAAAGAAGTTGGAACAAAGCAAGATTACGAGTACGAATATGGAACGAAACCGCTCGGTGAGTTTGTGCGTGAAATTGTAGGATTGGATATGAATGCGGCAAAGGAGGCATTTTCTGAATATCTTACCGATACGAGTCTGGATGAAAGGCAGATTTATTTTGTGAATCAGATTGTTGAGTATATTGTACATAATGGAATGATGAAAGATATGTCGGTACTACAAGAATCTCCATTTACGGATAAAGGAAGTGTAGTAGAGATATTCACAGACTTAAATGTATGGATGGGGATACGAAAGGTGATTGACGAAATTAATGCGAACGCGGCAGCATAAGAAAAGGCATAAATACTATGAAACTACATGAAAAAACAACCAAATCAAATGCGATGCTTCATGTCACACTTGCCTGTACCTTGGTGATTGCCATTGTGATATTCTTATTCGCAAAAGGCTATGTGGCAGACAAGCTGACATTTAACATTGTAAGATACATGAGCCAGAGGAAGATTCTGCTATTATATCTGGGCGTCATCAATCTCGTAACGTTTATCCTGTTTGGCATCGACAAGTATGCGGCAATTAAGGGGAAATGGAGAATCCCGGTGGCGACTTTGTTAGGATTTTCATTTGCTGGCGGTGCGATCGGCGGTATAATTGCGATGTACTTATTTCATCACAAGACACAGAAGAATTATTTCGCGGTGGGACTGCCGATGATGATCGTGACACAGCTTGTGGTGCTGTTTTATTGCATGAATGCGCCGTGGTAAGCCAATATAGTCTAGAAGCGAACCACAAAAACAAAGAATAAAAATACTAGGGGAGAAAACAAAAACATGGGTATACTTGGAAATATTTTATGGTTTATATTTGGCGGTTTTGCAGCCGGGCTTTCGTGGGTGATTGCGGGAATCGGCTGGTGTATTACGATCATAGGAATTCCAATTGGCTTGCAGTGCTTTAAATTCGCTGGGCTTGCATTCTTCCCGTTTGGCAAGGAAGTTACATATGGTGGCGGGGCGATGAGTCTTATCGCGAATATATTCTGGCTGCTCTTGACGGGGATTCCGATGGCGATTGCAGATGTAGTCTGGGGATGTATCTTGTGCATTACGATTATAGGTATTCCATTCGGAAAGCAATTTTTCAAGCTCGCGAAATTATCGCTGATGCCATTTGGGGCAACGGTTGCATAGTAAGAGGAAATAGATCATGCAAATATTTGTAGATGCCGATGCCTGCCCGGTCGTGCGTATCGTGGAGGAAATCGCAGAAAAATATCATATCCGGACGACGCTGCTTTGCGACACGAATCATGTCCTGAATTCTGATTATAGTGAGGTGATCGTGGTTGGTGCCGGCGCGGATGCAGTGGACTACAAGCTGATTAGTCTTTGTCATAAGGGCGATATCGTTGTGTCACAGGATTATGGTGTGGCGGCGATGGCACTTGGGAAAGGTGCGTATGCGATCCATCAGTCCGGGAAATGGTACACAGACGCGAACATTGACCAGATGCTGATGGAACGTCATTTGAACAAGAAAGCAAGGCGGAGTTCCGGGAAGAATCATATGAAAGGTCCGAGGAAAAGAACCGAGGAAGATGATGTAAGATTTGCAGAGTCATTCGAGAAGCTGGTATTGAAAGGGAAAACTTGGAATTTACAATGAGGCACGCGGATGTGCCCAAAAGACAAGAAAGGAAAGTGAACGTTATGAAAGAATTAAACGCATATTTTAAAAGTATTATTGATCAGGAGCGGGTATCGGTTGTGATCTGTAACCTACAGCATGAAATTATTTACATGAACCCTGCAGCAATTAAAAATTATGCAAAGCGTGGTGGCGAGGCACTCATAGGGAAAAGTCTGCTTAATTGTCACAATCCGGAATCAAACAAGAAGATCCAGCAGGTAATCGACTGGTTTGCAGCAGATGTCAACCACAATATTGTATATACCAGTTACAATGCAAAGCAGAACAAGGATGTATACATGGTGGCTTTGCGGGACAGTGAGCAGAAATTAATCGGATATTATGAGAAACATGAATATCGTGACCGGGAGACGATGAAGTTTTATGATATGCAGTAGCTCAATACACAATACAATGCGTGCATTCAATTCAACACGCTATCTGGACACAGCGAAACGTGGGGATGATGGAAAACGGAACTAACTGATTGATGTTATGGATGCATGCAGTAAAATGTTATAAACAAAAAACCTTGAAACGCAATGTTTCAAGGCTTTTTCACAAGCAGGGGATGAGAGAATCGAACTCCCGCCAAAGGTTTTGGAGACCCCTATCATACCATTTGACCAATCCCCTATAATTAGGTGTGTCCGCAAGACACATGTACTATTATACAGTTTTATCGATATTTGTCAAGAATTAAATTTCGCGAATTGCAGGAAAAAATTTATAAAGAGGCTATAAAAAGAGAGAAAAAACGATTGTGTATTCCTATTTATTATGATAGAATAAATTAAATCTATGAATCAAATAGGCGTATATGTTCATAATATGGTTGAACGTTTCTACCAGCTACCGTAAAGAGTTGACTACGAAAACAATTGTTTCGTGGTCCTTTTTTATGTTTTGATTTGGGAGGTTATTTATGAAGTATGATGTGATTGTAATTGGCGCAGGACCGGGCGGTATTTTCTCCGCATATGAACTGGTACACAAAAATCCAGATTTAAAGATTGCTGTGTTTGAAGCAGGACATGCATTGGACAAACGGCATTGCCCGATTGATGGAGATAAGGTGAAAAACTGTATCGGCTGTAAGAGCTGCTCAATCATGAGCGGGTTTGGTGGTGCAGGCGCATTTTCGGATGGAAAATATAATATTACAAATGATTTTGGCGGTACGCTTTATGAGTATATTGGCAAGAAACAATCGCTCGAACTGATGAAGTATGTTGATGAGATCAATATGCGTTATGGTGGCGAGGGCACGAAGCTCTATTCGACGGCGGGTACACGGTTCAAGACGGTATGCATTCAGAATGATCTGCATCTGCTTGATGCATCTGTACGTCATCTGGGGACGGATATCAACTATGTCGTGCTTGGAAATCTGTATGCGTATCTGAAGGATAAGGTGGAGTTTTTCTTCGATACACCAGTGAATTCGGTTGTCGCAGAAGATGCGGGCGGCTACACGGTTGTCTGCAAGGATGCATCCTATACATGTGAGAATTGCATCATATCGGTTGGACGAAGCGGAAGCAAATGGATGGAGAAGATTTGCGATGATCTGGAGATTCCAACGAAATCAAATCGTGTGGATATTGGTGTGCGCGTGGAGCTTCCGGCAGTTGTATTTGCGCATCTGACCGATGAACTTTACGAGAGCAAGATTGTGTACCGGACTGAGAAATACGGCGACCGCGTGCGTACCTTCTGTATGAATCCAAAGGGGGCTGTTGTAAATGAAAATACAAATGGCATCATCACTGTAAATGGTCACAGCTATGAAGATCCGGAGAAGCAGACGGAGAATACAAATTTTGCATTGCTTGTGGCAAAACATTTTTCAGAGCCGTTCAAGGATTCAAATGGGTATGGTGAGAGTATTGCCAGACTTAGCAACATGCTTGGTGGCGGTGTTATCGTACAACGGTTTGGTGATCTGATCCGAGGCAGGCGCTCGACACAGAGTCGGATTGATGAGGCGTTTATCACACCGACGCTCAGTGCAACACCGGGGGACCTGAGTCTGGTGCTTCCAAAGCGTATCTTAGATGGCATTATCGAGATGATCTATGCGCTTGACAAGATTGCACCGGGTACAGCAAATGAGGACACACTGCTCTATGGCGTGGAAGTCAAATTCTACAATATGGAAGTTGATGTGGATGAGAAACTGGAGACACGTCATAAGGGACTATATATTATCGGAGATGGCAGTGGAATCACGCATTCGTTGTCACATGCATCTGCCAGCGGTGTCTATGTGGCTCGAAATATAACGGATTTTGTGAAATAAAGTAAATATATGGTATAAATTCCGGTGATTTTATGCTATCATTATCAGGTTAAAGTAGAATCAGTGTAAAGCTGCGAAAGAAAAAAGGCACTGCTCGTGATTTGGCAGTGCCTTTTCTTTTGGTATGTGGTGAAAACAGCCCATTGTGGTTTAACTTGGATGAGGAACAAATCAGAGTTAGGAGATAGAACATGATACAGAACGAAGTAACTGAGATCAAGAAGATTATGACGAAGAACGACTGCTGCATTCACGGGCTTGCCGGATGCTATGTCGATGCGAATAAAGAGATGCATATTTTGGAGCAGGGAAAATTCCTTGTTCTGCAGGAGGAAGAACAGCACAAATATTTTGATCTGATCAAGAAGGGATTGTCCGGGCGGATCGGTAAGAATCTGCTGAATCTTGTGTTTCGTACAGAAAATGGAATTACAGTGCCAAACCGTGATACACTCATGCAGGTGTTAAACAGTGAACTGAAAGATCCACAGGTGCTGCAGGCATATTTTGAGAAGATACGCGATTCGTATGCGTATGTGGATAATTATTATATTATGCTGGTGTATGGTGTCTACGATGTACCGGGAAAGACCGCGGACGGAATCGAGATGGAGGATGCATCCGATGTCGTGTACAAGTTCAACCTGACATTACTTTGTCCACTCAAACCATCGAAGGCAGGGCTGATGTACAACCCGGTCGATAACAGTCTGGAGAATGCGATGCGGAATATGATGGTCGAGCTGCCGATGAACGGATTCTTATTCCCGGCATTCAACGAGAGGATGAGTGATGTGCACGCAGCACTTTACTATACGAAGAAACCATCTGAGTTAAATGACAGTCTGCTTATGGATGTGTTTGGCTGTGAGATTCCGGCGACCGCCGGTAAGCAGAACGAGATGTTTATCAATGCGATCGAAGCCGTGGAGGAGATGACATTTGATAAGGCGAAAGCAATCTACTCGAACATGCGGGAGCATGAGATGGAGTTAAAGGACAGCCCAGAGGAAGTTGTGGTTGATAAGAAAGAAACGGCACGTATCTTAGAGGAAAGCGGATTTGAAGAAGAGGAGATTCAGGCGTTCACGAAGACCTTCGATGAGGCAACCGAAGAGAATGGAAAAGTGCTGTTAAGCAATGTGTTCGAGGGAAGCAATAAGCTGAAGATCAAGTCGGGCAAGACAGAGGTTTCCCTTCCGGTTGAACAGACGGATGCAATTGAGGTACGAAAGATTGACGGAAAAAATTGCATCGTAATCGAAATCAGCGATGACTTACTTGTAAATGGTGTGAAGATCAATAAATTTGATGGACCGATTGATCTTTCTATATAATCTAGCAGTACACTCGTGGAACTGCGGAATTCACAAAGAGCGGATTGATCCGGAATGTCACAGAGTCCCCGATAGAGACGGGAGCTTTGGACACATCTAAGATACATGAATTCATACTGATCTGACCAAGAACTGGCAGGGTTTGACCTTCAAACTCTGCCGTTTGTTTTTTCTGGAAGCAGGCATGCTTGCACAGGCGAAGCAGACGAAGCGGCGAGGGATGTTTCGGAGCAGTCTCGCGTGTCATACCAAGTCCGTGAAAATATCCAGCCGATACGACAGCCGTTGTAGAAGCTTTGGTCAGACGGCAGGTTTTGCCGTAGCCGATATTGTGTCCGGCAGGAAGCTCATATACGTCGTCCACACTTGCTGTCAGGTCGCAGACATTTTCAAATCCACAGGAATTGGAAACAGCGAGACGACCGAGAAATGCGGAACCGATACGAACCGCATCCAGATTCATATACGGAAAACGGACGAGGGAGGAAGAGGAGGAGATATGACGTATCCCAAGTGGAATCCCTGCGTCCGTCAGAGTAGTGCAAAGGTTGTTAAAATCCTCAAACTGCTTTTTGACAAATCGCTCATTCTTGCAACATGCGGCGTAGAAATGGGAATAGATTCCTGTGACCTGCACGTGCGTCATGGCATGTACAGTGTTGATGATGTCGCCAATCTGCGAGGTTTTGCTGCATAAGAAACCATAACGCCCAAAGCCTGTATCGATGCACAGATGCGCATGGGCGCAAAAATGATTTAAGCGTGCGGCAGTATCCTCCAAGATCTGCCCGCATGAAACGCTTGTGATACTGAGTGTGATGTCGTGTTTGATTGCGCGTGTAATATCTTCTGGATGATAAAGTGGTGTCAGAAGCAGAATCTCCCCGAAGATTCCTTTCTCTCGAAGTTCGATGGCATCCGCAAGCTCCGTGACTGCGAAATGTCGGATTCCGCGTGCCTGTAAGAATGTCGCAAATTTGCACAGCCCCAAGCCGTATGCGTTCCCCTTTAATACGGCTATGATCTGTGCGTCAGCAGCCAGAGATTTGATGATCTCGATATTGTGTTCCAAAGCACGAATCCGAATATTTAAGGTTGTCATCGCCATTCCTCCTTTAAAAACAAACGCGGATTGAAGTAAGTTTAGATATTTCACTCTTGTATCTGCTTGCAGTATAGTGTATTATTGCATCGAAGTTGTATCATAACTGTAACGAAGTTGCAAAAGATTTGTTTACAACTTGCATATTTTGAAAAGAGAAATATATAGAGGTAACTACGATGGAGACATTATCAAGACATGCAAAGATTCAGACGTCGGAGACATTCTTATTAAGTGCGATTCTGGCGTTGTCAGGGGGATTTCAGGATGCGTACACATACAATGTGCGAAATGGCGTATTCTCGAATGCACAGACCGGAAATGTTGTGCTGATGAGCCAGCATCTGATGGAAGGAAACTGGATGCGCGCGCTGCACTACTTGTTCCCGGTGCTTGCGTTTGCATTTGGTGTACTCGTGGCAGAACGGATTGGACATACTTATAAGAATGCGAGAAAGATCCACTGGCGGCAGATCGTTGTTTTGATTGAGATATTGATTTTATTAGCGGTTGGTTTTATGCCGCAGAAGTTCAATATGGCGGCGACGATGCTCGTATCATTTGCCTGTGCGATGCAGGTACAGACGTTCCGGAAGGTAAATGGCTATGGCTATGCGAGCACGATGTGTATCGGAAACTTAAGAAGCGGAACCGAGAGCCTGTCCGTCTATATCCGGGAGCACCAGAAGGGGGCACTTCGCAAGGCACTGCATTACTATGGAATCATATTGATCTTTGCAGTCGGTGCCGGTGCCGGAGGAATCTGCTCAATGCAGATCGGCGTGCATGCAATCTGGATATCCTGTGTCCTGTTGCTTGCCGGATGCCTGCTTATGATTAAGGAGGAACGTTAAAAATATCGTTTTCTGTTAAGAATCGGAATAACGATCATGGTTTCAAAGGAATCCTCGATATATTGACTCCGCATGTAACCATGATATTTTTCCGTGATGATCTTTATATTTGCCAGACCGTACCCGTGATCCATTCGGTGATCCGGGTACTTTTTTATTTGGTCTTCCGGCAGACAGGTGTTGCGCATATGTATAACAAACGTATTATTTTCAGAGATACATACATTGAAATGCACATATCGGTTCGGATTTCTGGATTTACAGACCGCTTCGGATGCGTTATCCAGCATATTTCCGACGATCGTACACAGGTCATAGTCCGAGACCGGAATCTGAGTTGGTTGCAATGTAATCTTTTGGGAAAAGGCAAATTGCTTCTCTTTTGCGAGCATCTCGAAGCTGCTGATGAAGGCATCCAATACAAGGTTGCCGCTGTTGACACTGATATAATTCGCTTCTATGTCGTTGATCGCAGAGTGAAGATATGCATCTAACTGCTCCGTCTGTTGTTGCTTGAGCATCTCGGAGATTGCAAAATAATGGTTCTTCATATCGTGTACGATGCTGCGGGTTTTCTTGTAGGCGGTTCCCAATTGGAAATATTTTTCCTGCTGAAAATCAATCTGTCTGTGCATAGAAAGGTTTTCGTCCTTGATCTGCTCCATCTTAAAACAATTATCCAACAGACAATAATTCAATATATTTAACAGGGCAATCGCTAAATAGGCAATGATCATATAGTGCGCATTGTTTGATTGGTAATTGCTGCGGACAGGAATACAAAGGGTAATTACTAGAGAAAGCACGGGTGTTGTGAACAACAACAGGTTGTATTTATAATCGTGATATTTTATGTGTCGGTTCCAGAAGAAAATCACAACCAGAATCAACAGGAACAGCATGATCTTGGAACCGAGATTCATGAGGATCGAAAGCTGGCGGAGAGGGAGCTCTATAACTGCCGGGTTTATTATTTTCACCAGAAACAGGAAAAAGCTTTCTCCAAGCAGAGCAAGAATCTGGAAGGAAATGGATACAAATATGCGGTTTGACAAGCGCATCCTGTATAGGAAGGTCAGGGCAAAGGTCGTAAGCAGACTAACCATGTTTGTGGCTATTGTAAATTGCTTGGATGGCAGTCCGGTGCACAGAGTCTGGTTTACATAAATAAGAACCTCCATAATAAGGAAGCACGCAATATAGAGCGGATAAGCGGTACGACGATTTTCCTTATGAAAGATGCCGTTCATATAGATGATAATTATGACCATATCAAAGAGATAGGTAAGTGCTTCAATCGCGTAATACATAGTTCTCCCCCTAATCTAAATCATTTAATTCTACAATGTGATTCATGTAGATGGAAAGCAGCTCCCGTCTGGCATTTCTGCTCAGGGGGAGGCGTTCTCCGTTATCCAATAGTACATATTTGTTCTCAAAATAATGTACATGCTTCAGATTCAGCAGGATACTGCGATAACATTTGTAAAAGTGCCGGGAGGCAAGTGTTTCCTGCCAGTAGGCAAGCGTTCCACGTACAGAGATCGTGCGGTTCGTAAGATGAAATAGTAATGTCTGTGCATCACTATTTTCAACCTCGATATAGAGAAGATCCTGAATATAGATCGTCATCTCCCCTTCTGTGGTAGAAACGATGGAATAGATCGTATGACTTTGTTCGATTTCGTTTATCGCATTTTGCAGTACTTCTTCGACATCCTCTGTGGTGTACGGCTTCGTCAGATAGTAAAATGCCCGGACGGTAAAGCTTTTTTGCATGTATTCCGGATAATTGCTCACGAACACGAGCAAGGCATAACGGTCGATGGTGGAACGCAGGATGCTTGCGGTATCCAAACCGTTTAGCTCCGGCATTTCTACATCCATGAAGATCAACTGATATTGTCCTTTTTCTGTATAGGAATCTAAGAATGCTCTTCCGCTTGTAAAAGTAGAGACAGAGACCTCCACATCAAACGCAAAATAAAAATGTGTGATACAGGATTTTAAATATTCAATTGCTGCTTCGTCATCGTCACAGATTGCAATGTTCAGTTTCATTGAGATCCCCCTTTGCTGATTCGCCCCAATAATTGGTTTATCCATATTACGATAACACAAAAGAACATAATCTGGATAGAATCAAATCTAAAAAAGTTAAAAAATATAAGGTACAAGCTTAGTAGCATTATCGAATATATTGCAGTCAGGCATTTTAATCGGCGTTTCTTCTTTTGAGTCAGGCGATGGCTTTTTGTATCCACAGGTGCAAGGATGATGATGGCAATCAGCAATACACAGAAACACCAGAAGGCTGGAAATGTCTGGATTGCAGGGATTGGCAGATAGATCGTGACAATTATTCCAATACAGAAGGTGAGATAAGAAATAATATCACATATGCCGCGCGAAGATGCATGCATGCCTCCGGCAAGCATCTTGAGTGGAGACATTGTAAAAACGTAGACAAGTGCCAGCCATCCATGATGGAAAAAGATTCCAAGAATCAGAAGGCTGAGATTATATAGGAATAAGTCGAAACAGAAGTCAAAGCAGTATATGTAAGCTGCCCGTTGCTGAAACGGTAGAACGTGATTATCGATAAATATATCCGTGATTTTTACGCTGAGCGTTTCTGTAATTTTCATTCGATTTACCTCCATATAAGCATCATAACATAGAACAATTGGTAATATACAAATTTCTGTAAATGGTCAAAAAACGGGGGTAACGTGCACTTCGCCCCTACTTTTTGACCATTCGCAGAAAAAATGAAAGAAGCATCTGTGCGTATGATAGGATAAAAATGGGTTTAATAAGAAACTCAAATAATTATTTACAGGAGGGAAAAGAGCATGAAAAAAGTACTGGAATTTCTTGTCAAGCATAGTGGAAAGCTATGCGCATTCGCGATTGGTGTAGCAGCTATTGCGCCGGAATGCTGTCGTGGAAACTGGTATGAACCAGAAGAGCCAGAGGGACTGGAAGAAGTATTGAAGAAAAGTGGAAAAGTACAGTAGAGGAGGTAATGAATTATGAGAAAGATAATATCAAAAATAGCATTAGCATTTGCTATATTTGGATGTTTGGGAAGTGGAGTTGCTCGAGCTGGGAATATTTCGTTAGATGTTACGGCATCTAATATTTCAGGGGTAGCATCAAAGGATCCTTATTCAAGAAAAGAGGCTAAAGGAGATAATGACCAGAAATTTTATATAAAATTAACGTCATTAACCAATGGTCCATCATTAAACTTTACATCATACTCTAGCGATCACGTAAGGGTGTCTACAGCGTTGACGTACCCTGGTCATCCTTTGGGTACTACAAAAAGCCATAATTATGATTTGGTAGAAGCAAAACGTGGACATCAATATTATGTATATGCTTCCGCACCTATGAATTATGCAAATGTTCACGGAAAAGGAAATTATTGTCCATACATTTTGAGTGAAATATAAAGCGGTTTGGAACAAAATAAAACGTCTCAAATCGCTTTATTTGTATGATGGAGGTAACTGGCTTTATGAAAAAGAAATTGGTTGTTATGTGCATGCTGTTTATAACATGCGTGGTGACTTCCTGTTCAGGAAATAATAATGGGAAAACAGAAGCTGATAATATACAAACGCAGACATTCCCGCAACAGTATCGATATAGTTCGGAACATTTACGTATTGATTTACAAGAAATAACACCTCAGGAAGTAAGCTGGAAGAATGGAACCGCGACGGAATGTTCGTTGGATTATGAAAAAGTAGGCAGAGTGTTTATGCCGGATGATGGTAGCAATACATTGGATGCGGAGGCACAAATGATATCAAGTAATGCGGTGTCGGATGGCGTCAGTGAATCTTTTTTTACATGGGGATTGGATTCCTGTACCTATACGGATTTGGAATATCTGGAATTGAATGCATGTTTGAAAACGGACAGGTTTTATTCAGATTATAATTTGTCAGAATATACGGATTCGAAAGAATTTACGTTTGCTTCTGAAGAAGCTGCAAAGCAGGAAATATATGAAATCATGGATTCGTGTGGCATAGATTTAAAAAAAGATTTTACATGTGAAACGTATTATTTGGATCATGAAATTTTGCAGCAACAGGAAGAACATATAGATATGGATGGAAATCAGCAGGAAGAGGAGTATAAGACGGATTGGTCGGAAGAAAATGATACCTATTTGTTCTATTTTCATCATGTGTATTCTGGGCTTCGTGATTTTCAGGGTAATTCCTTTTGGCAGGAAAGTGCACAGGATTTAAATGCACAAATCACAGTTATGTATAATAAAAAAGGAATTATCTTTTGCTATATACAAAACTTGTATGATTATACATCAATGAATGAAAGTGAATCTTTATTGAACTTTGATGCAGTTATGCAATCTGTGATTGAATATTTTGAAGGTATTGTGGATGGAGCGGATCGGGAAGTGATTTCGGCAGAACTGATAGTAGACCATATGAAAGATGGAAAAACACTGATTCCTGTATGGGCGTTCCAAATAAATGAAAAACCATTGAATGATTCGGAGTATCAATATGAATTACGTGTGAATGCAATAACAGGAAAAATTATAGTGCAATAAATGAGAGGGAAAATTATGCTATTGAGGTATTTGAAAATAGATGTGCGACGAGCATTTGGAAATTGGAGATTCCCAATATGTGTGATTATAATTAGTGTACTGCTTCTTTATAACAAAGATGAGCCAGCGGATGTTGTTTCGTGGATGAATCATGTAAATACGATGCAGTTGTTGTTTATCGCAATGGGGATAGCATCGGTACCATATGTTGGTAGTTATATAGATGACAACTGTCATAAATTTCGGATTCAAATGGAACTGCGCAGTAATCATCGGGAATATTATATTATTTCGAAGATGTTAGTTGTATTCATTTCGACACAGATCACATTTATATTAGGCTTTTTGATTACGTTACAAATAAACTATATCCGATTGGGGATGCCGGATGAAACACAGTGGTTTGAAATACTGGATTTGGAGCGCGCATATATGCAGTACTTAAAAGAAGGAAGAACAGGTCTGTATTTTGCAGTTTGTATCTTCCATATGTCAGTACTGGCAGGCTTTATGTCATTGCTTGGGTTGTTTGTGTCAGAGTTTGTGAACAATAAAATCGCGGCATATACATTTCCGCTATTATGTGTGTATGTACAGGATATTTTAATGCAAAGATTACTTGGATGGCAAAGAGGTGCAGTCATTTCGTGGAAGGCATTAGGGGTGAATCAGTTGGAAATGACACTTTCAGGACAGCAACCATCAACATTTTTCTTCCAAATATGTTGTTACATATTCATTGTCAGTTATTGTATTAATTATAAGAATGGAAGGAGAAAGTGAATGGCGAATGTTCAAAAAATAATAAAAACAGCTGCTTATGACAGCATTAAAAAAATGCGTTCCTTTCGATTCATAAGTGCTGTAATGATGGTAGTCGGATTAGTGTTAGCAGTCACGTCGGGAATGGATCAATTAATTGGGGATGTGAATGAAAAAGTAAGCATCTGGATTGTTCCTCATATATTTAGTAATACATTTTTTGCGGCATTTTACGGAATTATTATATGTTATCTGTTATCGGATATTCCTTATTTTAATGCGAATGAATTATATTACATTTCAAGAATGGGACGAAAAAAGTGGTTTATGGAGAAAATGCTATCCATGATACTATCCATGTTTATGTTTACAATTATTTCGTTTGCTGTATGCGTACTTGTATTTGTTCCCAAAATCAACTTTACAATGGAATGGGGAAAAGTAATACATACAATGGCATATTCAACCAATTTGTATTCCTATAATCTGATGAATCTGGTATCACCGAGTATTTTGATGAATTATAAGCCGATCACGGCAATGGAAACCTGTTTCTTGATGGTATGGCTGGTTTCGGTCATGGTAGGATGTGTGATGTTTGCAATAAGTATCTGGTTCAATCGTACAGTGTCAATCGTAGTGGTTTTGATGCTGTCTTTGTTAGGGTTATCGGAAGGCCTGTTTTTTACCCAACGCTGGCTGCCATTTCTTTCGATATTTACATGGTATCGAATATCAGTATACGGAGAAACAATATTTATGGATTGGCAGTATCCGAAACAATATGTATATGTGATTTTGATAATCTGCATAATGTGTTTATCGTTTTTTGCGGCATATAGAAGAATCAGGCATACTGAATTTGATTGGATCAATGAAACGTAGGCATGGAGGTTTGATAATGATCGAGGTAAAGAATCTGGAAAAAAGTTTTGGTGAACAAAAGGTATTGAATGATGTTTCGCTTGTTTGCCCAAATGGTGAAATTACAGGAATTATAGGGCATAATGGATCAGGAAAAACAGTACTGTTTAAATGTATATGTGGATTATTATTTGAAGATAGCGGAGAGATTTTGATTGATGGAAAAAGATATAAATCTGGTGGCGAACTAATAAAAAATGCAGGGATAATTATTGAAAATCCGGCGTTTCTGGAAAGTGAAAGTGGGATTAATAATTTAAAATATTTGTTTGAAATTCGAAATAAAAAGAACATGGAATTGTTGCATGAAATAATGAGGATGGTAGGACTTGATCCGGAATCCAAAAAGAAGGTAAAAAACTTTTCTTTAGGAATGAAGCAACGTCTGGCAATTGCGCAGGCAATTATGGAAGACCCTGCTGTTTTGATATTGGATGAGCCTATGAATGGTTTGGATCGACAGGGGGTAGAAGAGATGCGTCAAATTTTCTGCAAAGAAAAGCAGAAAGGAAAGACAATTCTTTTGGCAAGCCATAACCGGGAAGATATTGAAGCATTATGTGATCATGTGTATGAAATGGAGGATGGACAAATAAAACAATTGAGATAGAAAAATTATTTACTGGAAGATGCCGAGCTGTGGCGGATATTCCGTAAAGGTGAAAAATGCCGCGGTTAAGAGGAGCAAAATCGCGGAAGAAAGGATGAGCTTTTCTGCCTTCCCATTTCGGTAGACATCATTTTCCACGAAGAGGGCGAAGATAACGCCTGCAAAATATAGTGCAATATTGATCCAGTCGTAGTTTGTTCCGAGGATACCATTCAGTGTATAGAAAACTGCGACAATAAAAATCATGCCGGACAAGATTCCGAGGGTACGCGCCCAGAGGTAATTGGCTGGCATTTTTTCATGGAAGAAGAACAGCTCGACCAGCGTGAGCAGAAGCATCGGGAAGAAGAGCAGCTTCAGATGCTCCCACGTGGATTCGTTGACCGCCGAGAACAGCCCGACAATGCGGTTGTCGTCCGACCATTCATAGGTGAAATGCAGCAGCACTCCGAGGATGGAGATGAAGAGAAAACGGATGGCGTTGGTTTTGAATTTCATGTTGGTTTGTCCTTTCTTGGGTTAGTTGGTTCGTGCAGATATGCATATAGTTTATGGATTTTTTGGAAATTTATACTATGTCCTGAGAAAGTATATGCGTGAATTGGGTGAATTTTTCCAAAATAGAGAATTTACTCCAACGGGAAGGTTGAGAGAAGCAAGCAGGATGGGGAGAAAGTGGAGGAACGGGAAAAACTCCCCAATCGGAAGCTGATAGGAAGAAAGCAGGATGGGGAGAAAGTGGAGGAATGGGAAAAACTCCCCAATCGGAAGCTGATAGGAAGCAAGCGGGTTGGGGAGAAAAT
>ERZ773216.412-NODE-412-length-60566-cov-5.612864_pt1 | contig 60566 bp, 53 predicted proteins | sample MGYA00511259_ERZ773216 | MGnify/ENA primary metagenome ERZ773216 (study PRJEB29015, sample SAMEA2737764) | human gut metagenome | biome: human gut; feature: human-associated habitat; material: faeces | place: China | collected 2012 ... | reverse complement strand
TGACCAATGCGGTTTAAAAGAATATTTCTGCTTTGTCTATAACATATCATGTTTGTATGGGCGTTGCAAGCATTTTCAGGAAGTACTCTTATGCATGTTTTTCTTTTTATGGCAGAGTCAATATGAGCTGTAGCCGTTATTCTTTTTGTAGCGGTCTCTTTCACTTCCGGACTTTGATTCGTTCCGTCCTATCATTGCAATTTCTCAAAAACCGGATTTTCTCTTGACAAACTTTTTTTCCATGCTACGCTTGATAGCAGATAATGAATTTCATAAGAAAAGAGGAATTTTCCATGCACATGATCGACAGAAACAGTCCCTGCTGGTGCGGCAGCGGGCTCAAATACAAAAAATGCCACTATGATTTTGATGAAAAACTGAAAATGTACGAGAACAAGGGCTGCATCGTGCCGGAGCACAATATGATCAAAACGCCGGAGCAGATTGAAAAGATCAAGGCCAGTGCCCGGGTCAACATTGCAGTCCTGGATTATGTAGCTGAGCATATCAAAGCCGGTGTCACCACCGAGGAGATTGACCAGTGGGTTTACGAGGAAACCACAAAACGCGGCGCCATCCCGGCTCCGTTAAACTTTGAGGGTTTCCCAAAAAGCGTCTGCACCTCCATCAATGAGGTTGTCTGCCATGGCATTCCAGATCCGGATCGCGTACTGCAGGACGGCGACATCATCAACGTAGACTGCTCTACCATCTTAGATGGCTATTACTCCGATTCTTCCCGTATGTTCTGCATTGGTGATGTTTCTCCGGAGAAAAAGCGGCTGGTGGAAATTACCAGACAGAGTATTGAGGTTGGCCTGAAAGAAGTTAAGCCGTGGAACTTCCTGGGTGACATGGGCGCGGCAATCCACGATTTTGTCCGTGAGAACGGCTACAGCGTAGTGCGCGAGATCGGTGGACACGGTGTAGGCCTCCAGTTCCATGAGGAGCCGTGGGTCAGCTATGTATCCGAACGCGGAACGGAAATGCTTATGGTCCCGGGCATGATGTTTACCATCGAGCCAATGGTAAACATGGGGAAACCAGATGTCTTCGTTGACGCCGATGATGACTGGACTGTATACACGGAAGATGGCAAACCATCTGCCCAGTGGGAGATCCAGGTTCTGGTTACGGAGGACGGTTACGAAATCATCGCATACTAAACACCAAATTATATCGTGATCTGAATCCCATCCAGGGCTAAAATATCTTCTTCCTGATGTGTGCTGAGAAGCGTAAGCTTCCCGGCACTCTTTTTTTGTAAATAGCGGATTACATCTGCCTTTGTTCCTGCATCCAGACCGGTAAACGGCTCATCCAGGATCAGAAGCTCGGACGAGGCGCAAAGGGCACGGCAGATAGCCACTCGTCGTTTCTGGCCTCCGCTCAAGGTAGCTGCAGGCCGGTCCAGCACCTCCTCCGGCAAAAGCTCCATAAGCTCTCTCCTCGCTTCTGCACGGCTCACAGATGAAGGGGATGTCATGAGGACGTTATCCACTGCGGAAAATGATTCACACAGGCGGTCCTCCTGAAAAACCGCTCCGATCGGTACCCGCTCCATATAAAGCTGGCCGCTGTCTGCCGTTTCCAGCCCCATCAGAATGCGAAACAGTGTGGTCTTCCCTTTCCCGGATGGTGCCGTGAGACAGTAAATATGCCCGCTCTCCAGCTCCATAGAAACATGATCCAGCACCGGAACACCATCAAATTGTTTACACAGGTCACAAATCTGCAGTTTCATGTGTAACCTCTCCTCTCTGCGGACAAAGCCTGGAAATCAGGAACAGAACAATCTGCTCAAACACAGCGCTCACCAGAATGATCACCAGAGTCCAGGCAAACAGATCGGCCGTTTCCAGATAAATCTTCGCCATATACAGGTGTTCGCCGATGGAGTGCTCCGGCAAGCCGATCACCTCTGCTGCCGCACCGGACTTCCAGCTCATGCCAAGAGCAATGCGGCATCCGCTTACCAGATATGGTACCAGCGCCGGAAGATAGATAAAGCGTATTTTCCGCCAGACCGGCATCCGGAACACCACGGCCATTTCCAGAAGCTTCGGATCTGTACTTTGCAATCCGGCTAAGGTATTGACATAGATCACCGGCAATACTACCAGAAACGCTATTACCACGGAGAGGTTTCTGGAACCGGCCCAGATCAGGGCAAGAATCACGAAGGAGGCCACCGGAACTGCCTTGAGAAACAGCATGAAGGGCTCCAGAATTTCTTCCAGGATCGGAGCTGTGTATGCAAGGCTTCCAAGCAGTATTCCAGCTGCAAATGCAAGCAGGAAGCCGGTACTGATGCGTCCAAAGGAGCCGGCAACAGAGCGCCAGAAATCCGCGGACGGAAGCAGTGACCACAATGCCAGCAGGGCCTCAAAAGGCCCCACCAGCATAATGGAATTGTGAACTAGCACAGCTGCAGTCTGCCAGAATGCCAGCCACAGACAGATGATAAACGGCTTTCTCAACCTACTCATGCAGATAATAGAAACCATCATCCGGCATCTGTCCGCCTACAGCAGACGGTTCCATCTCATACAGAGCCTCCAGATAACCAGACAGTCTGGTCTTCATATCCTCACCATCAATGCAGACAATGCTGCAGTATGGAATCGCTTTTGCAGCGATCGGAGCCTTCTCGATGATTCCTGCCGCTGCTACCAGCTCTGCGGCATCGGTCACATTGGCATTGACCCATTCAGCGGATTCTCCATGCTCCTTCACAAACAGCTCTGCTGCCTCCGGATTCTGTTCCAGAACCTCTTTACGGCATACTGTAACACCGGTAACCAGGGAGCTGCCATTTTCCGGCTGGGTCTTATCCCACTCCTCTGTCAGGTCCAGCACCATCTTTAAATTCTCATTCTGTGCCATAGCGGCAGTCACAAAAGGCTGAGGCAAAAGACCAATGGCATCTTCCTGTTCCTTTAATACCGCAGCAACCTCAGCAGCCTCAGACTTATATTCAATCGTCACATCATCGGTACTCAGGCTGTTGGCCTTTAAAAGATACTGCAGCACATAATCCGGCGTAGTTCCCTTTCCGGTCATATACAGCGTTTTCCCCTTCAGATCCCCGATATTGTGGATGGAATCATCCGCAGAAACCACATAAAGCACACCCAGCGTATTGATATCAATGACCTCAATGCCCTGTTTTGTTTTCTGGTACAGCACACTTGCCAGATTGGCCGGAACCAGCGCAATATCCAGATCACCGGAAATCACCTGCGCCGCAAGTTCAGAAGCATCTGCTGCCATTGTAAACTCATAAGCTCCCTCCGATTCCCCGTTTGAAGCCTTGTCCATCAGGGAAACCAGTCCTATGGTGGTAGGCCCCTTCAGGGAACCAACGCGAAGAGTCTCTGCATCTGAGTCTGGCTTTACTGCCTCAGAAGTCTCTTTTTCCGCCGCAGTTTCCGCCGCTGTCTCTGCTGCGGTTGTCTCCTCTACAGCTTCCTTCTCTGCCGCTGTCTGAGTCTTGTCTGCACCGGAGCATCCAGCCAGAGATGCCGCAGTTATGGCACACGCCAGGAGCATTGTCATTGTTTTCTTCATATCATTTTCCTCTCTTTCCGCATTCATCTTTTCTGTCAGAAGCCCGGCACTGATCCATCCAGTTTCTTCCAAATTAGCACAAATACGATTCCAGTATAGCATAAAATAAAAAAAATTCCTATGTATCTCCAGAAACACTTGCCGTTTGAAAGATTTGTGTTATAGTAGGGTTGAACGTTATTCTTAGGAAAATGTATCAAATCTCAGTTCGGACGCAGTCTTCTGCGCCCTTTCATAATCTGTCCAGACAGAACCCGTGCAGACCATTCCGGCTGCAACAATTTACTCTGTCAGCGACATTTCTCAGGGAGCAGTATCTTGATACTTCTGCCAGGTCCGTCTGCCTTTCTTAAGATTCCGTTCATTGTATCCCCACTCAATATCAAAATGCTGAAAAACAGGGGGACACCGGTCCGGCTGCCTTTGTGCGCAGCAGATCATGCCGTTTTATCAGCGAAAGAAGGAGAAAACAATGAAAACAGCAACAAGGAATCCAATCAGTTCAGAACTTTCACACACCCGGACTTCATTCATGGTGAAGCTGGCCCTTATGGTAGCGATTATCTTCGTTATGGCCTTCTCACCGCTCGGTTACTTACGTACTCCGGGACTTACCATCACCTTTTTAACCGTTCCGGTTGCCGTCGGCGCCATCATTCTTGGACCGACAGCCGGTGCCATCTGCGGCGCAGCCTTTGGCCTGACCAGCGTAGTTATGGCATTAACCGGCGGCTCTGCATTCAGCGCAGCGCTTCTGCAGATCAATCCGTTCGGCCTGTTATTTACCTGCCTGGTTCCGCGAATCCTTGAAGGATGGATCTGCGGTCTGATTTTCCAGCTGGTAAAGAAATTTTCCAAAAACGGTGCATTCATCGTGGCAAGCCTGTCCTGCCCGCTGTTAAACACTCTGTTCTTCATGAGTTCTCTGGTACTCTTTTTCTATAATACGGAGTATATCCAGGGCATCGTTACCAAGCTCGGCGCAACAAATCCGCTTATTTTCGTGATTCTGTTTGTCGGTGTTCAGGGTGCAATTGAGGCAGTTGCCTGCACCATTCTGGGCAGCGCCGTATCCCGCGCACTGGCTGCAGCATTCCGTCAGTAAAAACGGCTATATATAATAGAAGAAACGATTTCATAAGCCGCAGGATTCCTGCGGCTTAACTATTTCAAACATGGAGGGTTCATCATGAAATTATTCGACTCTGTCAAAGAGATTCCCATTACTGATCTTGAGGGTCTTCGCATCGGCAACGCCCAGGATTATGAGGCCATGACCGGTGTAACGGTTCTGCTCTTCGACCACGGTGCAAAAGCCGGTATTGATATCAGCGGAGGGGGACCTGCTTCCCGGGAAACGCCACTTACATCCCCCATCACTGCAGACAATCCGCTCAATGCCATTGTACTCTCCGGCGGCTCTGCCTTCGGCCTGGCTGCCAGTGACGGGGTCATGCGCTATCTGGAAGAACACGGTATTGGTTATGAAACCGGATTTGCGAAAGTACCGTTAGTCTGCCAGTCCTGTATCTACGACCTAAGTATTGGACGTTCTGATATCCGACCGGATGCTGCTATGGGCTATGCTGCCTGCCAGGATGCAGAACATCCGCATCCGGTATCCGGCATCTTAGGCGGAGGTACCGGCGCCAGTGTTGGCAAAATCTATGGCCGCGACAAAGCAACCAAAACCGGTCTCGGTATGTATGCAGTCTCCATCGGTAACTTAAAGATTGCCGCAGTTGTAATCTTAAATGCCTTCGGCGATGTCTTCAATCCGGCTACCGGCGAAAAAATTGCCGGTCCAAGGAAACCGGATGGCAGCGGATTCTTTGATACCCTGGAAGAACTCTACAAATTCAGCCAGAGAACCGACCAGTTCCAACACGATCCAAACAGCAAAGCCAATACCACCATCGGTGCCATTATCACCAACGGCGCGTTTTCCAAAGCAGAATTAAGCAAAATTGCTTCCATGGCCCGCAGCGGCTATGCGCGCTGCATCAACCCGGTAGGCACCATGGCCGACGGTGATTCCATCTATGCCGCCTCTATTGGAACCGTAGAAGCAGACTTAAATGTAGCCGGGGCACTGGCAGCAGAAGTTATGGCAGAGGCAATCCAGAACGCAGTAAAGGCGGCAAAATAGAAATAACGAAAAAATTTTCTGAAAGGGGCTGTCACAAGATCATCTCATATGGATGATTTTGTGGCAGCCCCTTTTCAAATCTTTCTGTTAAGCACTAATAACCTGACGCTTCTTTTTCGATTTTTCTTTTACAAACACCTTATAATCCTCTGTCATTGGTTTATAATCGAATCCTCCCGCTTTTAACAGCAGATACATCTCACTGTTGCGTTCAATAATATCGGATGCAATTACTGCATCTTTCATGGAAATTCCTACTCCTAACGCTCCATGATTTGCCATCAGAAGCCCGGCATTAGTTCCAATTCCCTCCTTTACATATTCAGCCAGTTCTTTGGATCCAGGAAATGCAAACGGAACAATGTTAATATCTCCACCCAGATATAAAGACTGTTCGGTATCAATTGCCGGCATGATATCCAGTTCCTTAATCAAACTAACCGTTGTTGCATATTTTGAATGGGTATGTACCAGGGCCCGAAGTTCCGGACGTGCCCGATATACCCCTAAATGCATGGAACACTCAATAGATGGCTGGTGTTTTCCTGAGACTATCTCTCCATTCAGATTTACCACAACCAGATCCTCTTCTGTCATCGTATCATATGGCAGACTTGTCGGTGTGATAACAACCAGATCTGTTCCATCCGCTCTGGCACTCAGATTTCCTACTGTTCCTAACAGATAACCTCTTTCCACCATCAGACGGCAGCCCCATAAGACTTCCTCTTTTGCTTTTTGTAATGCATCTGACATATCCACAATTCCTCCATCCTATATTTTCAGACTGCTTTCCCATTCAATCAGCTGTACCAGTTCCTCTGTGTTTTCAGCCATCCGGATCTTATTTAAGTTAACTTCATTTTCCAGAAGATGAATCAGTTGATACAACGCTGTTAAATGGATCGTTTTATCCGGAGTAGCCAAAACCATAATGATATCTGCGTCCATATATCCATCTATTGATATTCTCTCTGGCATTCGGTAAAGTGACATTGCGGGCCTGGCTACTCCGTCATCTACACCCGCATGCGCAACAATCACACCATCCGCCAGCATGATATATGGCTGATTTTCCTGAATCAGCCGGATCATCTTATTAATATAGCGCAGCTCAATGCTTCCGTTTTCCCATAAAACATTTGACGCATTACGAATTGCCTCATCCCATGGATGAATCTCCACCGCAAATTCTATATTTTCCGGCTTCAGCAGATCCCGCAGGCAAAGTCCTTCATTCCGCAATTCCGGATATGCTTTTCCGGAAAATGATGACAAATACTGGTGCAGGCTTTTTTCCAGTTTATCCCGTTCCTGAACGACTGCATAACGATCTATCAAAGCCATAATTCCTTCTGTCGTTACATTTTCATAGCTGACTCCCTCCAGCTCCCGGAGTACTTTTTGACGAAAAATCTTTCCTGTGTACTCATTAAATGAAGGGGTTACCACAAACTGAACCTTGTCTGTGTTTAATCTTGTCGTTGTAAAAACAATCTGGAAATCTTTCTGATATTCTTCGAATCCACGGATGGAAAGGCAAGCTGTAAATTCAATTTCCGGAAACATTTCTTCCAAGGTAATGTGTAAAAAATGCGACACTGTAATTCCATTGCTGCAAACAACAACTGCTTTTTTTCTTGGCTGCATGGTTCCCAGAAGGCCTTCCTTCCGCAGCCATGCTCCAATCAATGCGGTTATATAAATCGTTTCACGATCCGGCATTGTTTCTCCAAGCAGCGTTTCCAATGGAAATACAGACAGCTTTACAATTTCGTGCAAGTACTGATATTTTGGAAGAATCATATCTGAGATATCAGGCTGCACATGATAATGATACCGGATTCGGTATACCGCCGGCTGTAAATGCTGTAACAATGCCTCCAAAAGACCTTCCTTATCAGAAATCTGTACACAACTGATCCGTTCAAAGCACTTGATCGCATCCTGTGCCGCAGCTTTCAGCTGTGCCTGATTTTCACCTGCTTCATTCCGACTGGAATACTTAGAGATCTGGAGCTGCATTGTAAAAAAGATTTTTTCTTTTTCACTGTCAATTCCCTGCTTCATGCAAAAAGAGGACATGACCATATATTCTTTGGTGCCGGTTACATGCCTACAGGATTCCGGCAAGTTCTGCAGCAGGCATCCGTTCCGAATCTGCCGTAAAAGAAATGCCAGAATATATGGAAATTCTTTCATCCGTTCATCTGCATAACAGACAGACAGTTTCTCTTCTATTTCTTTTATATCTGATTTCAGCTGTTCCAGCTCTGTCTGTTTTATGTGGTAAACCACAGCGAGACGTTCCTCACCTCCAGGAATATTCAAATTCTCCCTTAATGCCTGGATAATCAATCCACGCTTGTCATATTCCTCTCCATAAACCACATATCCGCGCTTTCTGTCGTAATTCAGCTCCAGGCCATAAGATTTCATAATCTCCTGAACCCGTTTCAGATCACTCATCAACGTATTTTTACTGATTTTCAATTCATCTGTAAAATGATATGTAGACAATTCTTCTGTGTGACATAACAGACGTAAGGTCAGCCAGCTGTATCGTTCTTCATCTGAGAGAACATAGGTGTACTCGGCTGTTTTCGAATCTTCCGACTGATACTCCCTGATTACCGCAAGCGAAACCAGAAATCTCCCCGTTTTCAGCCATTTGATTTCCTCGAAACCATTCTTTTTCAGGTAATCGTTAATTTTCCCAAGACTGTAGCTGATCTGTTTTCTGCTCAGCCCTAAGGTCTGTTCCAGTTCTTTTCCTGAAACCGACGGATCATTCACGATCATCTTTAATATCTTAACTCCCCTTTGATCCAGGTACACCTTCAATCTCTCCTTTCAGAACTATTTTTCCCCTTCCCGGGCCAGATCTTCGGCTTCTTCCTTTCTCAGTGCTCTATAATAAGAAATAAAGCATACAAACCAAACTACTAAAATGATCAATGGAATAAAATTACCCTGCAGGAACTGGAACACGTGTGAAATAGAATATGTAAATACCGGTCCATTGATCAGGCTGTTACTGATCAATTCTCCTGCATTGAGTGATACACTTCCGGTAACCGTTGCAAGCTCTGTCATAAACGGAGCAAATGCAGTTCCCACCCATAAAAAGATTGGACAGCTGATTGCCGCAAGAATAAACATCTGAATCAGATTTCCCTGTGTTACCAGAAATGCCGGAACTGCCAGGGATGAGCCCATCAGGCCGGCAAACGGAAGAATTCCGTTTCCAGGTAAAATCGCAGAGAACAACAGCATAAATGGAATGCTCCAGAGAATCGTAAGCCAGATTTCGTTGCATCCTCCCATAATCGGCCAGTCAAGACCAACGTTGAGCTCTTTTCCTTCGAATTTCTTATTCATAAATTCGCTCATTGCCTCAGAAATCGGTGATAATGCCTGCATAAAATACTTAGCTACTACCGGGAAAAGTGTCATGGCAGTTGCCGCCTTTACACCCAGGATCAGTACATCGGCAAAAGCATATCTTGCCACCGCACCAAATAAACAGCCTAAAATAAATCCCAGCACATGATTCTCAGCAAAAATACCAAACTTGTTTCTCAGGGTTTCCGTATCGAACTTGCGATCCATACCCGGAATCTTCTTCAGCAGGCAGGCAATCGGATACATAACTGCGCAAAAGGTTAATGTTGTATGCGTACAGGTCACTCCCGGGATTCCTGTCAATTTTTCGATTCTATGCTGGTTGGCATCTGCCGATTTCAGTTCTACCACAACCTGCACTGCTGCCACCACAAATGCCAGAATAACACTCTTTGTAATGGATGCCACTGCAACTGCTGTGAAAATCTTCAGCCATACATTCCACAGATCCGCATTGATCGTGTTCGTTTTATTTAACAGGATCATTAACACATTGATTCCGATCAGCAACGGAAACATTAAAAATGCATACGGCCAGGACCAGGAAATGGTGGCCATAGTAGTCCATCCACCGTCAACAACCGGAAATGACATGCCCGTTGCTGACATAATTGCCTGTGCCGCCGGATTCAGTGAATCCTTCATGAAGCTGATAATCAGGTTCATTCCGGTAAAGGCTACGGCCAGCGTAATACCAGATGAAATCGCATCTTTAACTTTCATTCTCACGATCAATCCGGCAATGATCATAATAAACGGAACAAATACTGACGCTCCAAGGCCCAGAAAAAAGTTCACTATCTGAGTAAGTATCTCCATAATTTCCTCCTGCTATTTACAAAGTTCAATCAGTTTATTTAATTCATCTGCCTGTTTTACTCCGGTTAAAAATGCAATTCCATTAATTACCGGAACCGGATATTCCTTTGTCGTTTTTGTAATGGAAATATATGCCACACTGTCTCTTAATTCCGTATCCAGGGAACGAATGTTTACTGCTTTCACTGCTGCATCCACATGATTTTCTTTCAGAAGACGATTTACCTTACTTGCTACTGCCTGGGAAGTTGCTACTCCGCTCGCACATGCTACTACAATCTTTTTCATTATGAATCCTCCAATCCATCCATTGATATAATCAGTTTCCAATACTCCTCAACCGTGTTTGCATGGTCCAATTTTTCCATCAGCTCTACCTTTTGCAGGTTATTGACCAGAATCTGTAAAAGTTCTATATGGCTTTCTCCTGCATCTGCTTCCTGGAAACCAAGCATAAATGCAAATTTCACCTGATGGATAATCTCATTTGCTGCCATTTCTCTCCATGGAATAGGATGTTTTAACCGAACACATGCAACAAACGGCTTTACAATACATTTAGGATCTGTATGCGGAATTGCCACCGGATAAGGTTCAATCGGCAATGCCGTAGGATAATTTTTTTCCCGTTCCTTGATTGCTTCTAAAAAGCCTGAACGAATATATCCCGCTTTTTCCAATTTCTCTGCCAGGATAGAAAACACCTCATCTGTACTTTCTGCTTCCAGATCCAGTTGAACAAGTTCCTTATAAATAATGTCTCTATTCAATGTTCCAGCTCCTTATTCTCTATTTCAGAAACAGACTCTTGCGCGCTTACTGACCATTTCTTATACTTCCATTATACGTATGCCTCCTTTTTTTTCAATGATACCTTGGGGCATTCTTTGCACATGGCTGTGCTCATTCCTGTGAATGACAATCCGTTTGCGCAACAGAGTTCTGTATTTCAGAAACAAAAAATCCATGCTGCTTACGTTCACACGCAAACAACATGGATTTTTTCTTTTCTATTTTGTTTCTTTAGAACACGTTATGCCTGCTCCGGTGCTTTCTGTGCCTCTGCCCGGTCTTTCAGGATCTTATCAATACTTACGATCTTCGTACACAGCGCGAACAGGTCCATTGCCAGGATCAGATCACTCAGCGGTGGATAGGACGGTGCAATACGGATATTGGTATCATGAGGATCCTTTCCATATGGATAGGTTGCTCCGGCACCGGTCATAACCAGACCGGCTTTCTTACAGCGCGCTACGATAGCCTTTGCACAGCCATCCAGGGAATCGAAGGCGATAAAGTAGCCTCCCTTTGGCTTGGTCCAGGTTCCGATACCAAGACCGCCAAGCTCACGCTCCAGGGTATCAATGACTGCCTCAAACTTCGGACGCAGGATATCCGCATGCTTGCGCATATGCTCTACCATGCCATGGATATCACCAAAGTAACGGACATGACGCAGCTGGTTTACCTTATCATGGCTGATGGTCTGGAATTTCAACTGCTTCTCAATATCCTCCAGGTTGTTGCGGGAGGTTGCGATGGCTGCAATACCGGAACCCGGGAAACTGATTTTTGAGGTGGAAGCGAATTTGTAAACCATATCCGGGTTGCCGGCACGCTTACACTCTGCCAGGATCTCGATCAGGTGGTCCTGATCGTGATCGTATAAATGATGTACGCCATAAGCATTATCCCAGTAGATACGGAAATCCGGAGCGGCCGGTTTCAGTCTTGCAAAACGGCGGACAGTCTCATCAGAATAGCTGGTTCCGGTCGGATTGGAATACTTCGGCACGCACCAGATACCCTTAATGCTGTCATCCTCTGCCACAAGTTTTTCCACCATATCCATGTCCGGGCCATCCGGAGTCATCGGAACATTGATCATCTCAATGCCGAAATACTGGGTAATGGCAAAATGACGGTCATAACCCGGTACCGGGCAAAGGAACTTCACTTTATCTAATTTGCACCACGGAGTACATCCCATTACGCCGTGAGTCATGGAGCGAGATACGGTATCGAACATAACATTCAGACTGGAATTGCCGTAAATGATGATGTAATCCGGAGCTACCTCCATCATGTCTCCGATCAGCTCTTTGGCTTCCCTGATTCCGGTCAGTCCACCATAGTTACGGCAGTCGGTTCCGTCTTCGCAGGTTAAGTCATCACTGCTGCTTAATACATCCATCATTCCCATGGAAAGATCCAGCTGCTCTACACTTGGCTTACCTCTGGACATGTCCAGTCTTAAATCCTTTCCCTGAAACTCTTTGTACCGGGCAGAAAGCTGCTTTCTGAGCTCCTGCAGTTCCTCTGTGCTCATCTCTGCATATGGCTGCATCTTCTTTTTCCTCCTCATCAGCTGTGTACTCCCTTTCTTCACCCAGGCGCTGACACCCGGGGTTCTTGGTTTGCATTCCATTCTACACGAAATATATCGGTATTACAATCGCATTTTTCACAAATTTAACAGAATATATATTCGATTTCTGTCTCTGGTTTCCCTACAAAGACATCTGAGTGAAAACTGTCTTTTTTACCGGGACATGAGTTCTCTTACCAGCTGATTTACCACAGCCGGGTCTGCCTTGCCCTTCATGGCACGCATGGTCTGACCTACAATAAAGCCCATGGCTTTCTCTTTTCCGGCCTTGAAATCTGCAACAGACTGCGGGTTCTTCTCCAGAAGCTCCTCGATGGTCTTTGTCAGCGCATCGGTATCATTTACCACCTTTAAGCCGTGTTCCTCAACGTAACCTTCCGGATCCACATCTTCCTTAAACACAGCCTCAAACACATCCTTCGCAACAGTACGGTTAATAACGTTCTTCTCTACCAGGCTGATGAGCTTTGCCAGATTCTCCGGAGAAAACTTCATGTCTTCCGGCTCCTGCTCCTGCTCTTTTAACAGGCGCATGGCCTCCGTCATCAGCCAGTTAGAAACTTCCTTCGGCTTGCCGCAGATTGCCACGGTCTGCTCAAATACATCAGCCAGATGCTTGGAGCCGGTCAGGATTTCCGCATCGTACTGCGGCAGTCCGTACTCACTCTCATAGCGTGCCAACTTCTCGGTGCGGAGCTCCGGCTGCGCTGCCTTCACCCGCTCGATCCACTCATCCGAAATCCATACCGGAACCAGATCCGGATCCGGGAAGTAACGGTAATCCTGCGCATCCTCCTTGGAACGCATCGCATGGGAGGATTCCTTGTTGTCATCCCAGCGGCGGGTTTCCTGGATGACCTTTTTGCCATCCTCGATCAGCTCGATCTGACGGACGCGCTCGCCCTCAATGGCACGGGCAATGGCCTTGAAGGAGTTTAAGTTCTTCATCTCGGTTCTCGTGCCAAACTCCGGTGCGCCCACCTCGCGGACGGACAGGTTCACATCGGCACGCATGGAGCCCTCCTGCAGCTTGCAGTCAGAGGCACCCAGATACTGGATGATCAGGCGAAGCTTCTCCAGGTAGGCAATGACTTCATCGGCGCTTCGCATATCCGGCTCGGATACGATCTCGATCAGCGGCACGCCGCTTCGGTTGTAGTCCACCAGAGAGCAGTCCTCCCACTCGTCATGCACCAGCTTTCCGGCATCCTCCTCCATGTGGATCTCATGAATGCCGATTTTCTTTTTGCCTGCTGCGGTGTCGATCTCTACCCAGCCGTCGTGGCAGATTGGCAGATATAACTGGGAAATCTGGTAGTTCTGCGGGTTATCCGGATAGAAATAGTTCTTACGGTCAAATTTGCAGTACTGGTTGATGCCGCAGTTGGTAGCAAGCCCCACTGCCAGTGCATATTCCACAACCTGCTTATTCAAAACCGGAAGAGAACCCGGCATACCGGTGCAGACCGGGCAGGTGTGGGTATTCGGCGCTCCGCCAAACTCCGTGGAGCAGCCGCAGAAAATTTTGGTTTTGGTGGCCAGTTCTACGTGAACCTCCAGACCAATGACGGTCTCATACTGTTTGCTCATGTTACTGTGCCTCCTTTTCTGCCTGTTTTGCCAGCTCCGGCGTTTCATAGGTTCTGCTGCACTCGTAAGCATAGCCTGCGCGGATGATATTTTTTTCCTTGAAACAGTCTCCGATCAGCTGCAGACCAATTGGAAGACCCTTGCTGTCTTTTCCGCATGGAACCGTCATGCCCGGAAGTCCTGCCAGGTTTACGGAAATCGTATAGATATCGCCCAGATACATCTGGAGTGGATCGCTTAAGGACTCACCCAGCTTCGGCGCTGTAGCCGGAGCAGCCGGGCCCAGGATTACATCATATTTCTCAAAAGCTTTGTCAAAAGCTTTCTTGATGAGCGCCTTCGTGCGGAGTGCCTTTAAGTAGTAGGCATCGTAGTAACCGCTGCTGAGAACGAAGGAGCCCAGCATGATACGGCGCTTTACCTCCGGGCCAAAGCCCTCAGAACGGCTCTTCTTATACATGCTGTGCAGGCCCTCGTACTCTTTTGCCCGATGTCCGTACTTCACGCCGTCAAAACGGGATAAGTTGGAGCTGGCCTCTGCGGAAGCAATGACATAGTAAGCCGGAATTGCGTATTCTACCAGACTTAAATCAAACTCCTCTACAACGGCTCCCTTCTCCTCCAGAACCTTCGCTGCCTTTAAAATGGCATCCTTTACTTCCGGGTCAAGACCCTCGCCAAAATAGTCACGCGGAATGCCAATGCGCATGCCCTTTACATCGTCCACCAGGGCAGAAGTGAAATCACAGTCCTCACGGTTCATAGAGGTGCTGTCTTTCTTATCATAGGAAGCAATGGTTTCCAGAATCGTGGCACAGTCGGTTACGTCCTTTGCTACCGGTCCGATCTGATCCAGGGAAGAACCGTAAGCGATCAGGCCGTAACGGGAAACAGTCCCGTAGGTCGGCTTAATGCCGGTCACGCCGCAGAAGGAGCTCGGCTGGCGGATGGAACCGCCGGTGTCGGAGCCCAGAGCGAAGAAGCATTCATTGGCTGCCACTGCCGCACAGGAACCGCCGGAGGAACCGCCCGGCACATGCTCCGGGTTCCAGGGATTTTTCGTCTCGCCGTAAGCGGAAGTCTCGGTGGTGCTTCCCATAGCGAACTCATCCATGTTGGTTTTTCCCAGGATAATGGCTCCTGCTGCCTCCAGATTTCTGACTGCTTCTGCCGTATAGGTCGGTTTAAAGTTATCAAGGATTTTGGAGCTGCAAGTTGTCAGCAGTCCCTCCGTACACATATTATCTTTGATCGCCACCGGAACACCGGCCAGAGGACCGGTCAGGGTTCCGTCTTCAATCTGTCTCTGTACTTCTTCGGCGCGTTTTAAAGCGCCCTCTTCATCTACGGTCACGTAGCAGTTTAAAACCGGCTCCAGAGTCTTGATCTGGGCCAGGGCTGCCTTTGTGGCTTCCACGGCCGTGATCTCGCCGGCTTTGATTTTTTTTCCAAGCGCTACCGCTGTTAAATCCAGGATACTCACGTTGTTTCCTCCATTCATGTCTGTCATGTTTGCTGTTTTCCACAGCTTTTCCTGAATCCATCCGGATTCTCCACAGTTTTCGTTTTCTATCCGTTTATTCTACCGTCTTCGGAACCTTGAAGGCTCCGTCCTTCTGCTCCGGCGCATTCAGCAGGATTTTGTCCCGCTCATCCCCGTTGGTCACCACATCTTCCCGGAACACGTTGTTCATCGGGAATACATGGGACATGGGTTCTACGCCGCTGGTATCCAGTTCATTCAACTTGTCGATATAGTCTAACATCCGGCCCATATCCTTCTTGGCCGCCTCTTTTTCCTCATCCGAGAGTTCCAGCTTCGCCAGAATTCCAACATATTCAATGGTCTCGTCGCTGATGATATTTGCCATGATTTTTCTCCTCCAACTCTTAGTTTACGGTTCCAGTCTGGTCACATCACGCGGGAATAACGAAGTCTCGCGGACATTCTGCTCATCTAACAGGCGCATGGTCAGGCGTTCCAGACCAATACCCAGGCCGCCGTGCGGCGGCATGCCGTATTTGAAGATCATCAGGTAATCCTTGATATCCTCCGGATCCATTCCGCGCTTTTCCATCTTTTCCAGGATCATCTGGTAATCATGGATTCGCTGACCGCCGGTGGTGATTTCCAGACCCTTGTAAAGCAGGTCAAAGCTTAAGGTAACATTGGTATCTTCCGGATCATCCATAGCATAAAACGGTCTCTTTTTGGACGGATAATGCGTAACAAATACAAAGTCACTGTCGTACTCTTCCTTGAAGTAGCGGCCGATCAGCACTTCCTCCTCCGGCTCCAGATCGAATGGGTTACGGATCTTCCGGTTGTATTTTTCCGATACCAGCTGCTTCGCCTCAGCAAAGCGCACGTGTGGAATCTGGCTGATGGAAGGAAGATCGATGCCCAGCATATCCAGTTCTTTTTTATACTCTGATTTTAACAGCTCCATGGTGTACTTTAAGAAGCCGGTCTCCATGGCCATGACATCCTCAAAACTGTCGATGTAACCCATCTCAAAGTCCAAGCCAATATACTCATTTAAATGACGGGTGGTATTGTGCTTCTCGGCACGGAATACCGGAGCCACCTCAAATACGCGGTCAAACACGCCTACCATCATCTGCTTGTAAAACTGGGGGCTCTGTCCCAGCTCTGCTTTCTTGTTGAAATAGTTTAATTTAAAGACGTTCGCGCCGCCCTCTGCACCACGGGATACGATTTTCGGAGTATGAACCTCAGTAAAGCCCTGGGAAGATAAAAACTCACGGAAGCCTCTCACAATGCCCTCCTGGATTTTAAATTTTGCGCGCTCCCGGACGTTTCTTAAGGATACCGGACGAAGGCTCAGTCTTGTCTCCAGGGAAGTGTTCATCTTCCATTTGTTGATGGCGATCGGCATGGTTTCTGCCGGCTCAGACAGCACCCGGATGCCGGTAAGGCGGAGTTCAAAGCCCTGCGGCGCACGCTCTTCCAGCGCTATCACACCTGTGACTTCCACTGCGGATTCTTCTTTTAAATCCTTTAAATCAAACTCTGTTTTTCCCTCTTCATACACACACTGCACCAGGCCTTCTGCTTTTCTGAGAATAATAAACGCAAACTCACCCATATCACGGATGTTGTGGACCGCACCGTTCATTTTTACGGTCTTTCCTACATAATCCCCGCTTAAAATTTCTCTGATACCGATTGTTTCCTTCTCTTTGACACCTGTTAAAAATTCCATGCTGCTTTCTCCTTACCTGAACGTGATTTTTCTGTATTCCGGGAGAATTTTAGATACAAAAATCCCGCCACGGAATACGGTTACATATTCCGGGACGGGACACTATACTCTTGTTATGTTCCGCGGTACCACCCGCATTGAGACCTGCCTTCTGCTCCCCTTTGAGCAAAAGCGGCTCCGCTCTTTAAGACACGTAACGTGTGCCTGACGGATACCCCTACGCACATGGCCCATCTTTTAAGTCTGTGTTTCGAAGTACCGGCTCCGGAGTGTTCCCTGTGAGCCAGAGTCCAACCTGACGGCGCTCTCAGTCGGTGACGCCCTCTTCCTGTCGAAGTCCTGCTGGCAAGAGTCTCCTTCACTGCCTTTTATGGTTCCTGTTCAGAAATATCTTTCTGAAAATTGACATCATGATAGCACATGTTTTTCCGGTTGGCAAGACCCAAATTTTATTTTTCCACACAAAATTCCGCGTTCCAGGCATATTTTCAGGAGCTTTCTCCGAAGCCTCATCACCCTCATGGCAATAGCACTTTCCCGCAGCTGGCTCCGCCCTGCGATTTCCCGGTAAGGCATTTTCTGTATAAATGCCAGATGTAACAGCTCCCGTTCTTCGGGTCTCAAAAGCTTCAGGGTACCGGCTATATTGTTTCCGGAATCCAATTCTTCCACTACGATCATTTCTGTATTGCTGTTCTCTGTTTCCAGCTTTTTCTCATAGCGCTCCAGCGTCTCCAGATACTCCCTGCGGCGCTTTTCACGCCGGATGATATCGACAAGGCGATGCTTCAGGCAGGACATAAAATATGCTTTTGCTTCCGTCTCTGGCAGACGTTCAAATTTTGTCCTGTGCTTTTCATCTGCTATCATGGTCACCACTACGTCATGAATGATATCTTCCGCAGGAAATATAAGTCCCATTCCGCTTATGTTCCTGCTCAGTTTCCAGTAGTAATACTGCTTATATTTCTCATAGAATTCGCCAAGATCCATCGCAAAACAGCCTTTCTTTTTTCTATGAGACTCACTATAACATGTCGCTTTTTTTACAACTACAAAAGCGGCATATTCCACCATGTTTTTGACGGAATACGCCACTTTTCATAAAAACAGAAGCCATACTCTGTTCTTTACATAAGACTGCTGAGCGCCTTCTTAAACTGTTTTCGGAACAGCAGCGCCGTAAAGGTCACAGCCAGAAAATCTGCCACCGGCTCTGCCGTATAAACCGCAAAGGTCCGGTTGCCGGTCAGCACATGCGGCAGAATATAAATGAGCGGAAGCAACAGAATAAATTTCCGGGTCACCGCCACAATGATGGATTCTTTTGCAAAGCCAATCGAAGTAAATGCCATCTGGCAGGCAATCTGAATTCCAAACATAAAGACACAGGCCATATAAATCCGGAGCGCTCTGGAAGTAAATGCCAGGAGTTCTGCATCCGAGGTAAACATACCCGCAAATGCCTGCGGAACCACCTGTACAAACAGCCAGATCAGCGTGGAATAAATCAGGCTGACCTTCAAAAGAAGCTGAAACGCGCCCTTCACACGGTCTGCGTTCCGCGCGCCGTAATTATAGCTGATGATTGGCTGCGCACCCTGTCCAAGGCCCTGCAGCGGCAGCATGGCAAACTGCATGGCACTGGTTAAGATCGTCATGGCTCCCACCGCAATATCACCGCCGTATTTTAACAGAGATGAGTTAAAGCAAATGGAAATAATACTCTCACTGGACTGCATGACAAAGGTTGCCGCGCCCAGCGCTACACACGGCAGGATAACCGATGGAGTCAGGCCCATATTGCGCAGACGGATTTTCAAACGAGTCTTTTTTCCGGCCAGGAACGCCAGCACCCAGATGGTGGAACATGCCTGGGAAATAACCGTTGCAAGCGCTGCTCCGCGTACGCCCATATGCATTCCGAAAATGAAAACCGGATCCAGCACAATGTTGCAGACCGCGCCGATCAGCACGGAGAGCATGCCGGTTTTCGCAAATCCCTGAGCCGTGATAAACATGTTCATGCCCAGCGTCAGTTCCACAAAAATGGTTCCCAGCGAGTAAATATTCATGTAGCTGACTGCATATTCAATCGTGTTTTCACTTGCTCCAAATGCCAGAAGGAATTTCCGGTTAAAGCAGAACAATACCGCCGTAAGGATAGCCGAGATCACCACCTGCAGCGTAAAGCAGTTGCCGAGAATCTTCTCTGCCTGATCATAATCCTGCTTTCCCATATGAATGGAAGCCCGCGGCGCTCCGCCGCTTCCCACCAGGGCCGCAAACGCTGAAACGATCATGATCAGCGGCATGCAGACTCCAACACCGGTCAGGGCCATCGCCCCGGACTCCGGAATATGGCCGATGTAAATGCGGTCTACAATGTTATAAAGCATGTTGATAAGCTGCGCGGTGATAGTCGGAATAGCCAGGGAACGTAACAGCTTCCCAATGGGTTCCTTCCCTAAAAAATCTTTTTCGTCATTCATGTGCATTCCTTCTTTCTCTCATTTTTTTCCGATAACCGTCGGACATTTTCCATGATCCGCTCATGAAAAACGGCAAAGCATTCCATCTCGTTCTCTGAAAATCCATCAAATATGCCGGCAAGAAACTGCCGCTGGATCACATCGATGGAATCTGTTACCGGAATGCTTTTTTCACATAACAGGAGATGAATCCGGCGCCGGTCTGAAGCATCCGTCTGTCTTATCACCAGTCCTTTTTGGACCAGTGACTCCACTGCCTGGGAAACCTGCCCCTTGGACAGCATCCGCAGTTCCGCGATATCTGCCGCCGTGTCCACACTGGGATTATTTCTCAGAAAGGTAATGATGGTAGCCTCCATCATGGTAAGCTGGTGTTCCCTGCAGATGGTCTGGATGCACGCCTCATGAGATTTAGTGATAAAGCGCATGAGACGCAAAAATTCTGTTGCCTGAAGCATGTGTTCTCCTTCCTTCTGTACTTTTCTCTGCCCTGTCATTTGTTTCAGAATAAAACCGTTCTTTTTTGAACTATTTATCATTTTCATTATACACATTTTATAAAGATCTGCAAGCTGTACTTTATAAAATTGTATTTTTCCGAAGAATTTTTCCCGTTTTTTAAAAATACACTTGCTTTTCAAAAGTAAATCGTCTATGCTTCTTTTCAAGAAGCAAACTCTGGAGAGTCTCATGTATGGAGCGCCGAAGGTGTACAGCACAGAACGTGCCAATCTCTCAGGCAAAAGGACAGAGCAGTCTGATGCAGCAATGCATCCGTCTTTCCACACTCTTTAGAGGGAGTTTTTCATCTGCGAATGTGCAGCTGGAATACTTCCTTTTTTGTTTACAAAAAACCGGTTTTCTGCTGGTTTTCTTCCCCCAGAGCTTCTATATAAACACCCCCATGGGAGAAAGAGTGAGTATTATGTTAAGTAAAGTAAGTGCATTTCTGAACTGGCTGGATGGTTTTGTATGGGGTGTTCCCCTGATCGTCCTGATTCTCGCAACCGGTATCTTCTTAACCATCCGTCTGCGCGGAATCCAGTTCCACAAGCTGGGCATGGCCTGTAAATACATGTTCCAGAACGAAAATGAAGGCCACGGTGAGGTCAGCAGCTTCGCTGCTCTTTGTACCGCCCTGTCCGCTACCATCGGTACCGGCAATATCGTCGGTGTGGCCACGGCGCTGGTTGCCGGCGGTGCCGGAGCACTGTTCTGGATGTGGATCGCAGCACTGTTCGGTATGGCTACCAAGTACGCAGAAGGTGTACTGGCCATCAAGTACCGCACCATTGATGAAAGCGGCCATGTACTTGGCGGACCGTTCTATTACATTGAAAATGGTATGGGCAAAAACTGGCGCTGGCTGGGCAAGATTTTCGCCTTCTTCGGCGCCGGTGTCGGTCTTCTCGGAATCGGTACCTTCACCCAGGTCAACGGCATCACAGCCGCAGCCGGAAACTTTTTTGACCAGAACCGGGAACATGTGATAAACTTATTTGGAAATGATTACAGCATTGCTGTAGTGGTAACCGGCATCCTCCTGACCATCTGCGTCGCTCTGGTGGTGCTTGGCGGCATTCAGCGTATTGCAAGTGTTTCTTCCGTTATCGTTCCATTTATGGCAGTATTTTACATCATTGCCTGCATCGCGATCCTGGTATTAAACGCTGCCCGCATCCCGGCTGCATTTGCTGAGATCATCCAGAGCGCCTTTGGCCTGCGTGCTGCTGCCGGCGGTGCCCTCGGTGCTGTGCTCATCGCCATGCAGAAAGGAATTGCCCGCGGTATCTTCTCCAATGAGGCAGGTCTCGGAAGCGCACCGATCGCTGCCGCTGCCGCTCAGACCAAGGAACCGGCACGTCAGGGTCTTGTTACCATGACCGGTACCTTTATCGATACCATCATTGTATGTACCATGACCGGCCTGTGCATCGTTCTGACCGGTTCCCACACCGCAGGTCTGGAAGGTGTAGCTGTTACCACCCGCGCATTCCAGATGGGACTTCCGGTACCGGCACAGTTTTCCGCATTTCTTCTGATGATGTGCCTGATCTTCTTCGCCTTCACCACCATCATCGGATGGAACTACTACGGAGAGCGCTGCCTGGAGTATTTATCAAACGGAAGCCATGGCGCAGTTATGGCATACCGCTTTCTCTACATCCTGGCCATCTTCATCGGACCGTTCATGACCGTAGAAGCCGTCTGGACCATTGCAGATATCTTCAATGCCCTGATGGCACTGCCGAACCTGATCGCACTGCTGGCGTTAAGCGGTGTGGTTGTGGCGGAAACAAAAGACTACTGGACGAGAGTGCTGGGAGATAAACTATAAATCCGAGGTTGTCCATGAATGTAAAATCCTTAAAATATTTCATTACCATTGCAGAAGAACAGAATCTGACCAAAGCCGCAAAGCGACTGTTTGTCTCCCAGTCCACGCTGAGCTTGTTTTTGCGAAAACTGGAAGAGGAAGCAGGACTCCCTCTTTTTGATCGTTCAAAAAATAAACTGACTATTACTCCGGCAGGCCGTCTCTACGCTGAAACTGCCCGGGAACTGATCCGGATGGAGGAGGAAATGTATGAAAAGCTGAATGTAAACCGAAAAGCCCGGACATTAAACATCGGCATTTCCTCCCTGATGGTCATGTCTGTGTTTTCCCATACGATTTCCAGTTTTACGCGCCAGGCACCAAACTTTACCGTCAACATTACCGAGGGTCGCGCAGTGGCACTTCTGGATCTGCTTTACCAGGATAAGCTGGACGTCATAATCATTGGCAGACCAGAAATTCTTCAGAATGACCGCTGCACTACTGAGGTCTGGAACAAAGAGAAGTTGTTTCTCCTGATTCCACCTGATCATCCGCATGCGGATGCGGCATCCACAAATTATGATAATCCCCCAGTTGCCAATATGTCGCTTTTCGCGAATGAAAACTTTGCCCTCACACCGCGAAATACCTGCGACTACCAGCTGGCCGACCAGATTTTTCATGATTACAGCATGAATGCTTCCATCACCTGGGAAATCAATAATACTCAGACGCTTTGCCAGATGGTATTGGACGGCATCTGTCTTTCTGTAATTCCTTCCTACTGCATTCCCCGGGATTTGGGGCTTTTAGTCTGTCAACCCTCCAGGCCTTATTACCGCTATATGCTGTGCATAAAGCGGAAGGGCCACACAGCCTCTCCGGAAGAATCCAGTCTGCTGAACATGGTGTATGACCATTATGTGCATTTTTATGAGAAAGGATAACTCAAAAAGGGAGCAGAGGCTTATAAAAATCCCATAAGCTTCTGCTCCCTTTTTCTGTCGTTTTACTTCGTTTTCTCAGCTTCCTTTGCCAGATTTTCCAGCGTTGCCCGGACTAATGCATAAACCTTTTCAAAGGTATCCATGTACAGCCGTTCCCGCGGAGTGTGATAATCTACATAGGTAGCCGCCGTAGTCACCATATCCAGTTCCGGAATCTTTTCCTTCAATACAACACAGTCATTTCCTCCATGACTGATGTTGACCTTCGGCTTCTTTCCAAAAAGCTGTTCATAAGTTTTTACCATAATTTCACGAATCGCAGACTCTTTTGACCACTGCCAGCCCCGGTTTAAATGTTCACTTTCTATGATAAAGCCCCAGTGCATCATATAGGTCTGCATCTCTTCATCCAATGCCTCTCCATTCTCCATCTCCTCCGTAGAAATCACAGAAAAAATACGGATTCCATCCGGTTTTGTATAGATTTTTTTCATAATTACGGAACAGCTCACCTCATCCATGCGGTCAAGCTTCCGGTTTCTTGCGCCATATGGCATCAGATAAATGGCTTCAATGAGCCGGTTACTGTCTTCCTTTGTCAGCATAGTCTCTGGCGCTGTTTCCCGCTCCACACAGATTCGGATGTCCGGGTCCGCATCTTCGTGCTCAATACGAATCCGGCGCTGCTGCTCTTCCATCATACGAAGCATCAGGTTTTCGTCTCCCTCTGCCAGAACAATATGGCTGTCACAGCTTTCCGGAATGCTCTTCCCAAGCTTGTCCATTGATACCACTCGCACATCCATGACCTTATTCAAATAGTGAAGGATACGGGCCGTCATTTTGATCGCGCAGATCCGCTCCTGCGGAATCCCGGCTCCCTGGTCTCCCCCTTTTAGGCCATCTACAATTAGGTGGTAAGCAACTCCGTGAACTTTTTCCCGATGAGCTGGATACAGGGATGTCATCTCAAATTTTGTAGAGGTTCCCATGCGGAATACCCCTTCAGCTCCGGCATCCAGACCGATTACCCGGCGGGATTGCAAAAGAGATACATCAAAATGCTTAGCCCCAAAAAGCCCCACCTCTTCCTGTACTGTAAACAGACATTCCAACGGCGGCGCAATCAGATTTTTATCCGTTAAAAGCGTCAGCATCAGCGCCACTGCACATCCATTATCTGCACCAAGCGTTGTCTTGTTTGCGTGAAGAATATTGCCTTCCTCAATCAGTTCCAGGGGATCTGTCTCAAAATTATGAGTAGAATCTTCCGTCTTTTCCCCCACAATATCAAGATGTCCCTCCAGAAGCACTGATGGCAGATGTTCACATCCCTTACTGCCCGGTCGCCGCACCAATACATTGTGAATCTCATCCTCGTAATACCACAGGCCGTGTTCTCTGGCCACTCCGATCACATAAGCAGCTGCGGCAGCTTCATTGTAAGAAACCCTCGGAATTGCAGAAATATCTTCAAAATAATGATAAAGCACTGCAGGCTCTCTGTCCTGGATCACATATGTTTTTTCTTTCACAGTTTGCTCCTTACTCCATGCTATCCAGAAAGGCCAGCGCAGAAGCGACCTCTGCAGCTGCTCCGGCTTTCATGGCATTTTCATCCCAATTATAGGTTGGCTGATGGTTCTTGGACGGTACTGTTTCGCCCGGATAAGCGCCTCCGATCCATAAATATCCACCTGGAATTCCAGTAGTCAGATATCCGCTGAAGTCTTCTGATCCGGGTCGGCACTGATCTGCACGCAGAACCTTGTCCTCGCCCAGCACTTTTTTAATCGCTTCCTCAAAGATTCCCATCAAAGTCGGGTCGTTATCCACTGCCTCACAATCCTGTACATAATCCATCTCATAGCTTGTTCCCACTGCTTCACAGACACCACGGCACACTTCGTGAAGTCCTTCTATCACGCGCTGTCTCACATCCGACTTTAACGTCCTTACCGTACCAATCAGCTCCGCATATTCCGGAATGATATTTTCCTTGGTTCCTCCGTGGATTGCTCCCACTGTCACGGTAGCCACATCCTGTGGATTGACCTTCCTGGCCACGATCATCTGGATATCTGTCACAATCTTACAGGCTGCCAGAATGGTATCTGTACATTCATGCGGCTTGCAGCCGTGCCCACCATGTCCATGGACTTTGATATGGAAACTGTCTGCAGCAAGATATGCTGACCCCTTCCGAATTACAATCGTTCCGGCCTCCCAAAACATCATGTGGGCTGCCATAATAGCATCTGGTTTTGGATTTTCCAATACGCCATCCGCTACCATGGCATAGGCACCTCGTCCCCCCTCTTCTGCAGGCTGGAAAATAAATTTAATGGTTCCGTGGATATCTTCTTTATGTTTTGTCAGGATCGAAGCCGCCGCCATCAGCATGGCTGTATGACCGTCATGGCCGCATGCATGCATAATCCCCGGAGTTTCCGATGCGTAGGGTAGACCTGTGGCTTCCTGGATTGGCAGCGCATCCATATCTGCCCGCATTGCCAGGACTTTTCCTGGCTTTCCACCTTTTAAAAGAGCAACTACACCACTTTTTCCAACATGCTCTGTTACCTCCAGCCCAAGACTTTTTAAATGGGCTGCCACGATTCCGGCTGTCCGTTCCAGATCATACCCAAGCTCCGGATGACGGTGAAAATCTTCCCGCCATGCCCGCATCTGCTCATACATTTCTTCAGCTTCTTTTTTGATAGAAAACATACTATGCTCCTTTCCGACCGCTTTCCTCTCATCTGTATTCTTACGCTTTCGCTGTTTTTTTCCTTCCTCTGCCGGAAATATGAAGTACCAGGGACAGTGTGATGACACCGTAAGAAATTGCCTCACGGAAATACTCGCCATAGGCTGCATCGTTTAACAACGCCTTGCCTGCAAGCGGTGCAATGACAAACAGTGTATGGAACAAAATGATGCCAATGATTCCCTGCTTCACCGTTGCTTTCTTGGTAGATGCGCCTCCCACCAGAATTGCTGCTACCGCAAAGAGTCCGACTTTCTCATGGCTGGAATAGGTTGTAAAATTACCGATGTTTTGAAGGAAAATGATCTGTCCCCAGGATGCCATGATCGTGGACAGTATAATAGCAATGATCCTCGTTTTATCTACATCAATGCCAGATGCTGCTGCTACCTTCATGTTCATTCCAATAGCACGAAAATCCTGTCCCAGCTTTGTTTTCAGAATTGCATTGACAATCAGGCCAAATAACACCATCAAAATCAGCGGAACAATGGGAACACTTGTAAATTTCATGGCAAACGCAACCTGCTTACTGCATTTGCCGACCACGAGAAGCGCCAGAAGTGCTGCTGCGTAACCTCCGTATCCCATCAGCTTCTGCTTATAATTCGGAAGCTTTTCTCGGCTTGCCTTACAGATACACACGGCAAGAATCACGGCAGCCACCGCAACAAGTGGAAGAAACAGCTGATCCAACCGTACCTTTAATACATTGTCCAGCGCATTTACAACAGAGTCTTCCAGTTTCAGAGTATCCTTGATGCCGATTCCGGTATAAATCATAATGCGATCATCTGTCATAGGAATCAGAGTTCCGATCAGCACCAGGAAAAACATCTGATAAAGACCATTGGCAAAGAATCCGGTAATCATACCCGTGATCATCTCCTGGCCTTTTGTCTTGTTAAACAGCTTGCCAAGCAGCCAGCCAAAAAGAATGGACAGCGGTGTACAGATCAGCACCGCCCCGACAATTGCCATCAGCCCCTGAATTCTCCAGTGTGTCACAAAGATGTAGCCAGCCTGTGCCGCCATGGCGCCCAGGACAATACCAAAGTTCAGTCCAATTCCAGCAATGACTGGGATAATCAGGGAAAATACTAGGCCAAAGTTGCGGAAAAGCCGTGTTGCCACCTCAGAAAGCACATAGCTGAATGTCTGTCCAGAGGCAACAAAACCAAATACACAAAGCACCAGGAATACAAGTGTTACCATATTTTCTTTTGCAATTCTTTTCATCTGTTCTTTCATCGAGATTCACCTGCCTTCGTAAGTGCATACAGAATGATGCCGTTCTGGATAATAATTCTCACGATCTCAGATAAGGAGCCTTCCGGCATGATCACGTTTGCAATCGGCAGCGTGAATGTCATAATGGACTGGTACAGAATTGTTCCCAAGATGACATTAAAGATGCCTGCACGGTTCACCGTTGCACCACCTATCAGGATTGCAGCTACCGCGATAAATGCCATATTTAACGGTGCCATGTAGTACTGGAAAAATCCATAGCTCTGGGCATACACGATAATGCCGATAGCTCCCAGGATGGTGGACAGCATCATGCCAAGAATACGCATCCGGTCTACATTGATTCCGGTGGCATTTGCAAATGCCGGATTTGCACCTGCCGTTTTCATGATAATGCCCAGCTTTGATCTCATAAACAGCCATACCAGAAAGCACATCAGACCTACAAATAAAAACAGGCCGGTCGGGAATACCAGTTCATCGGTAATGCGAATCTCCAGAAAATGATCCAGAATCTTCTCATATTTTCCGGTAAGAGAAACGATAGAACGGACACCATTGCCCTGAGGCCAGCGGATTTCCGCGTTTTTGATTGGGAATGCCATCCAGGCAATGCACATGACCGCAACCGCCGTATAACCGGAATAGGTAGCAATCATCATCTCAGATCCCTTGATTTTATTTAAGATCATACCGTAAAGGATTCCGACCACTGCCGCAATCGGAACGGAAATGAGCATGGCAGAAAACAGGCCGGTCCAGCCGGAAGCTCCGGCCTCCAGGCTGATGACGCTTCCTACCAGTCCGCACAGAATACCCAGCGGCAGTGCCATATTCATTTTAATGCCGGACTCGATAGCGGGTACCATGGCCAATACCAGTACCATATACATTCCAATCCGTCCGAATGCCTGGGTATAAAGCATTTCAATCTGTAAGCCCAGAATCGGCATTGCTATCAAAATCACAATCAGCAAGCCTATGATAATCAAACGGGGAATTCCCAGCGTATTAACAATTTTCTTCATACGTACATTCATTTTGTCTCCTCCTTCCCCGAAGAAGCATCCACCCTGGTTCCTGACATCATCAGGCCAAATTCTGCATCTGAGGAATCCGGATAGAGGATTCCCTCCAGTTTTCCGCCGGTTACAATGGCTATCCGGTCACAGACCGAGCGAAGCTCTTTTAATTCGCTGGATGTCATGACAATGGTAACGCCCTTCTCTCGATTCAGTTTTACCAGATGATCCAAAAGCAGTTGCTTTGCGCCAATATCGATACCGCGGGTCGGCTCTGATACAAATAACAGATCCGGCTCCATAGTCAGCGCCCGGGCCATACAGACTTTTTGCTGGTTGCCGCCGCTTAAATCAGAAACATGCTGTTTACCGCTGACACATTTGATCTTGAAATCCTCGATCATCCGGTCGGAATTGTCTTTGACCGCCTTTTTATCAATCTGGGTAACTGGTCCGTATTTTTTCAGAAACTTTCCGTTCACGCGGAGTGCCCCGATGGCAATGTTTTCTTCAATGGATTCGCTTAAGATTAAACCAACATTTCTTCTGTCTTCTGACACAAAAGCAATCTTCCGCTTTAAGACCGCCAGCGGATTATTCATTGGGAGCTGCTGCCCTTCGTAACTAATGCTGCCATCTGACGGGTAGAGTCCCAAAATACCATTGGAAACGCCGATCTTTCCCTGCCCGGCCAGACCGCCAAGGCCAATGATTTCTCCTTTGCGGATATCCAAATCCAAACCCTTCACTGCCTCACCAGGCATATCTACTTCCAGGTTCCGGATCGACATGATGATTTCTCGGTCATCCAGATCCCGTTTTTCTGCAATGGAACCGGCATCAATGCCGCGTCCTACCATCAACTCAGCCAAACGAATCGCATCGGTATCTTTTTTCTCCACCGTGCAGACCTGTTCCCCATCCCGCATGACCATGATCCGGTCAGATACCTGAATGATTTCATCTAGCTTGTGGCTGATAAAAATAACAGCCACACCCTCGGAAGCAATCTTTTTCATAGTGTCTAGCAGACGCTGGGCTTCAATCTCAGTCAACACCGCTGTTGGCTCATCGAATACAATCAGTTTCATATTGGTTTTGTCTATTTCACGCGCAATTTCCACGAACTGCATATACCCAACCGGCAGCCCAGCCACCGTCTGTTCCTCTGACACTTCCAGTCCGATTTTATCTAAGGATGTTCTCGCATCCTGTTTCATAGCTGACCGATCTAAATTACTCAGACGCTTTCCAAATACCTTTGAAAGCAGTCCCGGCTTTAAGATTTCCCGGTTCAGCTTAATATTCTCTGTAATAGTAAACCCAGGCAGAAGCATAAATTCCTGATGTACCATGCCAATACCCAGTTCCATTGCTTCCTTTGGTGATGCAATATGTACTTCCTTTCCGTCAAAAAACACCTGTCCCTTAAAACCGCCGGTACGGTGAATCTGTTCCATGCCAAAAAGCACATTCATTAATGTTGATTTTCCTGCACCGTTTTCTCCAACCAGTGCCATGATCTCTCCGGGCCTGATATCAAAGCTGATTCCCTTTAAGACTTTGTTGCCATAATATTCTTTTTCAATGTTGACCATCTTTAGAATATAATTATCACCCACGGATCCCACCTCCTGCCGTTATTCTGTTAACTGTGTAAAAATTGGGCGGTGGCCCAAAGACCGCCGCCCAGATCTGCTTTTCTTATTTGAAAATATGCTGGCCACCAAGTACACGGAATACATAATCATATTCTTTTCCATCGTTGTTGGTCCAGTAATTTACTTCTGCGCCTTCGCCAGATAAGGTTCTATAGCATGCCTGAAGTGCGTTCAGGGCTCCCTCACCCTTTGTCTCAGTAGCTACACCGCTGCAGTAAAGCATTGCATACATGGTTCCCGCCTGCACATAAGTCATATTCAGAGATACCGGCCAGGTAGAAATACGTCCGTTCTCGTTTGCTTCATCCACTTTTTTCTGGATTGCATCCAGCATATAATCGCTGTCGCCCTTCTTATCTTCCGGAACCTCAATGTTTAATGCTGCCGGAAAACCATCGAACGGAGTCGGATCAGACTGTCCACAGTACATTGCGTGTCCTTCAAATACACATTTAATGATTGGCTCATGCATTGCAGTATTGGTAGAGAAGAATACCGTATCCTCGCCCAGAGACTTAATCTGACGCGGGACATCTTCCAGAATAAACTGCTGGGTACCTGCAGTGCCGGAATCTCCTTGTGGATCCGGAGCTGTCACTTCCAAGAAATTGATGCCGTTTTCCTCACAGATTTCCTTCATACGCTCACATCTCTTAGCAATATTCTGGTTGGACATATGTCTTGGGAAAGAATAATGAACAAAATTCTTTGCACCCATGGAAACTGCCAGATTGGCAACCTGATCCGCAAAACCAAGCTGGTCTTTACATAAAACCACATCTGCAACCGTTGCCATCTCATCATAGTCCTCATTCGGGTTGCAGGCAACCGTCAGAACATCATCGCGTACTTCTTTTAACTTCTTGATAGCTGCGATGGTACCGTCCTGTGCCTGATTAAATACGATTGCCTTAACATCCGGGTCAGAAGCAATAGCCATTACCTTGGAAATGGTGGTCTCCTGTTCTGCAACAGCGTTAGCCGGAAAAGTATCCACAATCACCTTGTCTTCCCCGTATTTTTCCTGCAAGCGGATCGCACTGCGGTAGTTCTCCTCGCCCTGGCTGACAGAACTGCTCATAATACCGATTTTAAAATTCAAATCCTGTTGATCGATCAGATCCCATACATTAACAGTTGACCAGTCCACTGTACTGGCTGAATCTGCCTTTGGCGTATCTGCCTTTGACTCTGCTGCAGGAGCCTCTGCGGCTGCCTGACTGGCTGCGGTAGTATCCGATGAGGTGGATGAGCCTCCGCATGCGGCAAGGCTGAAAGTCATTGCTGCTGCCATCAATGTTGCCAGTACTCTTCTTTTTTTCATAGTATTTCCTCCTTTTATATGTTTGTAAATCATTTTTAATACGTTTTTCTAATTATTCATCATATTTTTCAGAGTATTCTCAATTACTCGAACAATTATGTTTTATATTTGCTTTTTCTTCTCTGTTTTTCTCAATTATAATAATCTAATACGTTTTTGTCGAACATATATATTTTATAAATACTATTGATTTTACTTATAGTTTGCTATAGAATCTTTTTAATGATTATAAAATTTAGTAAGTTTCTCACTTTTCTTATAAAAAGTGCACAATGACTTATGATTCTAAAAGATCTGGAATACATTTGTGAAGTAGCTCGGCAGGGAACCCTTTCTGAAGCTGCAAAAAATCTTTCCATCTCCCAGCCTGCCCTCAGTCTTTTTGTGAGCAATCTGGAAACGGAACTTGGGATACGCCTGTTTACCCGGAAGAAAAACCGCCTTCAGATTACTCCAGAAGGAAAAATCTATGTGCAAACTGCTTCTGAAATGCTGGATGTACGCAACCGCCTGTATGCACAGCTGCATGCCTTAAAATCCCAGCAAAAAATCCGTATTGGACTGGCTTCCAATTACGGCTTCCACATTTTTTCCCAGGTACTTGCCGCACATAAGGAATTCTATGCAGATGCTGATATTTCTGTATCTGAGGGACGCGCATTCTCTCTGCTGCATCTCCTAAAACATCTGGAACTGGATTTTATCATTGTAGCCCGTGACAAACTTTTATCTCTGGCGGACTGCAATGTGGAATTAATCCGTCCAGAACCTTTTGCTCTGTTTTTGTCACCGGATCATCCTGTTTTAAAAACCCATCCGGACTTTGCCGTTCCAGTAGGCCAGCTTCCTCCCAGAACCAATCTGTCCTGGTTTCGAACAGCACCCTTTATCCTGTCTCCTAAAGAGACTTCCGACGGTATCGTAGCCATTGAGATTTTAAATGAATATTGCCCTGGTTTTCACGTTTTCTGCAATATCAACAATACAAATTCCATTATGGAAATGGTAAAAAACCAGCTTGGTATTACACTTATGCCCATCGTAGCCTCGCGTTCCTGTGCTACCAGCCGGGAACTCTGCTGGTGTCTGCCAGAAAAAGACTTTTATCGGTATCTGCAGATAATACGCCTGAAAAGCCATCAGCCATCCCATCTTGAACAACGCCTCATTCACGATATTCTGGATACTTACCATAGCGAACATCTTGAGAAGCTCTCCCAAATGTAAAACTCCCTGAAACAGATGAAGACCCTTGGAAACAGCTGTCTCCAGTGGTCTTCATCTGTATTATCCATAAATAGATAATATTGTTATGTTGTCTTGCCATATCGTATTTTCGTTGTATAATAAAAAGCAGGCACCCGCAAGACTATGTTTCATCAGTCCTGCTTCGCCTGCTTATATATTCCTTCAATACCATATTGATGTACTGGCTGAATGAGCGGTCATCTTCTTCTGCGTAATCTTTGATCGTCTGTATGATGTCGCTGTCCAGCGTGATGCTGACTTTCCCTTTTAGCGGTCTCATGCCGTTATCCTCCTTCACTTTTGTACGGTTCACAGTGTTCGCAAACTTTTTTGTACTATAGCATGAAGGCGGATTTGATATTGTTAAGTGGGATAAAGTATGATAAAGTAGGATAAAATTATTGAGGGAGATCATCCAAATGAAATACGAATCCACTTCGGATAAGCCAAATTCTTCTGATAAAAAACTATTATCCTGGGATGAACTGCTGAAAAAAGGAGCACTTTTGAAAGATACGATCCAGCGTCTCTCTCTGACGCCGGACAGGCCTTATCTTGTCACCAAATCCTGCACTGACGGAACCTTCCAGAAGGGTGATCTGATCTTTCTGGAGCCCGGCCGTGACCTTTTCTGTCCCAAAACCGGCCGCCGTATCTCCCCCGGACAATGTGCACGGGATAATCTGGATTTTATCTGCATTCCTGCAGATGTTGATTCATGATAACAGAAGGCCAGAACAGATTTTCACACCTGCACTGGCCCTCTATTCATCTGATTTCGGTTCTATTGCTTCAGCAGCGGTTCCAGAAATCCATACATCGCCTCTTCCACGCTGGACGCATCGGTTCCTCCGCCGTAATCCAGAATGACCAGGCGGTTGTTATCACTTAAGATCAGCTCATCCAGTACAATTTCCGGCGCTTCCTCCGCTTCCGGCACAGCATTCTGTTCCTTCTGCAATTCCTCCACGGTTTTCCTGTCTGCTGTTATCACTTCCTGCGATTCCGTTTTTTCTTTTTCATCCTCTTTGCGTATGTTGTACCGATACCAGGAAATGCTCACACCGTCCGGCAGTGCGCTTAACGCTTCCGGCACTTCCAACTCCGTCACATCCCACCATCTGGACATATTCTTCGGATAGCATGTTCTTGTCTTCTGAATAATCCAGGAGAAGCGGCTTTTGTAAACCGTCACAACCACCTGATTTCCAGCCCTGTCCACCTGAATATCATTGTTCTGATAACTGGCAAATGCAGTCTGTTTCCGGTTTTCATTTATCTCCTCATTCCCGCACAGATGATCGATCACTGCCCCAGCCAGCGGCACCAAAATCATGCAGAGCACAGTCACGCCGACCAGGTAACCGATCCAGTTTTCGCGGGAATCGCCGCTTCCATGCTTCCGTAGCCAGTAAAGCACCAGATATGCGCTTCCCAGGAAAATCAGGCTGGACGTTACCGTGGCGACAACCATGCGGATAGAAAGGGAAAATGCAATGGCAAGTGACACAGAAATCAGCACTCCAAGCAAGATTACCAGTCGTTTTTTGCTTCGCAGTCGTTTCTTTAAATCCATAACCGGAAGATGACCTTCTTCTTTTAACATGCACGCACTATCCCGCACCCAGCGAAGCAGATGCACATAGGGAATCCCATAAGAAAAGATAAGCACCAGACTGAGGGTCATGGAAAACAGCGTCCAGGGATCGGTAAACAATTTTCCCGGATTCTGAAAGTACTGATACACCAGCCAGCACTCCAGCACCACGATCAGCGGATAGAAAATACGGGTGGACCAGCCAAATACCAGGGCTTTCTGAATCAAAAACTGGTTTGCGTCACTCATTTCCTCTGTAAGCTCCAACGTTTCATCCGTAGTATAAAAAATCTGCCAGTTTGTACCACTGCACTGAAGCTTCCATCCGGCGGCTTCACAGCGTTCCCGGAATTTTCCGGCGTCCCAGGAATCCACCCCAGTCAGTACGGAGGTCTTCGGTGCCAGCACCGCCGCATAACGGCGCTTTTCCGGTTCACCCAGGCGGCATTTCATGCCGATTGTGCCAATGCTTTCCGGATACCAGCCCTCCAGGGCCAACTGTTCCAGATACTGACGCAGCGCGTCTGCCTCCCAGGGAGAAAATGTCCACCAGATGTGTTTTGTCTGTTTCATAAAACCGCCTCCTTCCGCTTTCACCCTCTGTTTTCTCTTTTCGTAACAGTTCCGTATTTTCACTGGCACGACTAAACATCTATTCTTTCTATTTTTATTATATAAAATGTTCCCCCCTCCGCAAGAACACCAAGCTTACCCTTTTCTTACATTTCTGTTACGCGTCCGCATGCTTTTCCAGGGTGTTCTTCCCTTGTTTTTTTCTGCTTTCTGTGCTACAATCCTTATCGGTTAACGGAATGCAATGTGAGGGGGAGCTCCCTGACATTACGATCAGAACGATACGGTTTTTGCGCTGCATGAACCGAAACAAAAAACATTTATTACGATGACGAAAACCAGATTGCGAGGGAGTCCGTGTTCCGGGCTGAGAGGATCCCAGAAAGGATCGACCGTCCCCTGTCCGTACTCTGTCCAGATACGGGCTGTCAGCATTCTGTCTGAAGGTCTCGTTCAGGCATGCTGCGGCATGCCCTTTTTCATTTTGCAGGATTTCTCCCGCAGATGAAGCAAATCCGAAACGCTTTCAGCAGAATATCGCGCCTGTGCGCACAAATTTATTCTGCCCGAAACGGGCCATTGGAGGTATTATTTTATGAAAAAATTTGTTGTACCAGCACTTTCCCTGGCACTCTGCCTGGGACTTGTCACCGGATGTTCTTCCAAGACATCCGCTCCTGAAACTTCTGCCACAGAGACAACTGCCGCAAACGGCTCTGAGAGCGCAGCTTCTGAATCTACAGAATCCACCGAGCCGAAAGCCGTGGATTCCTTAAAGATCGCATTTTCCCCTTACGCTGACGCGGATACCATTACCACCGCAACGGAGCCGTTAGAGAATCTGTTAAAAGAAGAGCTTCTGACCAAAGGGTATGATGTAGCTGACATTGACATGACGGTTGGCACCAGCTACACCGCCGTCGGTGAGGCCTTAAGCGCAGGAAGCGCGGACATCGGCTTCATCTCCGGCGGAAACTATGTGCTGTTCTCCGATGACTGTGATGTGCTTCTGACCGCCCTTCGCTACGCCATCAACAAGGATTCTGAGGATCCAAAGGGCTGGAACGACGGTACCATTGAGGAAAACACCGATGCCATGAGCACCTACTACCGCTCCATCATTCTGGCCGGACCAAGTGCAAAAGGCCAGGAGCTGCTCGCAAAGGTCAACAATGGTGAAGAGCTGACCTGGGATGACTTAAACAGCGCAACCTGGGCTGTCATGGGACCAACTTCCGCGTCCGGCTACATCTATCCGTCTCTGTGGCTGCAGGAGCGTTACGGAAAAACCATCGCCGATCTGGACAATGCCGTTCAGTCTGACTCCTACACCACGTCCCTGGCACGCCTTGCCTCCGGACAGGCTGATGTCATGGTTTCCTTCGGACACATCCGTACCAAAAATGCCAAAGACTGGAAGGAAAAGCTGGGCGGAACCGATGAGATGGTAAATCAGACCGGCATCATTGGTGTTACCGAACCGATTTACAACGATATGATCGCCTACAGTAAAAACTCCGAGCTGATGCAGGATGAGGATTTCCGCAAGGCACTGGGAGATTCCTTTATTGAGCTGGCAGAAACTGACGAAGGGAAAGAAATCTTTAGTGTATTCAGCCAGATTGGCTATGAGTGGGGCGATGATGCCAACTACGATGGTGAGCGCGCCGCACAGGAGCTGTTAAAGTCTCTCAACTAACAGAAAAGCGTGGCTGTCCTGTTTGCGCACAGTCACGGACAAAACACAGGCAGGTATTTTCTATGGAACTCACATTACAGAATTCCGGGAAGCAATTTCCCGGCGGGACCGTAGCCCTGAAAAACGTAAATCTTTCCGTGTCCCAGGGAGAATTCGTATCCGTGATCGGCCCGTCCGGTGCCGGAAAAACTACGCTGTTTCGCATCTTAAACGGCATGGATACACCAACATCCGGTGCGCTTTTGATTGATGGAACCGCTTATTCCGCCATGACAAAACGGGAGCAAAAGCAGGTCCGCCGCTTGATCGGCACCATCTACCAGGATTTCTGTCTCGTAGAAAATTCCACCTGCCTGAATAATGTCCTTACCGCCTGTCTGCCGGATATGGCGCTGTTTCCCGCCGTGTTCGGTCTCTACGAACATGAGCGCCGCAAAGAAGCCTTAAAACTTCTGGACCGGGTCGGACTCTCCGAAAAAGCGGAAGAACCGGTCAAGTCACTGTCCGGCGGCCAGAAACAGCGTGTGGCCATCGCCCGCGCCCTGATGCGGCATCCAAAAATTCTGCTGGCAGACGAACCGGCCGCATCCCTGGACCCGGTCACCGGTCATCAGATTTTAGAGCTTTTAAAAGAAATCCAGGAAACGGAAGGTGTCACCATTCTGATGAACAGCCACAATCTGGAGCTTTCCCTGGAGTTTTCTGACCGGATTATCGGGTTAAAAGACGGAAGCGTGGCCTTTGACGGGAAACCGGAGCAACTGGATGAGACTATGATCCATTGCATCTATGAGAAAGACGCCTGATTTCCCAGGCAAATCACCACATTCAGAAAGGGGAACCGCCTCCACACACAGGGCAGTTCCAAAGGGTTTATTCTATGCTTCAGACCACACGGCACAATCGAAAAACTGCATATCGTCTGTCCGGCTGGCTCCTCCTTCTGGCTGTTTTCTTCGCCGCTGCAGCCTTCACCGGCTGCGAGCCGGCGCTTTTTTTTGCGCGGAAAAACCATCTTTCTGACCTGGTTTCCGACATGATCCGGCCGGATCTTTCCTATCTTCCCAAGGTCCTGACACCACTTTTTTACACCCTGCAGATGTCTGTCTGCGGAACCATTCTCGGATCAGTTCTGGGACTTCTGACAGCTCCTTTCGGTGCAGTTTCTCTTCAATTTCCAACCGCTTTGCGCCGCCTGATCCGTCTTGTGATCCAGGTGCTGCGCTCCTTCCCGGCTCTTGTACTGGCGCTGCTTGCCACCTTTTTATTCGGGCTTGGCACCTTTGCGGGCACCTTCGCCATTACCCTTTACACCTTTGCCATCATGACAAAGCTAACCTACGAAGATGCAGACGCAGCATGCACCGCTGCCTACCGGTCACTCCGCTCCATGGGCTGTGCCTCGTTTCCGGCCTTTATCCATGCGGTCCTGCCGGAAATTCTGCCCTCCTATCTGACCAATGCCCTGTATCTGCTGGAGACTAACGTACGGCAGAGCTCCATCCTGGGTTATGTCGGTGCTGGCGGCATCGGCCTGATCCTGAATGAAAAGATTTCCTGGCGGGAATTTCAGAAGGTCGGTGCCATCCTTCTGGTTTTGTTTCTGACGGTCTGTGTCATTGAAGCCATCAGCCGTTATCTGTCTGCGCTGATACGAAGAGAATTCCTGACAGAAATCACATCCGGTCCTAAACGAAAACAGCATCTCCTGCTGCTTGGCTTAGGAACACTCCTAATATTTTGTGTCTGTCTCGCACTCCAAACACCGCCGGACTTTTCCCACACCAGCCCCGGTACCTTAAAAAGCATGGTGAGCGGTCTCTTGCAGGCCGATTGGACATTTTTCTTTTCCACTAAAAAAGACGGCCTCTTTTACCTGTTATTTGAGACCGTCTGCATTTCCATTGTGGGAACCGGAATTGGTGCGCTCCTGGCTGTTCCGTTTGCTTTTTGCGGCACCCGCCGGTTTGTCCCGGCTCCGGTATGCGCAGTTTTCCGCCTGCTGGTGATTGCCATCCGCTCCATCCCGTTTCTGATCTACGGGCTGATCTTCATCCGGGTATCTGGTCCCGGTGCCTTCACCGGAGTGCTGACCCTGGCCATGTGCAGCATCGGACTTCTGACCAAACGCTTCACCGAATGTCTGGATATGCTGGATCCTGGTCCGTACCGGGCACTCATCGCCATGGGTGTTTCCCCTCTGGCGGCCATCCGCCATGCCGTGCTTCCGCAGATTGCTCCTGCATTTGGTTCCGCCGTTCTTTACCGTTTTGATGTCAATATCCGCGAAGCATCGGTGCTGGGCCTGGTGGGTGCCGGCGGCATCGGTGCCCCGCTGATCTTTGCCATGAACAAATATGACTGGTCAAGGGCCGGAGCAATCCTTCTGGGACTGATCCTGCTGGTGTGGATGGTGGATGTGGTGTCCGGGAAGTTGGCGCAAACATAAATACAATAAAACGCAAACAAGGCATACAGAAATCTTCTGTCAGACTTCCATGTGCCTTGTTTGATACTTTTATTTTGAAAATACTGCATCATTTTTTGATAGCAGGTACACACAATACTGATTCATACTGATTCCCTCTCTCTGAGAATGTTCTGCCAGTGACCTGTGCAGACTGCGCGGAATCCTTAATTTAAACTGTCCCGAATAACCTTCAAGACTATCTGGCTCATGAATCTCAGCTCCATCTTCCAAGGCCGCCTCAAGCCATGCTTTTTTGGCATCCTGAGCATTTGCAACCGCCTGTTCTACCGTTTCGCCACATGTAATACATCCTGGCAAGTCTGGATAAGAAACTACAAATCCACCTTCGTCTTTATCTTCTACAATTTCCATGCGATAAGACATAGCCATATAATCATTCAGCGTCTTCATCATTCTTCGCCTCACTTTCTACAATCTGCCTTACCATTTCTACATATACTTTCTTGATTGGTTCATGCTTCGGTATCGTAATTGGCATACAGCCTGCTTTTCTGAATGTGTAATGACTGCTTCCGCTCCTGGGGGCATACATTTCATATCCATAACTCTCCAATACCTTCCGCAATTCGTCAAATCGGAGGTCTTTTGACAAAGTGCATATCCGCGCTATCAGTTTATCCCACTTTGACATTTTCAATACCTCCTACACTCATTATATGTGGTGTCATATATGGTGTCAACCATGTGTCTACAAAAATTTACTGAACATTCTGGATCATCTCTATAAACACAGCCTCACTTCCACCCGGTTCATAATTCAGTGAATATGCAAATCCGTCCTGCTGCCAGATAGCCAGCTTATACTGCCCGTCATCGCCTTTTAATGTCACAGACACTTCCTTTACGGTAACTTCCTTTACATCCGAATAAGTATTGTAGTCACCGGAAATATCATCCGTTCCTCTGGCTTTGCGAAACAGCACTGCTTCATCCTGGCTTTTCCCCTGGTATTCCACCTGGGCGAATTCATTCCAGCCATTTGTATACACGGTGCTGGTCACTTCAAATGGAATGTTTTTTACCTCCGGGACGGAAAAGCCGAGTACCTGGGAAAGTTCTGCCATGGGAGAAAAGCCGGCATATTCCTCTGCTTCTTCCAACGTAGCATTGTCTGTAAACGGATTCGGCATACCCACAAAAGCTTCGGGATGCTGTGCCGTCACTGTCTTTCCAGTGCTGCCCTGCCCTCCACAGGCTGTCGCGGAAACTGCCGCTGCCATCATGGCCGCCAACATCACTCCACACACACGATTGTTCATCTTTCTCAGCATAATCTTATTCTCTTCTGCATTCTGAATTTTTCACGGCTGTTTTTACTTTTTATGCCGTTCTATCCTATATACAGATGAGGCATGAGAAATGTTGCAGCAAAAGAAAATTTATTTTAAAAAAACAGCAGAGTTGTGAGGAACAACGGCAGATAAGAAAACGCAGCCAGAACGCTACGATTAGATAAAAACCGGATTACAGGCTTTCGTCAGTAACGTTCTGACTGCGTTATTTATTATCCTGGCATAGCCAGTACAGCAGGAAGTGAATAAGACCGCCTTCCGGACCTTTTTAGCCCTGAATAAATCTGCTTAAGAACTCCTTGGTCTTTGCCTTCTGCGGATTGCCGAAGATATCTGCCGGTGTTCCCTCCTCCTCAATGACTCCGTCTGCCATGAATACCACATGGTTGGAGACATCGCGGGCAAATGCCATCTCATGAGTCACGATAATCATGGTGATGCCTTCCTTTGCCAGGGTGCGCATAACAGCCAGTACCTCGCCAACCATCTGCGGATCCAACGCAGAGGTCGGCTCATCGAACAGCAGCACCTCCGGCTCCATAGCCAGGGCGCGGGCGATGGCCACACGCTGCTTCTGTCCGCCGGAGATCTGCTTCGGCTTTGCGTTAATGTACGGTGCCATGCCTACTTTTTCCAGATATTTCATGGCGTTTTTCTTTGCTTCCTCCTTGGAACGCTTTAACACCTTGGTCTGGCCGATCATGCAGTTTTCCAGAACGGTCAGGTTATTAAACAGGTTGAAGCTCTGGAACACCATGCCCACCTTAGAGCGGTATGCCGGGACATTCACACCCTTATCAGTGATGTCCTTCTCATGATAAAGAATTTCTCCGGTGGTCGGAGTCTCCAGCATGTTGACGCAGCGCAGCAGGGTAGACTTGCCGGAGCCTGACGCACCGATGATACAGGTTACATCGCCTGTGTCTACTGTAAAGTCAATATCACGCAGAACCACATGCTTGCCGAAGGATTTGCTTAAATGACGAATTTCCAGTACATGATTCTCTGCCATCGTTACTCTTCCTCCTTCTTTTTCTCTTCATAACGGTACATGCCGCTGGTATGTGCCAGGGTGTCCGTGGTTGCCAGATCATAGTTGTCAGAACCGTCCATGCGGTTTTCCAGCCACCGCAGGATACGGGAGCAGGTAAAGGTCATGATGAAATACACGATCATAGTGATGGTGTAGGTCTCAAAGTTCATGTACAGGGCGCCTGCTGCGGATTTTGTCTTGTAAAGCAGCTCTGCCACACCGATCACGGAAAGCACGCAGCTGTCCTTGATGTTGATGATCAGGTTGTTGCCGATCTGCGGCATGATGTTTCTGAGTGCCTGCGGCAGAATAACGTAAAGCATGGTCTGTACATGGGTCATGCCGATGGCCTTTGCGCCCTCAGTCTGACCCAGATCAATAGAAAGGATACCGCCGCGGACTGTCTCAGCCATATAGGCACCGGTATTGATGGACAGAATGAAGTAGGCTGCCTGCCACATGCTTAAGTTTAAGCCTAAAAGCGGAAGCATACCATAGTAAATGAACATGGCCTGCGCCATCATCGGGGTACCGCGGAAAAATTCCACGTAGGCATTCATAATGAGCTTGATCACCCACAAAACACCTTTTTTGATCGGGTTGTCTTTTGCCTCAACCGGAATCGTCTGCACGATACCCACTGCAAAACCAATGATGCAACCCACAATGGTACCAACCAGTGCAATTCGGAGACTGACTCCGGCACCCTGCAGCATAGACATTCCGTATCTCTGGAATACGACCATCACACGGCCGAAAAAGTCTGTTGGCATAATACTTTCTCCTCTAAATCTGAAAACTGTAGTTTAAGCAGGCGCGCCTGACGGTGCGCCCACATAGAACCTTGATTAGTTAGCCAGCGGCTGAACGGAAATTGCCTCGTCCATCATGGCTGAGAAATCATCTTTGGTCATCTTGGTGAGGACGCTGTCGATGGCTTCTTTTAACTCTGTGTTGCCCTTCTTCATGGAAATACCGATGTTGATATCCTCATCGCTGACCTGGAAGTCCTTATCACCACCGCCAAACTCAAGCATTTTGAAATCCGGATAAGCAACCAGTGCACCCTTACCGGTCGGCTGGTCGGTTACGACCAGATCACACTTGCCCGCATTTAAGGACATGAGCATATCCGGTGCGCTTGCGGTTGCAGCCAGAATATTTGCATCCGGGATCTGCGGCAGGCAGTTCTGATACCAGATGGTGCTCTGCTGGGAGGTACAGGTTGCACCTGCCAGATCTGCAACGCTGGTTGCATCTGCATAGTTGCTGTCTTTTTTTACCAGAGTAACGATGGTTGCGTAGTAGTACGGCTCAGAGAAGTCTACAGCCTGAAGACGCTCCTGTGTGATGGACTGGCCTGCAATGACACAGTCAGCCTGACCGGACTGAAGTGCCGGAATCAGGGAATCCCAGTCAAGACGGACGATCTGCAGATCATAACCTAACTCCTCACAGATTTTCTTTGCCATCATAACATCATAGCCGTAAGCGTATTCGTTGCTGTCTGCGATCGGAACCGCACCGTTGGAATCATCCGGCTGGGTCCAGTTGTACGGTGCATATGCACACTCCATAGCTACCTTCAGAACCTTCTTCTCGCCGTCTTTTGCAGCCTCGGCTGCTCCTGCTGCGGTGGTCTCTGCCGCATCTGCCGCAGTGGTGTCTGCTGCTGAGGTAGTCTCAGTCTTGCTTCCGCCGCATGCGGTCATGGATGCTGCCATCAGGGCTGCCATAGCGGCTGCCATCAGTTTCTTTGCATTCTTTTTCATAATGTTTCCTCCTCATTCCGCAAAAAAGTAAAGAAGCCCCTTGTTTGAAGGCTCCTTTGCTTTCTTTTTCACGTATATTCTTGGTTTTTAAGCTTGTTTTATCATACAACCCGTCTGTGTCTTTGTCAATTGCTTTATTTTGTTAAGGACTAATCTTATCCACTCGTGATGCTATTTTTATGAAGCTCCCGGGCCCGGCATCTGGGAGACGCCGGGTGCGCTGCTCACGCCGGGGCCGGATGGACTTCCCTGTGCATTTCCGGGACCACCCGGAGTACTCTGGGTCCCACCGGATCCGGAACCCGGACCGCCGGAAGATGCACTGCCGGAAGAAGACGGTGGAGTTGAGCTGTTCTGTCCCGGATAGGCCTGGGCGGAACCATTGCCGGAGGATGCCGCTGTAGCCGGCTGGGACGCTGCCGTGGTCGGCTGAGCTGCTGTAGTTGGCTGAGCTGCTGCCGTAGTGGACTGTGCCGCTGTATGTGGCTGAGTTGCCGCAGATGGCTGAGCTGCCGCAGATGGCTTGGAAGTGCTGCCCGGATGACTGGACGCAGTCTCATGCGTGCTTCCCTGTCCGCTCTCCGTATTCGTCTGTGCCTGCTGAGTCGGCTGTGGCTTCGTCTCAGCCGCTGACGCGCCGCCATTCTGGGCTGTGGTGCTGGTTGTACCGCTTTCAGAGCCCTGCAGATGATAGCAGAGCACCGGCATACCGGCAGAAATATTCTCATAAACCGTTTTTGCCACTGCCGGCGGCAGATTGATGCAGCCATGAGAACCATTGGTTTTGTAAATTTTTCCGCCAAAGCTGGAACGCCAGTAGGCATCATGCATACCAATGCCGCCGTTAAATGGCATCCAGTAAGAAACCGGTGTCGCGTAGTTTTGCCCCTTTAAGGTAGCGTTGCGCTGCTTATAGGTCAGCGGATATGCTCCTGCAGGAGTACTCCATCCCCGGGACTCATTGCCGGACACAAAATCTGACTCTACCACAAGCTTTCCTTCCTTATAAAAAAACAAATGCTGGGCTGTCAGATTGATCTCCACATAGGTATTTCCGTAATCATTTTCATCATGCACAGCTGCTGTCTGGCTGTAAACCGGCTCCCGCTCCTGGCTCTCACAGGAAAGAAGGAGTTGTTTTAATGCTTCTGTTTCTTCCTTCTGGTTGATTTTCCATCCGTATACACTCTTGCTAATGGTAACCGTCTGCTGCCCGTAGGATGTCTTCAGGCTTTTGGGCTTGTAGGCCGTATTGTAGGTCTGAGCCAGCCAGGACACATACTCGCCGATTTTCGATTCATCCAGCGAAACACCGCCCTGTCCGTCACTCACAAGCCAGGTGTGGATCTTCTCACCGTCCAGCACCTCATTCCGGCTTCCAAAGCGATAGGTGACTGTGGTGTGCACATATTTATTCCAGGCCGCAAGCTCTGTGTTCAGCGCTTCACTTTCTGCTGTAATCTGCGGTTTCTCATAAACCTGCGCATCCTCCAGGGAAAGATTCTCCTGGAAATTTAAAATTGCATTCTTTACTGCATCGGAAAGCAGCTGCGGATCCGGACTTGCCCCCTGCTCCTCCGGGACGATCTCATATCCTGTACCGGAAATGTAGTTGGATATGTAGGCGTTCTGTGGTGCCACGTCCCGCTCCGGGGTCAGACACTTCAGCCCGGAAACCACTGCCGAAAGCTTTGTATCATCAAAAACCGCCATGGTATCAATGGTATAATCCACATAACGGCCGATATGAAAGCACCATGCAAGCGGACTCTGATTCTCCAGGATTTTCTCCAGTGTTCCATCAAATTCCGGATGCAGATCAATGTCGCTGCCCCGGATGGCTTCGTTTTCCCCGCCCCGCTCCTGAAGTATCATCGTATAACCGCTGGTCTCATCCGTGATCTGCTTTTTGACCTCGTCCGGGGTCAGGCCGGATACATCCAGACCGTTTATGGTAGTATTGGGAAAGTATACCCTCTTGTATTTCTGTCCCATTCCCACATAAACAGCGCCAGCAGCAACAGCCGCCGTCAGGACTGCTCCCCCGACTGCTACGGCAATTTTTCTGCCGGCGTTCTTTTCTTCCTGTTTTTCCGGAGTTTCCTTTTCCGGATTCAAAAGATCCAGATGTTCCCTCTGCTGTTCCTTCTGTTTTTCTCTCTCCTTCTTTCTGCTCCACTTTCCGCGGCTGCGGCCATAGCCTTCCCGCTGATTTCCTGTTTCCATATCCTTCCTTTTCCTTTTATCTATCATATCACTTGGTGCCATCCGGCCGTTTCATCTGCCGGATGGCTGCTGTTTCTGCTTAGTTATAGCAGATTACCGGAATCCCTGTGTACACCAGGTCATAAAGGGCTGCTGCCTTGGCCGGCGGCAGATTGACACAGCCATGGCTTCCGCTGGTCTGATAAATCGCTCCGCCAAACTTACTGCGCCAGTTTGCATCGTGAAAACCGATTCCGCCATTGAACGGCATCCAGTACGATACCGGCGTTTCATATTCATACTTGCCGTCTGCCTTCTTCTGCCCGCGCAGGATGCGGTCACGCTGCTTGTAGGTAAGGCTGTAAAGTCCCGGCGGCGTTGTGTAATTCTTGGAGACATTTCCGGTCACACAAGGCGCATCCCAGACTACGGCGCCATCCTTTATCATATAGACATGCTGCGCGGTAAGATCTGTCTCCACATAGGTACTGCCCCACTCTGCCGCACTGCGGTCCACTGCCCTGGAAGCATAGACAGGTTCCCGGCTCTGAGACTGGGCGGCACGGATTACATCTGCAAGGGCCTGCGCCTCTCCTGCCTGGTCAATCTTCCAGCCAAACGGGCCTGTCACGCTGACATCCCGTCCAGTAGCGGTGTGAAAGGTACGTGCAGTTCCGGCCGTATCGTACTTCGATGCCAGAGTCTGTACATAGGCATTCACCTGATCCATATTCAGCTGGATCTGCCCTTCTGCGCTTCCTGTGATCCAGGAGCAGATGGTTGCAGGATCCAGTACCTCGCTCTGCTCGCCAAAGGTGTATGTAACCGTCATCTCGCGGCACCGGTTCATGGTATCGCAAAGATTTTTTAAGGTTTCATCATCTTTTGTCACAGACGGCGTGTAATAACAGCCGGCTGCTTCGAGATCCACCTCAGTCTCTCCTCTTGCTGCCGCATCCCGGATAACCTGCGCGGTCTTTTCCCGGTCTACGTTATTTCCCCGCACTTCCGGAACAATGGTAAAGGGCTGGCCTTCCTGATAACCGGAGACATAGGCATCTGCCGTTGTGACAATACTGCTTCCGCCAATCGCATTCAGACTTCCGATCTTTGCATCCAGCGCCGCGCTGTCAAAACTGCCGGTCATGTCCGCGCGGTGCTTATTGTCCGCATCCGGTCCGGAAATCCGTCCGGATGCATTCTGCTGATCCAGGATCTGCTGCAGGCAGCCCTCCGGCAGACCCACGGAATACCCGATCTCCGGTCCGGAGATCACTTCTGTTTTTCCGCCCTTTTCCTTTATGGTAAGCTTATAATCGCTGGCGTAAAAATCTGCAATATGCTGAGTGGCCTGCTCTACCGTCATATTGCTGATGCCAAGCCCGTTTACCGACGTTCCGGCCACAAAGGTTGTTTCATCTGCATAGGCTGTGCAGGACAGGGCAAGCGTCAAGCCTGCAACAAGCACCATACGTTTCACATTCCGACTCCAGCTTTTTTTCATAATTTCATCCTCCTGACACGCGTTCTGCGTATCTTCCATTGCGCCAGCCTCATTCAGGCCGGCAAAATCCGTTTTCACAGCAATCGTAACTCCCATTATAGAGACAGTCAGAAAAACCGTCAAGCGTATGCGCCTGACGGTTTTCTTACGTTTTTAGTAAAAAAGCAAACCTTATGCTTCTTCGCTGTTTTTCTTTTCTGCTGCCTGCCGCTGAAGAGCTGCGGATGCTGCGGCTGCAATAGCCTGGTCTGCGGCTGCCTGTGCTCTTGCTGCCGGATCCTGCGGAGCCGGAGCCGGACGGTTTACCGCAAGCGGAAGGTTCACACCCATAATGTTGAGCACCACGCCCTTTGCCTCTCTGTCCAGTACCTTCGGCAGCTGTGCCGCATCTACAATGACCGGCTTAAATGCCTTATTACGGTTGAACCGGCTGAATTCCACTGCATCAGTGAATACCAGCTGATATTTGTCTCCGGTATTCAGCTTAACCAGCGGAGTTCCCTTGCCATCCTGCTGAAGCGCAAAGATAAATCTGCTCTTCATAAAATCAGCTGCCATCTCCTCCTGGAGCTGCGCCATGCGCTTCTCATCCTGAACCTCTTTCGGTCTGCGCACTTCCTGCGCAAAATACAGGGCTGTCAGATGAAGCTGCGGATTTTCGATCCACTGCTTACCTTCTTCCAGCTGCGGATCTTCTCTGCGCTTTGCGAATTCATCAATCTGAATCAGATCAACCTTATCCTCATAATGGATTTCCAGTGCATTGACTCCCATAGTATAAAGGTTGGTAAAGAACAACAGCATATGGCCGGAAAGAATCTTTGCTGCTCCAACCGGAATCTTCTCTTCCTTCAGTGCCTCTGCCTTAGCCTTGGCAGCCTCTTCCTCCATATATACAAACACTTTATCATCGTAGGTTTCTTTATCACATTCCACATACGGTTCCTTTGTAAATCCAGATATCAGCACATATACTGCGCCCTCTGCATCTTTCATCTGCGCCAGCAGTCTGTCTTTTCCTTCACTCATGATATGCTCCTGTCTGCGGTTTCACATGGTCGTTTCTGCGATCCGCCTGTCTTTTCCCGTGAACCTCTTTCCTGCTGCTTCACGGTCTGCACCTAATTATACAGGCTTTTCCCCTCTTTTTCAACCAATGTTTTCCGTTAGGAATATGTCAGCTTCGCTGACCAGAATCACGCGCCAAGTCTCACGGACGTTCGACTTGAATCGGCACACGGAATCAGGACCAGTTCATCCGGCCATAGCGCAGAGTCATGCTGCGGATTTCCTGCTTTAAGCCTTCTGTCAGGTCAGACTCTGCCAGACGCCATTTCCAGTTGGTTCCCACCGTGGAGGGCTTGTTGATCCGGCTCCGGTTGTCCAGCCCCATATAATCCTGCATCGGGATCACACAGAGAGCTGACCTGCTGCGGAGGATCAGGCCGATCAGGGATTTTCCAAGCTTCGACTGCGGAGTATACTGGTCGCAGAGATAATCCCGTACCATCTTCTGTTCTTCCGGAGTAATACTCTTCCACCAGCCAGCCAGGGTCTCATTGTCATGAGTTCCCGTGTAGGCTACGGAATTTTCTGTATAGTTGTGCGGCAGATAGTCGTTGGCACAGCCGGAATCCCTGGAATCAAACGCAAATTCCAGCACCTTCATGCCCGGAAAACCGCTTTCCTGCACCAGACGGCGCACCGAATCCGTCACATACCCAAGATCCTCGGCAATGACCTGCTTCCAGCCAAGAGCCTGCTCCACTTTCCGGAACAAATCAATGCCCGGTCCCTTTTCCCAGTGTCCGTTCACGGCAGAATTTTCACCGTAAGGAATGGAATAATACTCGTCAAAGCCGCGGAAATGATCGATGCGCACGACATCGTAAAGCCGGAAACAATGGGCCAGTCTTGAGATCCACCACTGATATCCGGTCTCGCGGTGATAGTCCCAGCGGTACAGCGGATTTCCCCAGAGCTGTCCGTCTGCGGAGAAACCATCCGGCGGACAGCCGGCTACCGCAAGGGGCACATTGTCTCTGTCTAACTGAAACAGCTCCGGATGCGCCCAGGCATCCGCGCTGTCCATGGATACATAGATCGGAATATCTCCGATCAGCTGGATACCCCGCTCATTGGCATAGGTTTTCAGCTGGTTCCACTGGCGGTAAAACTGGTACTGCAGATACTGCTGGAATTCAATATCGAAGTACAGCTCCCTGCGGTAATAATCCATGGCATTGCCCCAGCGCAGTCGGATATCCTCCGCCCACCTGGTCCACGCTGCCCCGTCAAAACGGTCCTTGACTGCCATGAAAAGAGCATAATCCGAAAGCCACCAGTTATTTTCGGCAACAAAGTTCCGGTAATCCTGATTTTCGTGGATACAGCTGCGCTCATAGGCTTTCCGAAGCAGCGGATAACGGCCAAGATAAAGCTTTTCATAGTCGATATCCCGTTCTTTCCTGCCAAAATCTACCGCATCGCATTCTTCTTCGGTCAGAACACCTTCCTCGATCAGTGCTTCCAGACTGATAAAGTAGGGATTGCCCGCAAACGTTGAGAAAGACTGATACGGAGAATCCCCGTAGCTGGTTGGTCCCAGCGGAAGGATCTGCCAGTAGCTCTGTCCGGCCTCCTTCAGCCAGTCCACAAATTCATAAGCACTTTTCGAAAAACATCCGATGCCGTATTTGGACGGCAGACTGCTGAGCGGCAGTAAAATTCCTGCTGATCTGTTCATATGTTCAATACTCCCTTATTGTTTTATCATAACACCAAAATGATCGGATACCACCGGATACAGCGTTCCGTTGCAGATCACTCTGCTGGAACGGATCCGGACCGGATTCCGGCTGAAAATATAATCCAGACGGCAGCTCTCCCCCTCTGTCATCTTATCTCTCCAGCCATCGATCACATGATCCACGGTCGCGCCGTCATCCTTCTTTTCTGCCAGTAAATAGCTGTCCAGCCATCCGGTCTTTCTGATGCAGTCATATCCCTCACCGGACACCGCGGACGGGCTGTTAAAATCTCCCAGAAGCCAGACATTTTTCCCGCGTTCCAGCCTGCCCTTTTCCAGCAGGCAGCGGTTTAGCTGTTCCCACTGTCCTGTGAACGGATCTTCTACATCATCCCACCATCCCATATGAACGGTGTAAAACCAGATATCCGGATCTGCCTCCGTAGAGATGCCAAGCGTCTTTCTGGTCTTCCAGTAATGATAGTCAGAGGAACGGCTGATCTGAAGCTGGTCCGTATCCGCGATGGGCGATAAGCTGAAGACAGCCATGCCTTCATCGTAACGGTCATAGCCCAGCTTTGCCGAGATCCAGGTCCAGGAATAGGAAAGCCCGGAATCCTTTAAAAGCTCTGCAAGCCTTCCCGCATGATTTCCTCTCCGCACAGGAAGCAAAAAGCCACGACAGCGCACAAATCCCGGCAGCTCCTCATCCGGCCAGATTTCCTCACAAGCCAGCTGATTTACCTCCTGCAGGGCCAGAATATCCGGTTTTTCTTTCCGGACCATCTCTGCAAATGCATGCAGTTTTTCCTCGTAATGTTCCTCAATGAGACTATGTGTATTCAATGTGATCAGTTTCATGTTCTGTCCCCTTTTTTCTGCCGCACAGGATTTCCATGGATCGTCTGCAGCTGTTTTATTACAGGATATCGTTGATATCGGATTTCAGTACATCAGCCTTCGGTCCGTAAACAGCCTGGATTCCCTGATCTTTTTTGATCAGTCCCAGCGCCCCTTCTGACTTCCACTCCGGAAGCTCTGCCACTTTGGAAATATCTTTAACCGTAACGCGAAGGCGTGTCATGCAGGCATCTACCAGCACAATATTCTCTCTTCCCCCAAGCAGCGCGATGATGCGTTCTGCCTGGCTGTTTCCATTCCTGCCTGCTGCACTGTGGTCTGTCGTCTGTGCTCCATCCTCCGGCGCTGTCTCATCAGTATAATTGCCAAGGCGTCCCGGAGTTGCAAAACGGAATTTTCCGATCATGGCATACGCAACCACATAGCCGATTATGAAAAATACCACCACGCAGATCACAAAGTTGATGAGATCGCCACCCAGACCTGCTTTTAAAGACATCGGAATACGGGTGATGAATTCCAGGTTTCCAAAGGAATGGAGACGCAGGTGGATCACACCGGCCATGGCAAAGGCACAGCCCTGCAGTACGGCGTAAACCACGTAGAGCGGCAGTGCGCAGAACATAAACATAAACTCCAGCGGTTCCGTTACACCGGTCAGGAACACGGCCAGAACAGTAGAAACAAACATGGAACGGTAATTCTGACGCTTGTCGGCATCAACACGACGGTACATGGCCAGAGCGATACCAAGCAGCAGTCCTGTAGCTCCGATCATCTGGCCTACCTTGAACCGGGCCGGTGTTACCGTGGTAAGAAGCTGCGTGTAGGCATCCATATCGCCCGCATTCTTAAAGTTGATCAGGTCTGTTGCCCATGCCAGCCACAGCGGATCCTGGCCAAATACCTGGCTTCCTGCGTTCACACCGGTAGCAATGGTGTAGGTGCCGCCAAAGGAGGTATAGTTCATCGGAATGGTCAGCATATGATGCAGACCAAATGGCAGCAGCAGACGCTCCAGCGTTCCGTAGATGAATGGTGCCAGGATCGGAGATGTGGAGGAAGAATTCGCGATCCACACACCAAAGGCATTGATTCCGGACTGTACAACCGGCCATACCAGCGCCAGGATCAGGGAAATGATCACAGACCAGGCAATGCAGACCATCGGCACAAACCGTTTACCGTTAAAGAATGCCAGGGCATCCGGCAGCTTTCGGAAATTATAATAACGGTTATAGATCACACCTCCGGCAAAACCGGAAATGATTCCCACAAACACACCCATATTCAGAGCCGGAGCGCCAAGCACAGAGGTAAAATATCCATTTACCAGGATTTCCTGACCAAACAATGTGTGGGTCACGGCCTCCGGATCACTGAGCATGGCTGAGGTCACCCCGAAAATGGAACCGGTGATCTGGTTGATCAGGATAAAGGTGATGATTGCCGCGAACGCGCCGCCTGCCCGTTCCTTGGCCCAGGAACCGCCAATTGCTACCGCAAACAGAATATGAAGATTATTGATCACGGCCCAGCCGATATTCTCCATCGTACTGCCAACCGTCATCAGCACAGACATATCTGCTCCCGCCATCTGAACCAGCTTTCCAAGGCTGATCATAAGACCTGCTGCCGGCATGACCGCAATGACCGTCATCAGCACCTTGCCAAGCTTCTGAAGAAAATCAAAGTTAAAATTCAGATGCGGCTTTTTGTCCGGTTTCCCATCAGCGCCCACCGCTGCTTTTTCTGTGTTGTCTGCGGTCGCCTCTGTGACCTCTGACAGCTCCATCAGTACCGTTTTACCGGCCTGAACCGGACCTGCTGCAGCGTTTAACTGCTGCCCCTGAAAACCGCCGCATACCAGAACCGGTGTGATCGGATTGATCCCGCGTTCCTTTAAATAAGCCAGATCCACCTCGGCCAGAAGGTCCCCGGCCTTGACCTTGTCACCTGGCTTTACAAAAACCTGAAAGCATTCCCCATTTAAATGTACCGTCTCCAGACCCACATGGATCAAAAGCTCCAGGCCTTCTGCCGTACGCAGGCCATACGCATGCTTTGTGTCCGCCACGGAAATGATCTCGCCGTCCACCGGACTGAGCAGTTTTCCCTCGGACGGGATCACTGCCATGCCATCCCCAACAATTTTCTGGGAAAATACCGGATCCGGAACCTCGCCAAGTCCCACAGCCTCTCCTGTCATCGGAGAAAGAATCTTGCTGCACTTCATAAAAATATCCCCCTCATGTTTTTTCTGACCGGTCCTGCGCCCCTGTGCTGTCCTGTACTTGTAAGATTGTTTGCGCAACTAATGCAACCGTTTGCATTAACTATAATTGTTTTGCACAGTGATTGCAATCTATTTTTTGTTTTTGGCGTGCTTTCTCCACTTTTCACAACTTTTCAGCGCCGTTTTTGTGCGTATTGTCCATGCATCCTCAAGCAAAATTCTATGCAATTTTTGCATGAATTTGCGCACTGACATTGACTTTTTTTCCGCAATCCCGTAAAATTAAGAAAAAACAGACGAACCATCCGGTTCCATATTTTATAAAAGTAGAAAGGAAGCTGGAATCATGTCCGTGACAATCAAGGATGTAGCCGCACTGGCTGGTGTATCTGCCTCTACGGTTTCCCGCACCTGTAAAAACAGTCCTTCCATCAGCGAAGAAACAAAACGCAAAGTAAGAAATGCCATGAAGGAGCTGGGCTATGAACCAAATTTCCAGGCCAGCAATCTGGCCTCCCGAAACACACGCACCATCGGCATTATCCTTCCGGTATCTGCCCGTGAGGTCTATGAAAACTCCTTTTATCTGGAAGCGATCCGCGGCATCAGCCAGGTCTGCAACCAGCAGCATTATATCAGCACCATCGTAACCGGTCAGGATGAGGATGAAGTGTTGGATGCTGTCCGGTCCATGTCCCGCATCGGGCAGGCAGACGGCTTTATCCTGCTCTATTCCAGGCAGAATGATCCCGTGATCGAATATCTGCACCGTGAAAAACTCCCCTATGTTCTGATCGGGAAAGCCTGTCAGTACGCCAACCAGACCATTTACATTGATAATGATAATCTGCTGGCAGGAGATGAGGCGACCGAATACCTGTATCAGCTCGGACACCGGAAAATCGCCTACCTTGGCGTAGATAACAGTCTCGTTTTTTCGGCCGACCGCCGAAACGGCTACCAGCTGGCACTGACCCGCCATGGCATTGTGCCAAAACCGGAATACTGCGTAGAGCTCCCCTCCATTACTGCCGGGGAAGACACACCGGTACATGCGCTGCTCCGGTCTGCCAGCCGGCCGACTGCCATTGTTGTCAGCGATGATATCCTTGCACTGACCCTGGAACGCATCTGCACGGAAACCGGACTTTCGATCCCGGCTGATCTTTCCATTCTTTCTTTTAATAATTCACTGTTTGCGCGTCTCACCTCCCCCCAGCTGACTTCCATCGACATCAACTCCTGCCAGCTTGGCATGGAAGCCGCCGCACAGATGATCAGCCATATTGAAAATCCGGGGCTTCCTGCCACCAAGATCCTGGTACCACATCAGCTGATCGAACGGGACAGCTGCGCGCGTCCTGCATCACATGAGTAAACATAAGGGGATTTACCAATGAGTATGAATCGCAGAAGTGACATTGATATTGCCAAGGGCTTCGCCCTGTTTCTGGTGGTGCTGGGCCACGTTGTGACCATGCACCACACCATATTCCGGTGGATTTACGCATTCCACATGCCAGCCTTTTTCTTTCTCTCCGGCATGACCTTCCGTCCGGAAAAATATCCATCCTGTCTGGATTACATAAAAAAGAGAGGGCGGACACTCATCCTTCCATATTTTGCGATTACCCTGACTGCGTTGGCTGTCTGCACCATCCGGCCCTATTATCATCAGGCTATCAGCGAATACGGATGGAAGCACATTCTGAAATGGATTTTCTATTATGGGCAGCCCCAACAGATCTACACCGGCCAGCTGTGGTTTTTGCCGGCACTGTTTTTCGCTGGTCTTTATACACTGGTCTGGCTGCGTATTTTTGACCGGAAACATATCGTCACCCGATGTTATGCCCTGACTGCCCTGATGCTGGCCGGAACCTGCATCCGCCTTGCAGATCCTCTGATCCCGGTCATGGAACGGCTTCCATGGAAACTGGATTCTGCCCTTTGTGCAGCTGTATTTCTGATTGCCGGATACTATACAAACCGGACAAAACTTCTGGAAAAGATGATGCCATACACCGGATTTCTGATCCCGTTTTTCGTGGTCTTAAGCTTCTTTTTCGGCCCGAAGCTCAGCGAATATGTAAACTTATGCGACTGTCGTTACACCGCACCGCCTTACTATTTTGGTGCTGCCTTTTCCGGTATTTTCGCGCTGCTTCTTACTGCAAAGCTGGCTTCACTTCCGGCTATATCAAACAGTGCATTTTCCCGTTTCTGGCAGTTTTGCGGCCGCCGCTCCATGCTTCTTTTTTCCATTCAAAGCTTTGCCCTGTACTTCTTTGTAGAGCTCATTCTCCGCACCACCGGCGTGGAATTAAAACCAATGGAATGGATGCCGACCCGGCTTTCCACCTTCGCCCTGACTGCAGCCACATTCGGTCTGATCTGCCTGATCGGCTGGCCCTGGGACTGCTATAAGCGCAAAAGGGCAGGCACCTGATTTTTCCAGGTACCTGCCCTTGTTTTTCTGTCACATACTCTATACCGTAATACTTTTCAGTGATTTTTTCAGCTGTGTGATTTCTTTTTCCAAAGCAGCTTTTTTCTTTTGATCTACCTCAAATTCTGCCATCTCTCCGGTCTGGGTCTCCTCACCTGCAAAGCTCAGAAAGCCCTGGGTAAATACCGACGGATATTTGAATTTCTTATCCGCTTTTTCAAAATGCACCAGCAGGGTTCCGTTATCATTTGACTGGACTACACCGACACCATAAGTCTTATGGCGTACCTGCTTTCCCACAACATCCGGCAGACTGACCGGCTTGTCCTGCAATTCTTTCAGGCGTTTCTCCTTTAATGCGATCTCCTGGGCCAGCTTCTCCTGAGCAGCCTTGGCTTCTGCTGTCTTTGTACGCTCCCGGGATGGGATCTTACGGATATCCATACCTGCATAATAACGATACAGGCTTGCGCAGTCCATGATATCGTAAACCAGAATATGAAGCTGATCCTCGTAACCATCCAGCTCTTCTTCAAACAGCCCACTGTAAAGACCGGTCAGCTCCTCATTCTCACGAATCGCGTCGAGAAGCTCATCACACATCTGGTAATAGCTGGCCAGCGAGAAATTCTTGCTGCTGAAATCACCGTCATACTCAGCACAGGCAGCCCAGCCTGCAGCGGAAACTGCGTCAAATATATAGTTTTCCTCCGGCTTCCACAGATTCAGGTAATAGATCACATGATCCCGGGTCTGTAAATATTTTTTCGTTCCGCGCTCGTAGTAACGAACCCGTTCATTGATCTTGTCTGCAAAGAACTCTGCACGGTCCTGGCGTTTCTGAAGATCACTGCCGTCATCACTGAATAAAAAGCGGAAGCACTCACGCACATATTCAACCTCAGCTTCCCGGGCAAGAAGCATCCGAAGTCCTGCTACCGGCTGCATGGCAGCATCATCCAGAAGATTGCCGGCCTCCCGCATGGCTTTTTCAAACATACCGGCAAAGTCTGCCGCATCCAGATTCCAAAACCGCTTAAAGCAGCCCACAGCACGCCATTTGTAGACCTGATCACTGTCATCTGCCTGCTCAAGTCCGGCCAGACGTCCCATGTACTGTTCTAATACTGTTTCAAAATTCTTCCTGTTCATATTCCTCACCTGTTCATTAGATTTGCAGTTTGATTTCCAGTTTCTGCATATTATTCTTATTGGATTCTCATTATATAGCAGAGATTATTCTCATTCAAGACTTGACATCTCTTTCACAATGTGCCTAACGCCAAAGAGATCAAAATTTATCTGTGAGCCATGCTCTCCCGGTAATAACAGTTTCCGCTGCATCCTTTTGAAAACAGGGTCTGCTTCATTATTTTCTGATACATTTCTTCTGAATCACACTGCTCCAGAATTTTCAGGGCTTTTCGCAGATTTCTGATATCGCGCTCCATGAAATCCGTATAATTTCCACGGCCAACTAATTTTAAATGGGTAATCCCTGCCCTCTGAAGCTGATACAGGGCGCATAGGCCGCAGCCGGTGGCACCGCAGAGGTAGCCCTCCTCATCGTAGGGCAGCCGCTCCGGAATCTCTTCGGTAAACCGTTTCTGTTTTCCAGGGCAATCCGCCTCCTGTCCCAGACGATAGGGCACCCGACACAGATATCCAAGCTCATCACAATGAAGGGAATTGCAGAATGCACCGCTGAAATGACAGAGCTCATTCATCACAAAGGCTTCATATTCGGTTATCACCCTCTCGCGTTTTCCCGCCTTATCTCCTGGATTCTTTCCATGCTTTACCACACTTTCCATATCAGAAAAACTATTCTTCCGGTGAAAAATCAGGCGCTGAACCGGATACTTTCGAAAGACAGAAAGCATTCGGCTGTTCACCTCACCGATTTCACCGCTCAGGTGAATCTCACAGATTATTTTCTGCTCATTCAGATACTCCATCAATGCCGGATCTGCCAGAATAAAGCTGGTAAATCCCAGGCTCATGCATCTGCGGATGATATCTGCGATTTCCGGGTACTGCTCCGGAATATAATACAATGCATTGAAGGTCAGATGCACAGGTTTGTCATATTTTCGGATCATTCCTGCCAGGATTTCCAGCTCAGAAAGGGAGCCAAGCTGTACATTGCTGCAAAAAACCTCCCGTCGGTTCAAAGGCAGGACTGTCCCATATTTTTTATTCCATTCATAAGGCACATACCCTGCAAAAAATTCATCTGCACCTGCTTTGCAAAAACGGATATATTCATCCACAGAGCCAAGACCCGCTACAATTTTCATTCTTACATCCAACATGGTAGCACCAGCCTTTTTACTTGATTTTCCCTGCAAAATTCCTTTGTCTTTTCTGCATCATATGGTGCGATCCCGGTGCGCATGAGAATCTCAGGATCCTTTCCAAACAAAGAATTATAACGCCCCACCATATCCAGATGGCGCGGATACAGATAGGTCTGCCATTCACATCTCCGGTCGCAGCCGGTCACAAGCTGCTGCCTGCCCCGGTCCCCGAACACACTCCCCGCATACAACGTGCAGTATTGCGAGGTATTCGTCTGGTAAAACGGCAGATGCAGATGATGTTCCACACTCCGGCCGGCAGCCGGTTCCGGGAATTTCTGCGCATAGCCGCAGCTTTCCCACTCAAAACAACGGATACCAAATTCCTGCTCCAGATACTCCAGGTAAAACTTCGCATTGAGATTGTTTTCCTGCAAAAGCTTTACATTGCCCTTTTTATATGCCATACGCGGATCTTTTTTCTGCTTGTTTAACAATCTTCCATAGCATGGGATCAGCTCCGGAAAATCACTTTTCAGCATGTCTGCCATTGCCCAGTCATTGATCTCAATTTCCAGTTTTCTGTTCTCTTTCCGGCACCACTGCCCCAGTTTTTTCAACAGTTCCTCCGTCTGTACCAGCTGATATTCCCGCACATAAGAAAAGGTAAAAGTGACCTGCAGTAACTCCTTTTCTGCCTTTTCAAGCAACGCAAAAAGCTGTTCTGTTTCCGGAAAAAGCAGGTGGCAGAAGGCATTCCCAATATAAAACCGATTCACATTCCTGCCCTGAAGCCAGTCCCGAAAAACCGGATAACGTTCCTGATAGTCTTCCAGAAATTCTTCTGTACTCTTCTGTAAAAACAGTGTGTATGCCCGCGGATGATCCAGTTCCAGCGCAAATTCTGGTTTTGCCTGCCGTTTTTCCGGGCGTGCTCCAATTTTCCCCATCCCGCTTTCTTCCAGACTTGTTTCCATTGGTTCCATCCGGCCATCACACTCACAGTTCCCAGCTTCATCAGGCACTCTCTTTGTTTCGGTCCCGAACCACTCCCCCATCTGCTCCTGGAAGGAATCCGCAAATACCTCATCTTCTCCCGCCGGATATCCGGTCATCTGCCCAGCCAGGCCGCTGTCATCTTCCTCCAGTTTTAAGCGGATATAGCGGTCATACTGGCCGAACAGCATTCGCACCGCCTGACGGTAATCCTCCTGCTGCACAGCCACCGCATAGCTGCAAAAAAAATCCGTTTGCGTTTCAACTTTCCAGGCATCCGGCGTCACCGCAATTTCCTGATACCGGCTCTGTTTCATATTATAAAAACAAAGCCGCAGACTTTCCTGCAGTTTCAAAATTTCTGATGCAACACTCACGCGAAAACAGAAGCCTTCCTCTGCCAGCTTTGTAATCCGCACCTCTTTTTCACCGTAAAAACCTGCCAGAAGGCCGAAGGGAATCATCTCCACCGCACTGTTTATCCAATCCCAGGTTATATTTCTTTCCATTTTCCAAATGCCTCCGGCCCAAATTTCTCGTAGCGTTGTCACCCGGTTTCCCCGTCGTTCGCCAGAAGTATGCTTCTGGCTCTCTTGCACTCGTTCCATTATAACAAAATCTGAATGGGATTTATATGCTAATTTCTATTTGCTTTTTTGATGAAAATACCGTATTGTAAAAAAAACAACAGGAGGATCTGAGTTATGGCAAAAATTGATCACGCGGCTGTCCGCACCACCGCCTACGAGGACGCCCAGAAATTTTTTGAAGATGTATTTGAGATGCATATGTGGAGAGAAATTGGTGAGAAGCCAGCCCGCAAATGCTGGTACAAAGAAGGAATCCAGCTCTGCGAAGCGGAAACTATCAACACAGACGGGCAGAACGGCTACGACCATATTTCCATTGCGGTAGACTCTGTGGAAGAAACTATGGAAAAGATCAAAGCATACCCAGCTACGCCAATCAACGATCACTGGTTTTCCCTTCCGAACGGAACCAGAATTGAACTAAAGCTACTGGAAAACTGGAAACTGAATGATTAAGGACGGGTATGAAACAGGGCCTGGGAACCGCTGTTTTTATGAAAACAACTGAATATCGTATACGATATGTTTGACTCGATTTTTGTGAAATGGTATCATCAAGGTAAGAAAAAGAGAAATTGCGGAGAATTTCCGCATTGAATCAAACAGGGGGAACACATATGCAGCGGGACAGTGCACAGGAACAATATGACAAAATGACAAAAACACCGGTTCACCAGCTGGTTCTGCGGCTGGGGCTTCCCACCACAGTCAGCATGCTGGTGACCAGCATCTACAACATGGCAGACACCTTTTTTGTCAGCCAGCTCGGAACCAGCGTCAGCGGCGCGACCGGCGTGGTATTTGCGCTGATGGCCATCATCAACGCCTTCGGATTCATGTTCGGACATGGCGCAGGAAGCAATATCAGCCGGAAGCTTGGCGCTCATGATGTGGAAAGTGCCCGCGTGTTTGCGTCTACCAGCTTTTTTCTGTCACTGCTGGCCGGATCTGCCATCGGTGTGCTTGGGTTTTTATTCCATGCACCCTTTATGCGGCTTTTAGGCAGTACGGACTCCATTCTGCCCTATGCCATCGAATACAGCACGTGGATTCTTATCGCGGCTCCCGCCATGGCCTCCAGCTGCGTGATGAATAACATTCTCCGCTATGAGGGCAAGGCATTCTTTGCCATGCTGGGACTTGCTTCCGGCGGCATCCTCAATATATTCGGGGATATGCTTCTGATCTTCGGGCTGGATCTGGGCGTGCGGGGCGCAGGTATCTCCACCGCCGTCTCCCAGTATATCAGCATGGCCATCCTCATCAGTCCGTTTCTCAGAAGGAAAGTGCAAAGCCGCATCCACATCCGCTATGTGACCCGCAGCTTTGCCGATATCAAAAATATCATTGCCACCGGTTTTCCGAGCCTCATGCGTCAGGGACTTAACAGCATTTCTGTGATGATCTTAAACCTGTGCTCCGCTCCGTATGGCGATGCAGCCATCGCGGCCATGAGCATTGTAACCCGCATCATCATGTTCCTGTTCTGCATTGCACTCGGTATCGGACAGGGCTTCCAGCCGGTCAGCGCATTCAACTACGGTGCAAAAAAATACAGCCGCGTGCGGGAGGCCTTCTGGTTCAGCATCCAGAGCAGCCTGATCGTCATGAGCATTTCAGCACTGATCGGTATCGTATTCTCTGCTCCCATCGTGCGTATGTTCCGTGATGACCCGACCGTTATCAGTATCGGCGTCACTGCTCTGCGCATCCAGTGCTTCGCCCTGTTCTGTATGCCCTTCTCCCTGTGTGGAAATATGATGTTCCAGAGTATCGGACAGAGCGGAAAAGCTACGTTTCTCTCCATGATCCGCAGCGGACTGGTCTTTATCCCGGTTCTGTGGATCCTCAGCCAGACAATAGGCCTTCTTGGCATCCAGATGTCCCAGACCATCGCCGACGCAGTTGCTGCCGCCATCACAATCCCTATGGTAGTAAAATTCTTCCGCGCAATGCCGGAAGATACAGCAGACACACAATAAAAATATTGAGACGGAACCACTAAAAGGTCCGAAGTTCCGGAAACCGCGTA
>ERZ773216.411-NODE-411-length-60617-cov-5.713335_pt1 | contig 60617 bp, 53 predicted proteins | sample MGYA00511259_ERZ773216 | MGnify/ENA primary metagenome ERZ773216 (study PRJEB29015, sample SAMEA2737764) | human gut metagenome | biome: human gut; feature: human-associated habitat; material: faeces | place: China | collected 2012 ... | reverse complement strand
GCTACTCGGACTTCTGCAATCGCGTGAAAAACGGATGGTTATTCAGTAGACATTAGCTATCAACAACAATGTGGACAGCGCCACCCCGCAGGACAATGACTTCACTCCGTTTTTGAACATCATGAACGAGTGGTACGCAAAGGACACCAGCAACAAAATCAAGGCGGTATTCAAGTCCAGAATGAAGGACGGGCTGAGATGCAGCGGCTCAATCCCCTATGGCTACAAGAGAGAACCGGGCGATAAACAGACCCTTATCGTGGACGAGCCTGCCGCAGAGGTTGTCAGGAAAATCTTCCGGCTGGTGTGTCAGGGCGTTACCACAACAGGCATTGCGGAGATTCTGACCAAGGAAAAGGTGCTGATACCGTCTGCCTACGCTGCCATGAATCAGCCGAAGAACTGCCGTCACAAGGAGATTGCAGACCCTTACCGCTGGAACGCCACCACCATCGGCTATATCCTCGACAGGCAGGAATACCTCGGTCATACCGTGTTGGGCAAATCCATCTGCGAGAACTTCAAGACCAAGCAGCGCAGAGCCGCAACGCCGGACGAGCTGATGATTTTCCCCGATACGCATGAAGCTATCATCAACCAGGACACATGGGATATTGCCAGAAAGATACGCTCAAAGAAAAAGCCGAGAGTGGCGAACGGCACCTACTCCCACCGCCTGTCCGGGCCGGTGTACTGCGCTGACTGCGGGGCAAGGATGGGCTATATCAGCCCAGAAACCAAGCACAGCGGCAAACGCTATGATTCTGATTCCGCTTTCCAATGCGGCAACTACCGAAGCGCCACAAACGATTGCGTCTCCCACTATGTGAAAACATCGGTTCTGGAAGCGGCGATTTTGCGGGCAATTCAAGCGGTGAGCAAATATGTCCTTGAAAACGAGGTCGAGTTTATTCAGCAGCTCAAAGCCGTTTGGAATGAGCATCAGGCAAGAGCGGCGGACAACGGACAGCAGGAGCTTGCCGAAGCGAAGAAGCGAATGACTGAATTGGACGAGAAAATTAGCAAGCTATATGAGAGTACCTTGAGCGGCTTACTGCCGGAGCGACAGGCACAGCGCATGATTCAGCAGTACGATGAAGAACAGCTTGTGTTGGAAAAGCGTGTTGCAGAGCTGGAAAGTCTGGTTCAGCAGGACGAGATCAAGCAGGTGGACGCATCCCGCTTTATCGCTCTGGTCAGGAAATACCGGGACTGCGAGGAACTGACCGATACCATGCTCTATGCGTTTCACGAAGCCACAGGCGGACGGACTATCTACCGCCAGCAGAACATTGATATTCATTTCAATTTCATCGGCAACTACTACCCGCCTGTTGAAGCTGTTTCCGAGGAAGAACGCATTGCCGCCATCGAAGCCGAGCAGCTGCGGAAGAAGCAGGAAAAGGGCAAGCGGTCAACCGAGCGCAGAAAGCAGAAGCTGGACGCTCTGCGGGCGGCTGCGGAAGCCGGAGACCCCGAAGCGGTCGCAAAATACGAGGAACATCTTGCAATTCAGCGTGAGCGAAACCGGAAACACCGTCAGAAGTTGCAGGAAGCCAGAGAAACCGACCCGGAATATATCAGCCGGTTAGAGGAAAAGGAGCGCATCAAGCAGGAGAAAATGCTGGAAAATGAGCGTAAGCGGATAGAAAGAGCCAACCGTAAAAAGAAGCTGACACGCAAGGAACTGAAAGACGCGGCGAAAACCGACCCGGAAGCCGCTAAGGCGTGGGAAGCTCTGAAAGCCAAGGAAGCCGAAGCCAGACAGCGCAAAAAGGAGCGTGAGGAAGCGAGAATGGCGGCTGATCCAGAGTACGCCGCCATGATGGAAGCCCGAAAAAAGGAGTATGTCCGCACAAGGACTGCCAAGCGCAAAGCGGAACACGAAGCCCTTGTGGAGCTTGCCAAGACCGATGAAGAAGCCGCAAGGAAGCTGGCTGAGAAACGGAAACACCAGAGTGAAGCCACCGTCAGATGCTATCAGAAAATGAAAGCCGATGCGGAAGCCGGAGACCCCGAAGCCATTCGGCGATATGAAGCCACCCTTGCCAAGCGCAGAGATGAGTACCACAAAAAGAAAGCAAGACAGGAGGAAGTACCAGCATGAAAGAATTGAAGCCAAGAATCCACGAAAACGGCATCGACTACATTCTCGTAGGCGATTACTATGTGCCGGACTGGAAGCTGCCGGAGGAACACCGTCCCATTGGCAGGTGGGGCAATCTTCACAGGGCGTATTTGAGACAGTTTCGCCCTGCCCTCTATTCGCCCCTTGTCCTCTCAGGTGAACTACACACCTACCTTGCCGATCTGAACGAGCAGGCAACGGAAAGATGCAGTCTTATCATTGAGCAGATGGCAGAAGCCGAGGGCGTAGACGAAGCTATGAAAGCGGAAAATCAGATGTTATGGGTGCAGTCCATGAACTCCATCCGCAGCCGAGCCGAGGAAATCATCAAGCGTGAGCTGATTTACGATTGACGGTCAAGAGCCGCAAAAAACTGAAAACAGCCAACAGGAACGCTTCGGACGAGGAATGTATCGCCGGAGCGTTTTCTGTTTGAAAATTGCCGTTTTCTCCAAGTCAAGAGCCGGAGAAAATCCCCGAAAAACACCCCTATTGCGTGACAGGGAGGCGATGAGCCGGGCAATGGTGGACTTTCCGCTGCCGGAAGGACCCACAAGCGCATTGACCGTCCCCGGGGCAATGTGCAGATTGATTCCGTGCAGCACCTCCTTGTCGTGATAGGCAAAGCGGACGTTTTTCAGCTCGATGGCGTTATCAGCCGGCAGCCTTTCCGCCGTTGTTGGGCGCTGCATATCCTCGCCGGACAGCACCTCCGCCACCTCGCCGACGATGGTCTTGACCTGTGCGATGTCGTCGGTGTAGGAGAAGGTGGTGATCAGCGGCTGCATAACGCCGAAGGTCAAGACGATGACCGTGATCTTGTCTGCTGCCCACCAAGGTTCCGTGAAGAACCAAAATAGCCCCGACGCGCAGCCGGAGCATAAAGCGCTATATATGACGATTTGCCACTTTGACGAGCATTTCCCTGAGTTCTTCAACAGTGTACACGCCGCCAGGTTTGCTGTGCAGCATCATGTGGCAGTTTGGGCAAACGGGAACAAGATCATTCACGGGATCGACCACATAGCTTTCGCCGATTTCGCTGATAGGCTTTTTGTGGTGGACTTCGATTTTCCCGGAGAATTCCTCGCCAAATACCAAGCCAAAATCAAAACCGCATACCACACAGGCGGAGCCATGCACGGCGATACAGCGGGCGCGTACCTTGGGATTGCGTTCATAGCGATTCGTTAGGATTTGCTTCTGCGCGCCTTCAAGATAGAATTCATCCGGCAAATCCGTATTGAGAACCAGCTCTTGCTTGCTGTGCGGAAATGGTCGAATTCTTCGGGAAGGATTATTTTTCCACGCGGATAGTTCCGTTTCAAAGTAACTGAATTCGAAGTCGAAAACCTGATTCAGTTCTTCGATGACCTGATTGATGTTCCCATTTTCGCCGGTTAAATTCCAATGCGCCAGCGGATAGATGCCATTCTGAAGCGCTGTGCCGCAGGCCTCGGCCAGTCGCTGCACCCGCGCCCGTTCACGCTGATTGAGTCCTGTTGAGCAGGCGATGCAGGAAAGTATAATGTTCTCTGCGCCGTTTCGAATTTCGTACATTGCAGCACGGCCATTTTTCCAATGCCCGCTCTGCGTGCCAGACATTGTGAACAGAGAATCCAGTGTTTGCGTGCTGAAGCGGATGATCCGATGTGTGGAGTCAAAGCCGCGCTGATACACGAAATGCTCAGATTGTGTCGCCTTCTGCGCGCACCAGTCCGATAGCAGGCTGCCCTGCAGGCGCAGTTCGATTTCATTCTTCATCGGCTTCACTCCTTGCCAAACGCCACTACTGCACCATATGGCTCCCTGACGCTCAGATTTTTCGGATTGCCCAGTATCACCCACAGGTTGCGATAGGTCTTGGGCCGCGGGATTTCCCGCTCACCGTAGCCGTCGGTAAAGTAGATCAGCAGCGCGTCTCGGAAGTAACGGTCGTTGTTGATGTACTCAATCACCGGCGTAAACGCCGTTCCACCGCGCCTGACAACATTCTTTTTAATATCCGCCTGCGTTTTGACCGAATAGACCCGCTGCACCTCGCTGTCGCATTCGATTACCGTGAGCGAATGTTTTCGTTCGGCGATGATCGCCACGATTTCATTCAGGATAAAGGTAACATCCCGGTCGCTGACCGAGCCGGACGTATCGATGGCGACGACGATTTTCAACACCTTTTCATCCTGCTGACCAGACAGATCGAACCGTTCCGGCTGGCGGCGATTCAGGCGCGTGCGCGTTTTGCGCTTGCCCGTAGCGATGGTGCCTACATACTTCTTCAAAATGGCCTGCCAGCAGAGTTGCGGCGGTTTGTTCAGAATCTGTACCTGTTGCCAGAAGGAGGCGGACATCTGCCCGCGTACTTCGTCGTTCATGAGCGATGCGGCGGCATTGACCAGTTCCCGCACGGCGGCGGTCGCCTCTTCCGCATCCTCACTCGTGTTCCATTCGTGGTCGGTGGGCTTGCCGCATGTTCCGGCGGTGATGATGCTTTCGTCCGATTCATTTTCGCCTTCGCCTGCATTTCCGACTGCGAGCAGCATTCGCTGGGGCTGCTGTGTGCGTTCGGGTAGAGGCTTATTCTGAATGAGCTGGAAATAATACAGATAGCTTTCCAGTGGGCGCACGGAGCGCAATTTGAACATCTTTTTCAGCACAGCGGAGGAAATGTGTCCTTCCGGCGCGGAAAGAAAGCTGCGACGCTCGTCCCTGATTTCCTTGAGAATGCGGTCGTTGACGGACGCGTCCGCAGCCAGATTGAAGCGCTCGAAGGTATCCGGGTCGCGTTCGGGATTGGACTTGACCATCTCCGCCGGGTGATTGAGCACAATGTGGTCGATCTCATGACAGACGATGAACAGGATTTCCTGCAGCGTAAATTTGCCAAGAAGCAGAGGGTTGGTATGAAACACCGGCGGAAACCGATCCAGCAGAATGCCTGCGATGCTGCGGCTGAAAAAATCCACGTCATAGGTCAGATTCATCAGAAAATAGCCGTAGTAACTGTCCCGTTCGGAAATAAGAAATAGCTTCATAAGATCCAGCATATGGACACAATCGGCTTCGATTTCATCCAGTATTTCGGCGCAGCGCTCGCCCTGCTCGACGGCGGCAATATTCAATTTGATATTTGCAAGCAGCTGAACAATGTCCGTTTGCATGGCGAAGCGTGCTCCTTTTTATCCAAAATACTGCTGCATCAGCGATTTTTTCAGCGTTTCCAGCTTTTCGAGGCTCTGCTTCACTGCCAATTTTGATTTGTCGACTTCGGTGACGAAGGCGGCGAAGCGGTTTTGCGTCGCTACTTCAGCCTTTATTACACGAATACCCAATAACCCCGGCTTAGAAATATTCTTCATACTGCCGCTTGTGCCAGAGGCAATTCGCCGTATGCTTTCTTTAGTATCCTTTTGAATAAGCAACTGCCACACAAATATGGGGCAAGCTGTATCCCTTACTTCTGCTTTCCACAACCTATCCTGTAAATATGTGTGATCGGGAGCTTCCCAAACATACGCCGCCGCCCCAACCAACTCTGCTGTGTTCATCCTGCTTATAATTACATCGCCTGTTTTAACTCGGTGTTCTTCTTGCGGAATATAATCAAGCGGGAGATTTTTCACCTGTGCTGAGTCAAAGTAGTCATATGTAGTTGCTCCGGTTTTCAGCACTTTGTTAACGCATTCATCTTCTCCAGCAAGGCTCTTGCCTGCACTCAGTCCCCTTATGTAGTACGACAACGGCACCATTTCTTGGATAGCCCCAAACATCTCCACAAATCGGGATTTGCAGTCAACCGATGTACTTTCGGTGGGATAGCTTGACGTTGTTCAGGCTGACCATAGCGTACTGCATGGTGGTGTCGATTTTGGCATGGCCGAGCAGACGCTGAACCTGTTCGATGGGCATTCCCTTGTCGATGGCGCGGGTGGCCAGCGTTCGTCTGAATTTATGCGGGTGGACTTTTTCGAGGCCCAGCATCTTGCCAAGGCGGCGCAGGCGGATTTCTACGCCGCTGATTTTCAATCGAGCATGGGGTTTGTCCAGCGTTACGAAAAGGGCGGGGTTCTGATCAGTTCGGCTGGCGAGGTAGTTTTTCAAATGGATTTTCGTACGGGCGTCAAAATAAACCGGACGCTCCTTGTTTCCCTTTCCGAAAACGACGCACTCCCGGTTTTCAAAATCAATGTCGGAAATATTCAAATGTACCAATTCCCCCACGCGCATTCCGGTGGAGGAGAGCATATCGATCATAGCCAGATCGCGCAGATGGGTACAGCTATCCCGCATCATCTCCATGGCTTCGTCGGTATAGGTTTCCTTGACGGGCTTGTTGGTGCGGATTTTGTGAATTCGCCGGACGGGGCTTTTGAGAATATAGTTTTCGTCCTCCAGCCAGGCGAAAAAGCTGGAAAGAATGCGGCGGATGTTGTCGATGTTGCCGCGGCTGCACCCGCTGGTCTGCTGATAGTCCGCCAGATATTTCCGCAAATAATCCGTGGTGATATGCACGACGCGCTTATCAAGGGTGTGCAGCAGCTTGGCGATGGTGGTCTGGTAATAATGCAGCGTCTTTTCGCTGCAGCCCTCCACGCGCTTGGCGGAGAGAAATATTTCCAGCAACTGGACATTGCTCTGTGCCTCTGGCTGCTCGACGGCAGAATCTACTGCGACGATGTTTTTACCCCAAAGCGCATGGGTCAGGGTTTCGTGCAGGGCTTTCATCTGGGCGTTGTCCAGAATGGACAGGAGAGACTGTTCGACTTCCGTAATGAAAAGTTGCTTCATGTTGGTATACTCCTTTTTCTTGTGGGGTGTACCAACATCCTGCAACCATCCTAGGGATTTTTATATGATTGGCATTTCCATCAATTCACTTACGCGCGTCTGCAAATACTTTTCGATTGCCTTCAACCGCTTTGCAGGCAGGTTATAGTTACGATCCCTTTCAAATTCAAAGCCGATCATTTTGCGAAGCATTTCCTTTTGGCGCGGCGTAATAAATGCCTTGACGATATTATCAAACGGCACACCATAAGCTGATGATCTTGTTTTTGCGTAAGCCGCCAAATCTTCAAGATCATCCGGCATGGCATAGTTGAACAAAGACAAGCCGTGGTCAAACAGTGGTGCAAACGCATATGGTTCGTTGCTTTTATTATCCACCATCATTCCGAAATTGCCAAAATGACGGTCTTCATTGAAAATAAGCGCATCGAAGATCAGCATATCGACAAACCGATCGTAAGCATCATCCCCAAAGCGTTTACAATACGCCGCCGCCGTTCTCAGCGAACAATTCTCGACCAACCTGTAAATCGGCACAAAGGAATGGTCGATATCGCAAAAGAGCTCGCAAGTCGAACAAATACACTTTTTCCACTTCGCCAAACCATAAGGAATATGCCAAATGCCCATTTGTTTCGCAATTTGAGCGGCATAGAACTCACTGTAAGGCTCGTTGCCCGTGTTTGCCGCGCCGCTTGTTCCGCCCTTATAGAGCAGTATTTTTCCGTCTATGCGTCTCCAACCTTTTCTCAGCATACCGGAGGTTGTAAACTCCGGAGATGAGGAAAAGCCAGGAGCTCTTGAATTTCCGTAACCCGTATAGGCAATGAGCGAAAGTACCTTTACAAAGGCGTTTTCATAGAGATTATATTGCGCAAACTTTCCCTCAAAATCGCTTTCGACTACCCAATAACTATCGTTAAGCGATAGGCCGCGACACACTCGCAGAATTCCGCGCATATCGTCGTAAGACAGCCCGTTTTTAGCGAGAAACCGGTTCACAAACTCTCTATTTTTGGGGATGATTCGCCCCCGCAGCCACGCCATCAGTCCTTCGTCATCCTTCTTCATGCCGAGCGGAAGCAGTTTTTCTTTTTCCCGATTGATTTGATGGATACGGCATTCCTGTCCGTCGATAGGGTCTTCTATAATTTCAAAATAGAGAAGCGGGATGTCGTATTGCTTCAAACAGAACATTTTTTCACCTTCCTTTTGTCTGGCATCATTGCTCGGCATAGTGTGACCTGGTTTCACCCAAAGTACTCCTGCATCAGCGATTTTTTCAGTGTTTCCAGCTTTTCGAGGCTTTGCTCCACTGCCAATTTTGATTTGTCGACCTCGGCGACGAAGGCGGAAAACTGCCGTTGTTGACTAATTGGCGGCATTATCATTTGAAAATCTTTAATATCACCTACATTTATATGCGGTGATGCTGAACCACTTTGTCCTTTTAGCGCATTACTCAAGAATGAATCGCAGTTCATGGCTACACTCAGAAACTCCGAAGTACATTGTTTCTTATCCGGCGACAAAAGCATGGAACGCTGACCGAGAGCAACATTGCATTCGCGATCAATGACTGCCGCAATGCCAAGAATCGCACCTTCCCGTGTATATATAACATCACCTTTTTCCGGGCGTTTTCTTTGTATGCGGTTATAGTATTCATCCTCCTTTATGTACTCCATTTTCTCCCACATAATTCTATTTTTCTTTACGATAGAGGTGCGAATACACATATATCCTGTATTTTCAGATGTATAGTTTGGTGTAGAGTGTGGGCAATCGACAATAGCTATACAGGCCTCATCCAGCTTTTTAGTTGCCCACTTTTTCTCATTAGCTATCGGATCCCCAAACATCTCCATAAATCGGGATTTGACCAACTCGTCCAGTTTCGTCAGTTGTTGCTGTATTCTATCAATAATTACATTACATGTTTCAAGGTAGTCAACAATCTCTGCCTGTTTTTCAATACCAGGAAGTGGTATAAGAGCATCCGCAAGATTTCCAAGTTTAATGTATTTAATTACTCCACCAATGGATTGAGTTCGTAATACTTCCACATAAATATCCAGAAAAAAATATAGATATTTTGTTAACAATTTGCCCTTGTCTATAGATTCAATAATATAAGTGCGCTGATATGCATCAAATTTACCAGCGTAGTATTTAACATTTAGATCGCCGTTACCCGCAACTAAAACACATTCACAATCGTATGAATACGTCGCAATTCGCAGCACCTCTCTGGAACAGGTAAAGAATGGATACGCTCCATCTGTTGACGATGCATTTGCATCAAGTTTTCCAGTTCGGATACGTGTCAGCGTTCCTAATTTTACACAATTATACATGCTGCTTCCTCCAATCGTGGTGCAAATATAATCTGATAAATTCTCCCATTATGCTGCATCGCCTTTTTTTCTATCAATTGATTTGCGCTGCTTTCGTCCATCTTCCAAAGCTTTTTTGAGTGCGGCAGGAGAAAGCCTGAAGGTCTTGATCCAATTCAGCAGAGTTTCCTCGCGCAGTCGAATTTGTGCTTTTACAATTCCGTCTTTATCGCTTTCCAAATAGTACACTTTCTTTCCATTCGTATTAATTATAGAAAAAGAGCCATGTGCAAAAGCGTTTCTTATATAATAGAAAATCGCACTTGTTTTGCTCATGTCACTACGTTCCATGAACACAATCATTTCAAAATGCTTATCTCGCATTGAAGTGTCTTTTTCTAATGCCTTTACCTCTTTTTCAATCTCTACAGCAGCATTGAAAGTGTAATACTCCAATTGACCACTTGATGTATGCTTCATTGAAGCAAGTAACGTGTTAAGATAGCCACCTGTCCATCCTTTCGTTCTTAATGTCTCTGCCCTTTTCGAAACTTTACTATAAGTTTTTGTTCCCTTTTTCTTGTTTACTTTTTCAATTTCACTTGGACAATGGAACAGAAAGAAATCCAATATCCTCTGAAAATTTTCATCTTTTAAGGAAAAATCCTTGTATTTATCCCACCATTCAGCCATTTTACAGCATCCCCTTCAGCGCTTTCAGCCCCTCGTCAATCTCCTTCTGCAAGCTCTCCAGCTCCGCCAGAATTTCGCTGGTGGGCGGGTATTCTACGGCCTGATAGTCCACCTTCTTGTATTTGTTGATGGAAAGGTCGTAGCCGTTGTCCACGATTTCCTGCTTGGGCACGAAGAAGCTCTTTTCGGTGCGCTCGCGGGTTTCTTCCTGATCGAGGTGATGGAACCGCTGAATGATGTCGGGAATGTCGTTCTGGTCGATGGGGCTGCGCTTGTCGTCGAGGCTGAAGCCGTCGGCGGCCATGTCATAGAACCAGACCTTGTCTGTGCCGCCGTGGCCAGTCTTGGTGAAAATCAGGATGGCGGTGGAAACGCCCGCGTAGGGCTTGAATACGCCCGAGGGCATGGAAATGATCGCCTCGAGGCGGTTGAATTCCACCAGCTCCTGCCGCAGCGCCTTATGCGCCTTGGAAGAGCCGAAAAGCACGCCGTCCGGCACGATGGACGCGCAGCGCCCGCCGACCTTCAGCGCTTTCAGGAACAAAGCAAGGAAAAGCAGCTCCGTCTTTTTCGTGGGTGCGATGGCGAGCAGGTCTTTGGAGATGGTTTCCTTGTCCAGGCTGCCGGTGAAGGGCGGTTTGGCCATGATGAGGGTGTATTCGTCGCGGTGGGTATTGTCCTCGGAAAGGGAGTCCATCCAGCTGATGTTGGGCGCTTCCACGCCGTGGAGCATCATGTTCATGGCTCCGATGCGCAGCATGGTCTGGTCGGTGTCGAAGCCGGAGAACATGGTGGTGGTGTAATGGCGCTTGTTCTCGTTTTTCATCAGATCCATGGCATAATGCTCGCTGACGTACTGCGCCGCGGCGCAGATGAAGCCCGCGCTGCCCATGGCGGGGTCGCAGATCACGTCGTCCATCTGGGGCTGCATGAGCTCTACCATCATTTTGATGATATGGCGCGGCGTGCGGAATTGGCCGTTCGTGCCGCTCTGGGCGATCTGGCTGAGCAGGTATTCGTAGACGTCGCCCATGATGTCCTTGTTGTTGAGGTCAAGGCTGTCCAATGCGTCTACGACCTTCACCAGCACGCGGGCGGTGGGCACGAGGAACAACGCGTCCTTCATATAACGCGCAAAGGCCGTGTCCTTTCCGGCGTGCAATTCATTTTTGATGAAGGGGAATACGCAGTCGGTCATGTTCTTAAACATAGCTTCCGCCTCGAAATGGCGGAATTTGCTCCAGCGGCAATTCTGGTGCGCACTGTCGAAAATGGGATCGACAACCTCCATCTCTAAAACTGCGGCGTTGGCTTCCTTGCGCAGCTCGTTGTCGTCGAGAATCTTGATGAACATCAGATAGGTGATCTGTTCAATGACCGTGAGGGGATTGGTCATGCCGGAAGACCAGAATATATCCCAAATGCCGTCGATCTTGTTTTTCAGTTCGCCAGTAACCATGTCAGTTCGCTCCTTCGTGCTATTGATTCACTTATGAAAAGTGGAATTGATTATTCCAATTCTAATTATAGTCAAAATTTTGGCCTTTGCAAGGTGTTTTGCGCCATAACAGAATATGAAATCGTTGAAATTGCGCGGAGGCTCTATGACAGGTGGTATTCCATGTCCATTTGTGAAGCTTTCAGTATGCTGCCTATAACGGGCAGCACAATCGCGAACCACGATTTTCTGAAGAAATTGTTTTTTCTCCGTATTCGACCATATGGCGGACAGATTGGTATTACGTCGTAGGCTGGTCTGACGCGCTTATCGTCTTGATAAAATATAAATTTCCTGTTTCGTAGATGCGGAAGCGGTCAAGAAGCCGCTTGATTTTCACCCTTCTGATTATGTGGCATCTTATCTTTCTCATGCAAATGTTTATCAGAAAACAGCCGTTACGCTGGAATGCGAAAATAGCATGATGAACTATGTAATTGATCAATTTCGTGAACATTTCCCATACAGGCATATAGACAATACGCATTTTCAGACGACGATTCCTGTGAAACTCACAAGAGCGCAGCATGGAAGCCACCGACAGCAAAGACGTGCTGACCGCATTCCCTGAAATCGGCTTGCAGAACAAAACCGTGCTGATTTTGAAAAAGCCGAAAACGCGCGCCAGCATCCGAAAAATTTTTCTGCCCAAGACGGTTGCTGAAAACCTGACGAAGTGGAAAATGGAGCAGGATTTGCTGATTGAGCAGCTGGGTGCAGAGTACCACGACTACAACCTCGTCATCGCGGGAAGCCGTGGTCAGCCGGTGGAATCGAACATCATCCGCAAGAGTATGCGGCAGCTGATTGAGGCAAACGAGCTTCCGCAAGTCTGCTTCCATAGTCTGCGTCACTCCAGCATCACCTACAAACTCAAGCTGAATGGCGGCGATATTAAGGCGGTGCAGGGGGATTCCGGTCATGCGCAGGCGACAATGGTAACGGATCAGTATTCGCACATTCTGGACGAGAGCCGCAGAAACAATGCGCAGCTGTTTGAGCAGGCGTTTTATGGCGGAAATGGCGTGAAAATCGTGCCGGAAGCGCAGGATAAAGCCGTGGAAGAGCAAGCGCAGCAGGCGGGGCTTAATTCAGAAGTGCTGCTCAAAATTTTCAGCAATCCGGATATGGTCGCTATGCTGAAAATGCTCGCCAAGACGCTGGGATAATCGCGCATACGCCAATATACTCGAAAGCTCTGCGGAAATCTCCCGCAGAGTTTTTTGCTGCCATCAAAAGCGGCAGGCGGTTTGCATGCCAGCACACAGCTGCTTCTTTGTCTAACCGCATCCAACATAGCGAAACAGGGCATGAGAAGAGTTGATAATTCGATGCACAGGAAGTCAAGACGATTACTAAAAAATATTGTTATTTTGCCTGTTGAGAATCCATCTCATCATACAGATAATGCCAAAAAATGTGGAGCGCAGAAAATTGCTGACACGCTGCGCACGCGAATGTTAGGCAAATCGCCCGTTTGCCAGAACAGCGGTGTTGGCAAAAAGGGCGAAATGTTGGAAAACTGCCATCAACGCCAGCAGCGGAGCAAAACATAGATTTCCAATAGAAGGCAAGAAATTCTTTCCAGCCGATGTCCTTCGCGCGTTTGGCAAGACGCACGCGAGAACATCAGCCAGAAAGAATTGCTTGTTTGGGGATTGAGTCCAGTGGGAGTCGAACCCACGACCTACTGCTTAGGAGTGGCGTTGTCCATCTTCCATTCGTATCCCCTGGTGTGCCGAGAAATGCCGATATAGCACGGATTTTTCCTGTTCCGAATCCCGTCAGGTATCCCTGCTGTACCGTCCTAATTCGGCCTTTTTCGGGGTAGAAATTAGCTGAAAATTAGCTGGAGCTAATTTTGAGAACAGGCCCTTATCCGCGCAGTTCCCTAGAAGGGAAGCGCCATTCTATGTCAAAAAGCATATTTTCATTCTTCTATTCTTTCAATCGGAAGCGAAATAATGGGATACATGTATGGCAAAATAGAAAGGCGCACACAGCAAACGATTCCTCAAACATTGATAATACTACCTATCTTTACATTCGGCAAACAACCAATGCGGAGCACTTGATAATCCACCCATTTTGCGATAGAATGGAACTGGAATCAGCGCACGAGGGGAGGCTGCCGTATGGAACGCCAAAAGCTGCCGGTGGGGATTGACAGTTTTGAGAAGCTCCGCCAAGAGAATTTTTATTATGTGGATAAAACAGGACTGATTGCTGATTTGCTGAACAACTGGGCTGAGGTCAACTTATTCACCCGTCCACGTCGCTTTGGCAAGACGCTGAACATGAGTATGCTCAAGTCTTTCTTTGAGATCGGCACAGACAAAACGCTGTTCGATGGGCTGGCTATTTCGAAGGAAACGGCGCTGTGCGAAGCCTACATGGGGAAATTCCCGGTTGTGTTCGTTTCGCTCAAAGATGTGGATGGGCTGACGTTTGAGGATGCGCGAAACCACCTTGTGGAGATTATTGGCAATGAAGCGGAACGGTTTTCCTTTTTGCTGGACAGCGATAAATTGTCAAGCAATGAGAAAGAAAAATACCGTGCACTGCTGAAACTGGAAAACGGCCAGTATGCCATGGAAACAAGCGTACTCACCGGCAGCCTTCGGATGCTGTGCCTTCTGCTGAATCGCTATTACGAGCAGAATGTGGTGCTACTGATCGACGAGTACGATGTGCCGCTGGACAAGGCGTTTCAGCACGGCTACTATCGGGAAATGGTAGCGCTCATCCGCAGTCTGTTCGGGCAGGCTCTGAAGACCAACGATTTCCTGCAATTCGCGGTGCTGACGGGTTGTCTGCGCGTGTCGAAGGAGAGCATCTTCACGGGGCTCAATAACTTCAAAGTGTTGTCCATCACGGACAGCCGCTACGACGAGCAGTTTGGCTTCACCGACGCGGAAGCGAAACAGCTTTTGGCGGATTATGGTCTGTCGTCGCACGAAAGCGAAATGAAGGAATGGTACGACGGCTACCATTTCGGCAATGTGGATGTGTACTGCCCGTGGGATGTTATTAACCATGTGGATCGGCTTGTCAGCGACCCCAACGCGGAGCCGCAGGATTATTGGATCAACACGAGCGGCAACGCGCTGGTGAAGCGGTTTGTGGACAAGGCAGACAAGACCACGCAGGGCGAAATCGAGCGGTTAATCGCAGGAGAAGCCATCGAAAAGGCTGTCCGTTTGGATTTAACTTACGAGGAAATCGACAACAGCATCGACAATTTGTGGAGTGTGCTGTTCACGACCGGCTATCTGACGCAAGCAGGCCGTGTGGAACGCGGCGTGTACAAGCTGTTGATTCCGAATCGCGAAGTACGGGAAGTCTTTATCCTCCAGATTCAGGAGTGGTTCAAAGAGACTGTCGTGCGCGACACGAAGCCCATGCAGGCGTTCTGCCAGGCGTTTCTGGACGGTAATGCTGAGGAAATTCAGAAGCGGCTGAACATCATCCTGAGCAAGATGATCAGCATTTTGGATACGAAAGCGAAGGACGACCAGAAGGAGAATTTCTATCACGGGTTGTTGCTTGGGCTGCTGCGGAGCGAGCCGAACTGGCTGATTCTGTCGAACGTCGAGTCCGGCGAGGGCTTCTGCGACATCATGATCGAACCGGAAGATCCGGACGCGGGCATGGTCATCGAAGTGAAATACTCCCCGACGCTGGCTGGACTGGACACCGCCTGTGCCGCCGCGATGGCGCAAATCAAGGAAAAGCACTACGACGAGCGCCTGCGCAACGAAGGGCGCGAGAACATCACGGCGTTTGGCATTGCGTTTTGGAAAAAGCGCTGCCGGGTTGTGTTTGAGCGGATGGAGTGAGAGCGGGAACGCACTTCCACAATCGCTTCTGCATTTTTGTAAAATACATACAAATTGATTGAGGCGAAGTCGGTGAATGGCTTCGCCTCAATTTGCATAGATTCGTATAGGCTCATCTTAACACTTTACAGATTGCCGCTGCTATCTGATCAACCTGTTCTTCGGTATTATCCATACCAAGCGTGATACGAATGGTTCCATTCGCATATGCCTCAGGAACGCCAATCGCTTGAATCACATGAGACAGTATAGTGTCTTTTGAATTGCAAGCGGAGCCGGTCGCGATTGCGATACCCATCAAGTCAAGCCGATGAAGCAGCATTTCTCCATCTGCACCTTTGAAAGAGAGGCTCAGGCTTCCGGGAATTCGATTTGAGCTTCCGTTTACGATGAAGTTCAGATTGTAGCGCTTCAGCTGATTGATAAGGAGTTCTGACAATCCGTTCAGATAAGCAACTTCGTCCGCAAGATGTTCCACATGCTCCTGCAGCGCTGTGGCCATGCCGACGATAGCGGCGACGTTTTCCGTTCCGGCACGCATGCCGCTCTCCTGTCCTCCACCGTCCAGCAAAGGGAGAAGGCTGACACCTTTGCGAACATACAGGAAGCCGATGCCTTTCGGACCGTTGAACTTGTGAGCGGATGCAGACAGCATATCCACCCCAAGTTCAGTCACGTCCACAGGAATATGTCCGACGCCTTGAACAGCATCAGTGTGGAAAACTGCGCCGCTATGGTGCGCGATTTCGGCCAGCGCCTGTACAGGTTCAATTGTGCCGATCTCATTGTTCGCCAGCATGATAGAGACGATCATAGTCTCAGGCGCAAGAGCATCCTTCAACGCATCGCCACTGACGATCCCTTCAGTGCTGACCGGCAGTGTGTCAACATGATACCCCATGCGGTTAAGCGCAGCACAAGTATTCAGCACTGCATGGTGCTCAATGGCACTGATGATGATTCTTTTGCTCAGCGCATGCTGAAAAGCCGCTCCTTTAATCGCCCAGTTATCCGATTCTGTGCCGCCGGAGGTGAAAAAGATCTCGCTGGGATCAGCATGAATCGCAGCCGCTATCATTTCTCTTGAATGTGCGACAGCCTTGCGCGGTTCCCGAGCAAGGCTGTAAAGGGTAGACGGATTGCCGTAATCGACCTGCAGAAAAGGCTCCATGGCCTCTCTTGCCATGGGGCTGAGTGCCGTTGTAGCAGCGTGGTCAGCGTAAATCAATGTCTTACTCATGAGAATAGCTTACAGCCTTCCTCTTTGAATTCCTCGATCTTTTCATTCAGATCTTCAACCGTGGTTCCAAGATAGTCCGCGAGACATGACATACAATAAAGGTTTTTGACCTTTTTGCCGAGGAGCTTTTTATTGATGCCAATCGTGTCTTTTTCGGTTATCTCTTTGCTACACGCTATACAGATATTCTTCATTCGCCAAATTCCTTTATCGTGAATTGCGGCAGTTCGCTGTTGTACGAGCTGTCAAACATACTGATCTGCATACGGATAATTCTCCGCATCTTGCATGCAGGAGTCAGGCAGTAGCGCTTGAATTCCTTCGGATTCACGTCAGCTGCCGTTTTGACATGCGGAAATAAGAGTTTAAGATAGGCTGTTGCAATACGCTTAACCGCCTCCGTATCTCTTGTATAGGCATCATCTGGAACTTCAAGCAACTGGTCAACAATAGCGCGATAGCTGATGTCTTCACGGAGAAGGTGCATGATTGTGCAGAAATACTCCGAATTCAATGCCCAGCCACAGATTTTCATGCCGTCATTGACCTGCGGTATATCCCAGCCCTTAATGAACCCATGGAAGCGGTCAAGCAACGCGCCGTCAATTCTGAAAATACCAGGAAGGTCGCCAAACATAAACTGGTATTCGTCCATGATCTCTTGGTCGATATTACCTAAGAGAATAAGTCCAGCTTCACCGGTGCCGCTGTACGTACCCACAGTAAAGGTGCCATTGTTCTCCAGATATCCCTGCAACGAAGAACGCATTTCAAGAGGATTCGGGAACTCGGTGGCCTGAATCTCATCAATAGCGACATAGTCGTTGCAACTGACAAGGCCTGGCGCTCTTTTGCTCATGTCATAGAACATCTTGGCTCTTGACATGGTGCCGCCGTTGGAAAGCCAGCCGAACCGACTGATTTGTCCGAATAGGTAGGATTTTCCTGTGCCTTTCGGGGCAAGCTCAATAAGATTCAATCGTTTTTCAACAAAGGGTAGAAGCCGCGTCAAGGTCACCAGCTTTTCCGTTTCGCTTTTATAGCCATCAGCGTTGTAGTCAATAGCGCCAAGGAGAAGGCGAATCCACTCTTCTGTGCTGAATTCTGCTCGAGCCTCTTTATAGAAATCAAGATCAACCGTATATGGGCAAAAGCTTGTAAAATTGGTGAGTTTGATTTTCCCTGGCTGGTGTATTTCAGGCATTGGCATTCTGTATCCCAGCTCAATAACTCCCCAAGTTTCCTTACTATTGACCAGTTCATCTTTTACATCGTTCCACACATCCGGTTCAATGATCGTTTCCTTGGGAGTGAGACCAAACATAGGCAATTCAAATGTAACCGCCTGCGTTTTGATATCGATGCTGACGATGATTTTGGTCAGAATGCTTACACGTTCGTTCTCGAACATGATTTGATCTTTGATTTTCGTCCACTCGTCTTGGCGAGGTAGATACGTGCGGACGAATTCCTGAAGCTCCACTATGTCAAACTGACCCTCGTCATCCTCAAATTTCCTCAGCAGCCAATCGCGAAGGAAAGAAGGCAGGCCCAGTGTTTTCAGAAAATTGCTCGTCTTCAAATCCTTATAGACGGCCATTTCCTCGAATACTTCACGCAGTTTCTCTTCCATGTGATCGCTCCTTACAGTATACCGGCTTTGCCCGTTGAACTACCAGCTTTGCTCCTCAATTCAAACGTCAATCCAGTGGCAACTTCAGTCCCGTTGGCATATAGGGCAGCAGTATACTGGCCTTTCTTAAGACCGTCCAGTATGAAAGCGAAGTTCTGGCCATCTACCGAGGGCTCCGCCGCGTACCATTTCCCGTTTATCAGCACACTCGCATTTGAAAGCGCAGATTTCGAGAACAGTTTTAGCACAGGCTGCTGTTTGAAGCTGTACTCCACAATCTTCGTCTCTACCTGAACCTCGATCTCCTCCGTCGCCATCGACAGGGCGATGATGGGAACAACAACCTCCTCCAACGTCGCTCCGCCATGCGCCTCGACGTTGGCAGGCTGACCGCCTTTGAAGCGGTCATAGCTTGCGAGTATGTAATAGTCGCCCTCGTGAACCGCAAACGGGACTGTTGTTACGGCATCCGTATATTTGCAAACTCGCCCACCATTTGTGCCTTTGGAATTGACATCGATATCGATGATGTGATCATTGATCACGGCCATTCGGGTCGCTCCATGGTCCGCAACAAGTAGCACTCTGCTGGTTGAGTTGCTATTCATAAGTCTGGTCCTTGCGTTCCTGAGCACCTCGTCAATGATTTCCAGCTCCCGGATCAAATGAAGCGGTGTCTTAGTTACCTGATAGTCGTAGTTCTCTTTGCCGTGATGAATAATATCATCCAACTCGGAGACTTTTGTCCGCTGCTCAGGCGGATAGGATTCAAAGAAATCTTTGTTGCATCGGGTCAGAGACGGCAGCTCACAATGGGATACTGTGACGGTAAGCTTCAGCTCGTATTCCCGACACTTTTGTACGATGTACGGAATAAACTCCACACCCATCGCATCGACAAAATAGAGGAAGGTTCCCTCTTGGGGAATGCCATCCACAACGGCAATCCTGGGTAAAAGCTTCAGGAAGTCATGATCGACGGCCTGTTGCTGAGCCATTTCTCTCAACTCAGAGGAAACCCTGTTCCTGACCTTTGAATAACGGTATTCCGTGAAATATGCATCCAACCAGGTATTGCCGTGGAAAGAGTACGCGTCCAGGTATGCCGCCAGATCAGGATAAACCTCCGCCAGAATGATCTTGAGCTCCTGGTAAGAGTATGCCTCGGCGTATGTGCTGATCAAATTGATGATGGCTTCTTTTTCAAGCTTTGTATTATTCGTCAGATAGCGTATGGCGTCTTTCTTGTGCTGTTTCGTCATTTTGATATAGTCGATGACTTCCGTATCGTCCTCTACATCAAACATCTGTTGCAGCAACTGTTTTCTTTCCCGATATCGCTCGGCAAAAGTCGAAGAGTGGCAGTCTTCACTCAGAATAGAACGATAGACTTTGCGCACAAAATCTTGGGGAGACGTTGCCGCTCGTGCGACCTGATTCAGGCACCAGTTCTTCTTGGTTCCAAACAGCTTCAGTGCAATGAAATATAGCCACTGCACATCACCGGCAAAGCGATCCCACTGTCCAACGGCGAGGTCGAGGGCATAGGGGCTGCCGAACAGGTGCGTTACCAGACTGTTCCAACTGCCCTCAGATGTGACCTTCTTTAATGCGAAAGCCCACTGTTCGGGCTTGCCCAGTGCTTTATCCAGCCTAGCAGTGGAGGAATCCATATCACACAGCGCAGCATATGCATCCACAAGCTCCTCTATGTGAAGCATTGAACTCGGGAAATCTCCTGCAAGCTTCTTTGTGCGTATGACAAGGGTGTCGGCATTAACGGTTTCAACCAGCGAACCGATTTTGTCAACGCCTTTTGTCACCTTTTGCTCCTTGGAGATGGAAATACCCTCGCCGATAAAGCGCAGGTGTGGAAGATCAGTCGTCGCGCCATCGGCTGCATACACCAGCCCCTGGATGCGGGTATCATCAAAGTGGAGCATTTCCGCGCAGCCAAAGCATACGAGGATCAACTTCCCGGATTTCAGCGTCATATGCGCAATTTGCGTGATGAACTGATGCAGAGCGTCCCTGCCTTTCAGCCTCAACTGCGATGTAAAGCCGATCAGGAACAGGCTTCCGTTAAATGACTGAATCTCCGCATACAGATTCTCTGTCATGAGGTCTTCATCGGCTTTGCTGTAATCGGAAGGCGTTTTAAAGACAGCAGTTCCGACGTTAAAGTGATTCCGGAAGTCAATGAGTGATGCGCGGTCCTGGAAATTGACAATCCTTGGCCGCGTATCATCACTGCGCAGGTACCTATCGATCCGTCCGTAAATGTCACTGATCTTCATGTAGAGCACCTCAGCTTTCGCGGATGATCTCAATGCCAACCGTCATGTTTTTCTCGATCAGTTCCTTCAGGTACCGTTTCACATCCGCAATATCCATTCTATCGATTTTCTGAACCGCGAGCTCATAGCCGGAACCGTTATACACGAATTCAGCCTTCTGGAGGAGTGCGTTTTCAAGGCTGGTCAAGTGATACCAGTCATAGGGATGCTCCGTCAGATGCTGTTCCAGTTCCTTCTTGATCTCTTCGATGTCCTGAAGCAACACGTCATAGCGCCCCAGAATGCGCTTGCGGAAGGCTGCGTCACGCGCAGCAGCGTCGCACAGCTTTTGCAGTAGAACGGAATGGGATTGCAGGAACTTCATAGCGTCTTCGATGCTTTTGCCATCCACCTTCTTTTTCTTGGCGACAGCGTTGATGGTATCGAATGTCTTTTTGGCCGAAATCTCCTCATTGGGATTATCTACCATGCAGAGGACGGGCATCAGGTAAGCCTGCGACCAGGCGCGAGGCGATTCCGTTTTTGTTGTATCTTTCCAGACTTTGAGCAATTTGGCTCCTTCCTGGCTCTCACTCCAGGTTTTAACAGTTTCCTGTACGCGCTGCTGGTAGTAACTCTTCTCAGCGGTGAAGAGGTTGCTGCCTGTCAACTGCTTATAGATTTCACTGACGGAATCCGCATCAAGGCCTTGGAGGATATAGCTGCAAGCGTTGGCAAACACACCTTCCTGATGGTTGTAGAAGGCCTTGAAGGCTGCACCTTTATCCGTGATCAGCTGCAAGAACAGCTCCCTGCGGTTTTCCTGGAGCTCGCCAGCCTTTTTGATGCCATGCAGAATCTCCATTAACGGTCCCAGGTCGTCCCAGTAGCTCTTAGCGTACAGGTAGGAGATTTTGATGTTTTTACAGACGTTGCACCATTCCTCGATGCAGCCTCTGAAAGAATTACTGTGCAGAATCACCGCATTGCTAGCAACAACGATCTGGTATTCCAGAATCAGCATCCGAATCTGCTGATCTGCTGTTTCCTTGAACCAGACCCAGTTGGCCGCATCCGCGCTGAACCGCTTTTGCAGGCGGGTGATATACTGTCCACCATCGCCGATCTGCTCACCAAGTTTGGGCAGGATACGGCCTTCAAAGCTGTCCAGGTAATTCTTCATGCCCTCCCGGACTCTCTCTTCGGACATGACGTCATGCAAATCCTCCGCCAATCCAGGATGGCGGATGACCAGCCTGCCGATATCGGTAGCAATTTCGTTGTCGGATCGGCCATCAGTGCTGCCGTTATTGGCAAAAGCAGTATAGAGGTCGATCAGCTGGTGTACGTTTTCAGTACTGTTCTTAAAAGGCGGATTGCCTTTCAGGTGCTTGAGGCACCACATTGGGAAAGGCAGCGCGTGCATAGCCGGACGCACCACCGTATCCCGGATGTCTTCCATCCGCGATACATTTACGGGACGGCCAAAGATCGTGGCGGAGGCTGTGATGAAGGCCTTTATCTTCTCCGTCATCTTCACGATGTACTTTTCCTTGTAGCGCGGAGTTGGGGTCATGCGCTCGGAAATGTATTCGGAGACGATATTCTTTAGCTTCTCGACATCCAGCTTGTCCGATTTGATTCCGTCGCTTGCAGAGAAGGCACCGTCAGTATATTCCCGGAGAAGGAATCCGAGGATGAATGCAGTCTGGTTGCAGGGCATAAAACCATAAGGCGCTTCATACAGCTTTTCATAGATATCACGAATGGAAATTCGGTCACCGGTTTTAAACGCTTCGGCAATCATGCCATCCACAGTGCGTTTGATCTTCGAGATGGTCAAAAGCGGCAGTGTTTCCCAATAACGATCCGTTGTCCATGCTTCTCCCAGATCCTTCGGCACACAGCTAAACTGGCCCAGCGTTCCTCTCGAGCCAGCGCCAAGGCCGACGCCATTTTTCAGCTGGTTGGCTTGCCACATGGTATCGGTTGCGTTTATAGCAAAAGTTTCCAAGCTGTCAGGGTAACGCCTACGGTTGACTGCGCTTAGCTCAGTGTAAAGCTCATCCAATGTCGGAACACGTTTACCAGTCGGCACATCCTCCCAATAGATGATGAATTCGCCCCTTTCGACGTTCTTACGCCAGTCTTTCAACGCTTCGGCCACATCTTTACTATACTGGCCAGCCATGTCACCCTGTTTTTTCAGCCAGTATTCATACTTGGATTTAGAGTCGGAGATACGCTCAAAGCGGTCATCACCCAGCTGTGTTAGGGTCGCATCAATAAACACGATGGAGCAGAAACGTTTGTCATGCGCATATGTGCTGAAAGCCTTGGAAAGCTCGTAGGCATCCAAGCTGCTCTTAGCAAACGCGATCACAGCATGTATACGGTTGTCCTTGCCCTGATTTACTATCCCTTTGAGCTGCTGCTCAAGACGGCTTGCGTCAGCAATCAGGGTGAAATCATAGCGCAGTTTTAGAGCCCCTTTGGGTGCAATAACTGTTTGCATCTCGCCTTCTGTCAGAAGATTCGAGAATTTCACATCAACCGGAGGGATATCATCATCTGCACTGAGAAGTGCGCTATAGAGGTTCGAACCTGGCGTCTTATAGAGAATTTTCTTCCGAACGAGGCTATCTGCGATCTTGGTGGGCTGTCCATCATCTAGGTCGGAACCCATGAATGCGTATTCGATGTTCTTTGCGCTGGGAGCAAGCGCTTCCACCTGAGAGCCTGTCTTTTCATAAATGGCCTGCATCAGCAGAATAGCCATCAGAATGCGAGGCTCATCGCCGATCAGATTTCTGGCGCGGCCATAACTGTCCAGCACCTTGCGCACATCCCTGTCAAGTAGTTCTTTGCCCTTCTCATAGAAGAAATTCCACAGCAAATCCACCGTCAGCAATGGATTATCGTCCGCAGGGCCGAAAGTGTCAATGAACCACTTAAAGCCGCGAATTTCATCCCCAGTGTCGTTTTTTAGGAAATCGAACATGCTCCGCACATCGCCCGCATAATAACTAGCCATGTTTTTAAGCAGCAGGGCAGCATACGGATGCAGCGGCAGTATATCACGCAGCTCCGTATCCTGAATTTTGGCCTGCTTTTTCACCAGGGCGCGGGCGTCCCGGGTACGCTCATAAAGCTCTTCGGAGGTTTCCGTCCATTCATCCATCAGATGGGGATCCTTGCGCTTCTCCAGGGCTTTCCCCATCAGCCGGAAAGCCATGTTGTCCGGCAGCTCAATGTTACAGAAGGGCTGCACAAAACGGTGACTGATGACGTTCCAGTCCTTGTCCTTGGCCGGGAACAGGTTAGCAACATTATGGGTGACGGGGATCAGGTAGAAGAAGTCACCCTCAGACATTTCCACCAGCGCCTGCAAGCCAGACAGGCGGGTGCGATTGTTCTTGAAGAAATCCGTAAACTCATCCCAAATGAAGATAAGGCCGTACAGGTTATTGTTCTTGATGACCGCGCGGATCCAGTCCTGCAGCACTTCCTTGGTCAGGGTCAGCACGCGGATGCCGCGCTCGTTGGCTACCTTCATGACCTTGGTCATGATTTCGGAAAGCGGCAGGCCTTCAAATGTCTGCAGCTTTTTGATCAGGGCGTCCACGTCGTCTCCGCCAAAGGTCGCGGCATAAGTGCCCTTCATCAGGCCGTTGAAATAGGCCTTGTTGTCAGGATCGCTCAGCCATTGGATGGCCGCCGAACGCAGAGCGCCGTCGCCCTCTTTGTACCCCTTCTCGCGCAACGCAGCCACAATGCTGTCCTGCACGTCAAAGAGCAGATCTGTCTCGCTGGTGATATCGGAAGACGCGTAGCGATGTACCACCAGAATGCTCCCGGCGTGTTTCAGGGAGTAGAGCTTGTTATACAGATCGTTGCCCAGCTGCTCTGGAAACCGGTCAAAGTAGGCCTTCGTGGTGGCGTCATCCGCTTCCAGCAGCTTTTTGAGGGTCAGCACAGCGTGGGACTTACCGGTGCCGTATTCGCCTTCCACCCAGACAGACCGCTTCCCCTGGCGGCTGACGCATTTGATCAGATCCCCCATAAGATTGACAAACGTCTCATGAGGATAGAACTTCTCCCAAAGGTTGGGATGCTGCTCAATGACGCTGGCGTTGACGGCGGGGAAAAACTCCGGGTCTATGTCAAAGTAATCTCTGTACAGCTCGGCCATGACTGTTTCCTCCTGATATTATGCTTCGAAAAGTGCCAGCACGTCATCCGAGGTCTTGTCAGACCGCAGGGTGATGCTGTCCAGGTCCATCTTGAAAGAGCAGGTAATGAATTCTGGATGATTGATGGATAGGCCGTTGAGCAACTTTTCCATTGTTTCGCCGCTTAAACCAAAGATCTCCGTAGGGCTGATGCCACCGCGCTCGATGGAGGCATCCATCAGTGTGGTGAGTGTGAACTGGTAGTATCCCTCGCAGGCCTCAGCGAATTTATAGAGGGAGTAGAGGATGACGAGGGGGTCGGGGGAACTCCATGTAGCTCTTGAGAAGGTATTGAGAGTGAACTTTTCATCACCATTGCGGTCAGTTTTTGCCGCAATATCACACCGCGCAAATATACCCTCAGTTCCGAGTAGAGTTGTTGCCATGGCAATTTTAAGCGAATCAACGACATTTTGTTTGCCGTGCCCTTTTGTATCACCTTCCATGACGTCACTAAGCATCAATTTTATTTCATCAGGCGTATACGGACGAGTTGGATTCAAGTTCTTGATGAACCATGTATAAGCAGGTGTATATGCCAAATTTGCCAGAATAAGTCCCCATGCAGTCGCTGAATCAGCCCCACGGGAAATAACAATCTTTCCAAAACGTGAAGGAACGCATTTGACGAACTTATCACCTGCTACAGACTTGTCAATCGTACCGATTCCGGAGTCCAGGATGAAGCTGTAAAAGGCATCCTTCTTTTTGTTTGCCACTTTGCCGTCGCCGTTAGAGGTCCAGAAATCAGCAGAGCCTTCATAATCGCAATACACTCCGAGCCATGCTCCTCTGAAGCCGAAACTATTGTAGCGATCCATTCCCGTCATCGTTTTTTCTCCTGACATTTTGTTCCTTATAGAGTTATACCTTAAACAATGCTCTCTAACATCATGGCACTTGTGGCAGTGAACACAATTATTGCCAATCTCGATTCCGGATTCCATGTGTATGCAGTCAAATTTGCATTCTGCTTCACATTCGCGGCAACCAACACAGTAGAGGCTTTTAATTATGACGCTTCGAAATAAAGTCTGAAAGCGAACATCATCTTTGCCTTTTGTACAATCGGGTATTTCGAACTTAACTCCATTTTGAATCGGCTCTAACTTGACCAAGTACTCTTTTCCAGCAAAATGGATCAAGTATCGACTGTTGTCAATGTAGGTTATATTGCCTATGGTCTTTGCCCAGTCAAGCCATTTAAAGTCATTCTCATATACGTTGATCACCAACGTAGTGTTTGACATGACAACATCAAATTTGTCTTGACCAAAGTTCAGCTCCCTGCCTGTTCGCCGTGTCCTCCAGTAACCAGCATCTATAAACTCTCGCATTTCAGATTCAGTATATGTTTTACTGCTTGTATCAACGATATACTGAATATAGCGGTCCATTTGCTCTGTATAGGAGCAGTGCTTCAAATAATCGTTTTTTCCGGATGAATTCGGACAAAGAAGGCATCCGGCGCGTGCATTTCCCAACAAGTATGTTCTATTCATAGTGAGATTCTGCTCGAATACATAATCAAACAGTTCTGCAGAATTCCACTCCAGTATTACGTGGCATGAAAACTGTCCCTGGTGCTTTTTGCCTTCGCTGATGGTGTCGTATTCATCTCGAATCATACTCTCAGATGCCCGTATACCAGTAAAGGCCATACCAGTAAAATTACGCTTCCTGGTAATAGACCTCAGCAGGGTTATCTGTGGAGAAGTCTTGAGGACGCTACAGCACCATCTGTTTGATGTTGCTGGAGGCCCAAATAATCTCCATGCATCATCTGGCGAAAGTATGGACTTTGCCCGCTGAAAAGCAATTCCCTTCGTTTTGCAAATCTCGCTCACTTCTTCGACAACATGATATGTATCAGGGAACTCCATTTGGGTATCGCCGAATAATACTATAAAAGAATCGTGCGGAAGCGCTTTCTGAACAATGTCCAGAGCTACAACACTATCTTTGCCTCCACTAAAAGCAACATAGAAGATGTCAACTTTATCGCGATAAGCCATAAAGTTGTTATAGACATTCTTTATTGTATCGTTGACAAGATTCTGCATTATAGGCCGGTTCTTTTCCACCATGGCTGAAACGTCAACGAACTGAAGAGGCGCAGAACAAAACCGGTCATCAAGTATTTCTAACCGAGGAGGAGTATAAATTGAGCCCCCTACGATCTGAGCGACCTTTACGCCTCTATACCAATAACGAGAATTTTCGGCCCACATATACGGAAAGCTGTCGTCTTTAGCATATGCAAAGAACTGATCAAAACCAAGAGCACCCATTTCTTGGTAATATACAGGCCTTGGTTCCATGCTTGCGCGACTGTTTAACGGCGTACTGTTCAGCACGTACCCGCCAGTCTCAGCATCCCATTCATAGGAATACATGGGCACTCATCCTTTCTGAGAGCGCAGCATCTTGGCTCTCGAAATAATCTCATTGATATTGGAAAGCTTCCGCCTGGTGATGTAGCCCTCATCGGCCAGGAAACCCAGGCAGGGATCCTTTTCCAAATCCACCGGTGCGCTGGCCAGGATAACCGCCAGAACCTCGTCGAAGGTTTCAAACCCCGCGTCCTGACGCACGATAGCGCCGGAAGTGTTGTTCTTGGCGTAGCTGGAGTGCATCAGCGTGAAATCCTTGCTGACGGTGGCCACATACTGCTCCAGCAGATAGCTGTTCCACTGATACCCCACAAAGGGGAAGGCATCAAAGTACTGGATGCTCTTCAGCGACACATACTTGCCCGGACAGTGCAGCAAGATGGCTGCGTCTACATGGGGAATGTCCCAGCGGACAGAACCAGTTGGGACGAAATCCGTCTCGCTGACTCTGGCGCAGTTCTCGTGCACGGTGTTCCAGTAAATGGTGGAATCGCACTCCTTGGCAAAGGCTGAGAGCTGCTCCAGCGTGAACGGCGCGTGGCGCTGGCAGAACATAGCGAAGATGTCGATCATGTTCAGGACCTTGCCCTTGGGCGTGATCACCGGGCCGGAGAAGGTGAAACGATCCCGCAGCTTGTAGGCCACCGCGCCGCGCACCCCCAACAACGTCAGGAAGCTGAGGCGCTCAGCGGTTTCCGGATACAGCCGGGTCAATTTCCGCTGAATCCAGTCGCCGATCATGTAGCCCTGGTCGTCCAATTCATCTTGGATGAATTCGGTAATCCGATCCAACTCCTGATCCGTCAGATTCACCATGGACTCGTGAAAATACATGTGGAAGGCGTCCATGATGAACTCCGAATGAATGTGAAGCTCCCGCTCCACCTGATCCGGAGGAAGATGGTGCAGGGCACGCTTCAGTTCATCCGTATGGATGGGTCTGCCGTGGGCCAGCATCACGTCTTTGATTTCCTCGGACAGTTCCACCTGCGCATGACGGTCGTTAGTCAGATAGTGTTCCCGGAGGATGTACCGGTCCTGGCAGGTCGCCTGAAGATAGCTGACCAGCAAATCCTCGGTCAGTACCGTGCTCTCCAGCTGATGCTCCAGCGCGGCATAGATGGAGGAATAGTAGAGCACCGACTTCCCGCTGCTAAGTACCCGGTCGATGTACTGCAACACCTTCTGCCGGTCGTCATCGGAGAGCAGCAGCTCCGCCAGATACCAGCGCTTTCTGGTATCCACGCAGTGCGCAGCCAGCTGCAGCCGGACTGTATCGTCAGAGTCCTTCAGCTCTTCTCCATGAATCTCCGCCCAGCGCTTCCGCAGCTTCTTCATGTCCAGACCGGATTCTTTCTGAAAACCTTTTGGGAAAGCCCACTTGAGCACAGCTTCGTACTCCACCCACGGTGACGCGTTTTCCAGCTCTGCTTTCCTTTGCTGAATCTGCAGATATGCGGCCGCTTCTTTGGCCGACATGGCCTGAAATACCTTCCGGCCATCCACCTCGGAGCAGATCAGCACGTCCCGGCCCTCTTTGATCCAGTCATCGGTTCGCCTGCATGCGAGGGAGACTTTGCTGTACACGACAGACTGCGGATCCTGTGCGCCAAAGGGATAGAGATCGTCCTTGGTAATGGCCCGATAGATTTCCGCGACCGTCATCGGTCTTCCCGCCTGGCGGATGACATCAAAGACGGTTTCGATAATCGTCTTTTGACCAGGCTGCTTCCCAGTATCTTCTGGAACATCGCTTTCGCCTTGACGAAGAAAAAGGACATACTGCGCCAGCGCTGCGCTGTATTGGTGGTGGCGCTGGTTGTTCCAGTCCACAAAATTCTTACGCTGCATCAGTGCATTATAGATGTGCTGCGCTTCAGATTCGTCTGTGGTATCGAGTGTCCAATCAAGCTGATGCGCATGGATGAACTGCTCCACGGCCTCGATGGACTGGCAGTATTGGGATACCGTACCTGCCGATAGGTGACGATCACTAATGAGGAAATGCCTGAAACCACCTTCGAGCTTTTTCCTGAAGGCGGAGGTGTCAAACTTCTCTGACAGAGATACCTTCGGCTGATCCTTCGTCCACAGCACAGGCCTGTCCGGGAAAGCCCGGCAGCCATCCGACTTGAAGCGGAGCTGATAGCCTCTCTCCGCCGCTTCGTTCAGCGGGATGGAAATGGACATGTCTGACGCAATCCAAAGGCAGCCGCCTGCTGAACGATTGTCTACATAGGATATTTTCCTGGTACGCAGCTCGTGAATGAACCACTCTTCCTGCGGTTTATCCGGCTTTTCGGTCGGTATCTCTTTTGTGCTACGATACGCAATACGGAGCAGCCCACCCAGATTTAACAGTCGATACAGGCCGTTGATACGACGGACGATGGTGGTTGCGTCGATGTTGGACTCCAGATAGTAACCCGGCGTAAAGCAACGGGCGACGCGCATACCGTTCTTGTGATCCTCATCCGCAAAGGCGAGCGTATTGTAGCCGGGAATATCACCGTTCATGATGGTCATGAACTGATCGCTGTAATCCGTGAATAGCAGGCCGCACAGGCCTTCATACAGCTTGCCCCACTTGTTGACGCGGCGAGTGGTACCCTTGTAGTCATACGCTTCCGGTTGCGTAAAGGCATAAGACTGGTTGTGAGTGAAACTAACCAGCGAAAGACCGCTGTCATTCCAGTCGAAGTCATTGTCGATGGTAAGGTCTGTGCATTTCTCCATCTCGCGACGGCTGGAGGGGGTTGTAGGTTGGTAGCCTTCCACCTTCCGGTAAGTGATCTGGAGCCTGTCGTCCAGATCAAACAGGCGATACAAACCACGCAGCTTCCGAACGATGGAAGTCGCGTCCAGGTTTGATTCCAGATAATACCCCGGCGCAAAGCTCTTTGGTTCCCGCATCTGGCGATAATTTAGCTCATCGGCAAAAGCAAGCGCATTATATCCAGGGATATCGCCGTTCATGATCTCCATGAACTGATCCCGATAATCCACAAATAGCAAGCCGCAGATTTCGACATACAGTCTGTTCCAGGATTTCGCTTCATGCCGGTCACCCCGATAGGTATAGGACACTGGCTTGGTGAACAAGTATGTGTTGTCCTGAGCAAAGTCAATCTGTTCGGTGTCATCTGTAGACGGAACCTCATAAATTGGAACAGGAGTGTGGAGCACATACTCGGTTACGGGCGCGGTTGGCGTATCGAGTGAAGGCTCTTCCACCACGGCTGGCTCGATAAGCGGAGCAACCGGATCGAACTCCGCCAACCGAGGGGGCCGTGTTCCCTGGGCTGTTTGTTCAGCCGGCTGCAGAGGCTGTGTTGCTTCCTCAACGGGCTGAACCGGCTTCTCGTGATAACTTTTGACGAAGGTGTAGTAGAGATGCGTCACATTGCGGATGGTCTGCGCATCCTTGCCATAGCGGAAGCGGAGGAGCTTTTCCTCGGCGACTTTCTGCTGCGCGTTGCGAACGGCCTTCACGTCCGTCAAGCCAAGCAGCGGCTGCTTCAAATGACAGTAATCCGCCGCTTTCTTCAGACAATCGGCCAGCATCTTAGGAGATAAACCAGTTTTATTCTTCGCATATGCAAAGAAGGCATCTTCAACAGACGTGGGCTGACCAGTCAATTGAATCGCCTCCCTTAAGATTCGTTGAAATTCATCCGGCTGCTTTTTGTACACCTCAAACATTTTCTGGATCATGGAAGAAGCACCGGAAAGGCCTTTCTTTCCATCGGTAAACAGGTACTGCACATCGCCGAGCTGCATCTTCATGCCGTTGACGTTGCGATAGGTATCATCAATGACGGTCCCTGCTCGGAGTGCCAAGTCACGTAGCGTCAGCGATAGCTGAGTCGCTGTCTGTCCAAGATCAGCACCATCGGTAATATGGAGATACGCATCTATCAGCAAGGCGACTTCATGCTGATTCCAGGGAATACGGATCGGCATGATTACCACCTCCACCAGCAAAGGAACACAGCGTCATGTGCGTCAAATGGGCACATCATACCCATAATAAGCACATTATCTTATATACTACCACAAAACTGTTAAAAATGCAATCCTGAAAAGGGCGTTTTTTTGCCAACCGGCACAATAAAGTGTTTCGCTATGCTTGCCAAAAGCAAGTTTTCGGATACAATGATTCGGTGGATCTAAATCGCCGAATACAAGCAACGCGAGTACAGGAGATTAGCCATGCAAGAACAGAGTCGAATCCTATTGATTCTCGGGTATCTGCTTGAAAACACGGACACAGAGCATGAAGTCTCGTCCCGTTAAATCAAGGCTATGCTGGAGAAGCATGGCATACAAGCCCCTGTCAGCCGAACGATTGATGTCAACGTGGATATGCTGATTGCCGTAGAGTATGATATCGTGAGAACGCACGTCAATGGCAGGCCATCGTTTTGTAAAATCGTAGAGCGTGATTTTGATACCGTAGAGCTGAAAGTGCTTATTGACGCAGTTGCGGCTTCGAGGTTTATCAGCATTGAGAAGAGCAAGCGAATCATCAGCCACCTGGCCTCACTGGACGCTCTGAGCGACTATCCATACCTTGAAAGTGAGCTCGCTCATGTGCAGTCTATCAAGAAAGCTATTGGAGGCACCCTGTATACGGCTGATGTCATTTTTAGAGCGATTGTAGCCAAAAAGAAAATCCAATTCCAGATGACTGAATACCGAGCGCCGGACAAAACCGTGGTTTCCCACCGGGAAGGCAAACTGTATGTGGTCTCTCCATACGCCACAATCTAGGCTAATGACCGGTATTATCTGTTGGCACACGAGCAAGAACGAGATATCATTATTATCACACCGAAGCTGGATCATATCCGAAAGGTGCTGGAAGAGGGCGTTGTTCCCGCACCAAAGGGTTTTGACATCGGATACTATTATTCCAGCAGCTATAAGATGTACAGCGGTCCGGAAAAGGATGTCACCATTGAGTGCGAAAACAGCCGAATTGGCAAGCTCATTGGTCGCTTTGGTTTGGACTTCGACTGTATTCCTGACACAGACCACTCCTTTCAGGCCACCGTGAAAGCCTGCATAAGCAGCACATTCTTTGGCTGACTCCTCCAATACGCAGGGAAAATGAAACCAATAGCGCCAGAAGGGGCTGTCGTACAGTACAGAGGTCAGCTTACAATGGCCATTGAAAGCCTCTAAGCCATATAGAACAAAGCATCACCCCGACCGCAACATTCTGGACTATCCCCCCACCCAACAGACAATTGAAAAAAGAGACCTCCTGTGTAGTAGAATAAAAACTACGCTAGCAGAGATCCTTACCGAACGCGCCACATGCGGGGAAGCAACAACTTTTAGGCAAAAAAGATAAACTCCCCCATATTCAATTGTGGCATAACCGCCTGCATTTGACAGGCGGTTACAAAGAAATACAGGACAAAAACATGGCTAATCTGTGCGCAGACTTCCAATTAAAACACATGAACCACAGGCGCCTGCTAATGCTCCAGCTCTTCCGTTCTATTTTCAAATGCTTTTCAGCATCTCCAAGCACCTTGCGGTCGTCATGGCATCAGCAAGCGCGCGATGCGCCTGCGGGTTGGTGATGTTCAGCCGCTCGCTCAGCGTCCGCAGACTCACACGAGGACGCTCAAAACCAAACGTCCGCTGAAATTGCATGGCGTAAAGCATCACATCGAACTGCCAGTTTTTCGGCTTCATGCCCGCTGCCTCTATAAAGCGGCTGTCGAAGCCGATGTTGTTAAAGCCGACCATGACGTCCTTGCCGACGAACTTCAAAAAATCGTCCAGGACTTCGCGAGGACTCCTGCTCTCAGCTACATCATACGGCGTAATTCCTGTCAGCTTCGTAATTTCGGTGGATATTTCTTTCCTCTCCGGCTTCGCGAACGCCTGGAATGTTTCCACCTCTTTACTATTCACTACACGCACAGCGCCAATCTCGATGATTTCGTCTTTATCGGCAGAAAGACCAGTAGTTTCAAAGTCGTAGGCAACATAACTGGAAAAATCAGGCACAATTCCGCCGGCACAGAGCTCTATGTGGCTCTTCAAGGCATAATCAATCGTGGCGAGCGTCCCGCCGCGCTCTCCATTGAAATAGGCGATGATTCGCTGGCTGTGATTCACCATCCACTCGTTGCGAAGCTGAAAAACATTTTTCTCATACGCTTCACGGACGTTGATCACGAGGTCGGCCGCATGAAGCACAGTTTCATACTGCCCCTTCCATTGATCTTTCCACTTGGCCGCAAATCCAGGCCACGGCACCGCCGCAATCAGATGAAGCGACGAATTGCTCCTTCTCCGCTCAACAACAATTTGTCCGGCCCAGAGATCAACGCCCATCGCCATCCCGGTGATAAACGTGGTATAGCCATCCGCAATCGCCTGATCAACCTGTTTTTCCAGCCATGCTTTAATTGTTGCCTCATCTGTCCGAAGTTTTTCGGGACGATGCCCGGAAAAACAACAGCGATGAAGACGCTTTTCCTGCTCTGTCATAGCCCCTCACATGTGTCAACGCTCCTCCCGCCTTACCGGCTAGAGAGCGGCTTCGCCAAAAATCTGTTGTCTGTCAATTCGGGAAGCAGCAAATCATGCCCCCGCGCAATCATGCTGGACAGTTTATAGGTCAGAAACTGACGCGGTACCTTCAGTACCATCGCGGCTTGGTAAATATCGGTACAGCCATTTTCAATCACGTCCAGCACATCCAGATCGCTCATGAGAAAATCAGCGCCAAAGGAAGATGCCTCGTCTTCTTGAAGCGACACTGTGTGATAGAGGTCAAACTCCTGAAACGCGCATGTTTTCGTATCTTTCATGTGCATCTTGATATGCCCCAACTCATGACTGGCGACGCAGCGCATTTCACATTTGGACAGTTTGGCATTCAGCATCACATATCGCTGCTTGAGCGCAATGATGCAGAAGCCTTTCATGCCGTCGAACTGGTGGTTATTAGAGTATTTCACTTCCGTATTGAGATACGCTAATGCCTCCAGAGGGTCGCGGCTACCCACTTTGCGCACCAGTTCCTCGGCCTTCTCATAAAATATATTGCTCAATATATTTCACCTCAACGGCATCTGTTACTCTCGATACTTTTTCGGTGTATACTTCTTCGCTTTTTTCTTCGCCTCCAGGAAGATGTCATTCAGGTCCATCAGGAAGGCCATCTGCTCCTCTTCGTTCAGCTCACCGCCGGCAAAGAGCGCGGATACCTGGTTCTTCAGCGCTTCCATCTGCCGCTGTCCGCGCGTGCCGTATTTTTCACCGATGTCGCTCATCATTTCTTCGTTTTCCGTGCGCAGATAATTGACATCCGTGTCCAAAGCCTTCGCCAGAAGCTCATAGGTTTCCATTTTTCGTGGATACGCGCCCGCTGTTTCATAGGCCGTAATAGAACGCGCGCTTACATGCACCAATTTACCTAATTCTGCTTGGGACAGTCCTTTCTGCTTTCTCAGCATCTTAATTTTTTCGCCAAAGTTCATTTTTTGCCTCCAATAATGAAGTTTAACTGCGCATTAGCAGTTGACAAGGAAGTTAAACCGTCGTATAATCAAAGAAGAAGTTCAACTTCGTACTTAGTGTAGCATGAGCTTCTCGGTTTGTCAATCAACTTCGTGATATTTTCCGATTTTCTCATTGGAACGAAGTGGAACTTCAGAAAGGATGGCACTATGGAAGCGATTCGGGACTTACTCGGACGGTTAATTGCTTACTGTGATCCGCTAAGCGGAGCAATTGAAAGCAAGTATAAACAGCAGCTCATCATCACGCGGCTTTCTGTTGGCGCGCAGCTCACCATCGTTCGTGAGGGAATCGCGACAACCATCACCCGTGCGACACCTGAACTGCTGCGCGTAGACAGTCACCACGTTGAACCTATTGATTAAAGATCCACAGAGCTGCACGACGGCCAGGATCAATCCTTTTGCGAGGATTGTTTCTGGCCGTCTTTTTTTACCCTTCAAAAACCGCGCTGCCCCGCTCCCTCGAAACCGGTAGATTTGAGGATTTGCCCAGCAGCGTAGCGCGGTCATACCGTGGCAGCCTGGGCAAGGGCTGCTGCCAGCCAAATGAATGAAGAAATTCATGACAGCAGGCAGCATTGTTTCGTGTGCTCTTCCGCAGGTGAGTTCCTTCATTCGCGATTACGAAATGGAGGATTCCCTGCAAAATGGAAAATCAGAACAAGAAGTCCCGCTATGTCATAATTGGCGGCGAACGTGTTTTCCTGAAGCCCGCTCAGCAAAAAGCTTGGGATAAGTTCATCAACGACGCCCGCAACGAAGCACGCAGAAATGGAACCTGCGGGCAGCCCAATTACAAACTGTGCTTTGGCGACTGCGCCTGCTGCCCCTACCAAATCGCGGGCCGTATGGTGTCTATGGATGATGAACGATACGGTGACGGCTTCAGTACCGGACCATTCGCGTCCGCGCAAAAGGCGATTGATCCGGATCAGATTGTCATCCTGTCTATGACCGTGGAGGCCATCATGCGGGAGGCCACGCACAGGGAACGCAATGGCGACCTGATCCTTCGTCTTCGGTTTGAGGAAGGTCTGTCTACTTATAAAATTGCGGAACGGCTGGAAATGTGCCAGACAACCGTCAATGATGCGCTGAATCGGCTCCTTCGCTACTTTCGGGAACATCGTCATGATTTTTTCTGATCCGTCGGAATTATCAGTGTCAGAAAAATTCAATTTTGCCCGTTCAAAGCGCGAAATTTCTACCAGTTTTAGTGAGAGGCAGCCCTGCCCTCAACAATGAAAGGGGCAAATATATAGTAACAGGAGATTAAGAGCATGGCCAAGATGAGTCAACTAGACGCGGCGCTTACTGAGCTGTCTGCGCAGGCAAAAGAAATACTGGAAACTGTTCGGGAAATTCGTATCCTTTTGGATGCGGATGATCAAGAGGAAGGGAACGCGCATGAAGACACTGAATATTGACATCGAGACCTATTCCTCCGCGGATTTGAATCGAACTGGCGTTTACCGCTACTGCGAATCTGCTGACTTTGAAATACTCCTGTTTGGCTATGCCGTGGATGGCGGGGAAGTTCACGTCATTGATGTTGCGCAGGGCGAAACGATACCCGACGAAATTATCCGAGCAATATCTGACCCGTGCGTGATCATAAACGCTTTCAACGCGAACTTTGAGCGAGTTTGCCTCTCCCGCTGGCTGAAGCGGCAAGGTTATCCGCTGAATAGCCATACAGATTCAGCCTTGGAAACACTATCCGACACCTTCCTGAATCCGACCTCCTGGCGTTGCACCATGGTCTGGAGCGCATATCTTGGCTTGCCGCTTTCTCTCGAAAATGCAGGGATCGTTCTTGGGCTGGATCAGCAGAAACTGCGTGTTGGCAAAGACCTGATTCGTTATTTCTGTAAGCCCTGCGTGCCCACGCTGGCCAACGGAATGCGCACTCGAAATCTGCCCGTGGATGATCCTGAAAAATGGGCGCAGTTCATCCGCTACAACAAGCGAGATGTTGCCGCTGAAATGGAAATCCAACAGCGCCTAGCCAAATATCCTGTCCCCGATGAGGTCTGGGCACAATATCATCTGGATCAGGAAATCAACGATCGCGGCATCCTGGTAGACCGGGTGCTGGTGAAGAGCGCCATGCAGATGGACACGCTGTCGCGCCGTGCGCTGACGGACAGGCTGCGGGCATCCACAAACTTGGATAACCCGTCGAGCATCCAGCAGATGAAACGATGGCTTTCTCAAAATGGCATGGAAGTTGAGTCGCTCAGCAAAAATCAGGTATCAGCGCTGCTGAACGGCGCTCCAGCGCCCCTGAAAAATGTGTTGATTCTTCGTCAGCAGCTGGCAAAGTCATCCATCAAGAAATACGCGGCGATGGCATCCGCTGTATGCGAAGATGGCCGTCTCCGCGGGTGCTTTCAGTTTTATGGAGCCAGCAGAACTGGGCGGTTCAGCGGCAGATTGGTGCAGCTGCAGAATCTTCCGCAGAATCACTTTCCTGATTTGGAAAACGCGCGAGCGCTTGTCCGTGCCGGAAATTATGAGGGTGTCCGCATGTGTTATGATTCTGTCCCGGATGTGCTGTCCGAACTGATTCGAACCGCCTTCATCGCGCCGGAAGGAAAGCTGCTTTATGTGGCGGACTTTTCGGCAATTGAAGCCCGTGTTCTTGCGTGGCTGGCCGGTGAAACATGGCGTAGCGCGGTCTTCCAAAACGGCGGCGATATTTATTGCGCGTCGGCTTCAGCCATGTTCCATGTACCGGTTGAAAAACATGGCGTAAACGGTCAGCTTCGCCAGAAGGGAAAAATCGCGGAGCTTGCCCTTGGCTACGGCGGTTCTGTCGGCGCTTTGAAAGCGATGGACGCAGCCGATATGGGTTTGTCGGAAGATGAGCTGCTCCCCTTGGTGAAGGCGTGGCGCGCCGCGAATCCCTATATTGTCCAGTTCTGGTGGGACGTAGACAAAGCCGCCGCGACCGCCGTGCGCGACCGAACGGCAACAGAGACGCACGGAATTCGCTTCATCTGCAAGGGAGCGATGCTGTTTATTGAGCTTCCTTCCGGCAGAAGGCTGGCGTATGTAAAACCGGGGTTTGGAACCAGCCGATTCGGTTCTTCCGTGCTGACCTACTTCGGAGTTGGCAGCACAAAGAAATGGGAACGGCTCGAAACCTATGGCCCCAAGCTCTGCGAAAACATCACCCAAGCCATCAGCCGTGACGTGCTCTGCTATGCCATGCAAACGCTCAGGCAAGAGCGAATTGTTGCCCATGTCCACGATGAGCTGATTATCGAGGCTGACCCGTCTGCCTCTCTTCCATCCATCTGCGAGCGGATGAGCAAAACGCCGCCGTGGGCCAAGGGGCTTATCCTGCGTGCCGACGGATTCGTGACGCCATTCTATCGAAAAGACTGATCCCCTTAAACACGAAGAAAGGCATAGAAATGTCATCCAACCTCAAGAATAAATGCCGCCAATTCGGTATCAGTTGCCGGACAGCATCTGCCCATTTGATTGACGATTCCCTTATTTTATGGTATGATTTAAGGAAATCGAAAAGGAGGTAAGGGAATGCGAGCCTTTCATTATTCCACCATCAGGGATCAGAAATGGGATTCAGACACGTTAGGTCTGATTGCGGCCATCTACAAAGAAGCCGGAAAGCAGGAACTTTACCTCAAGCAGCAGCCGGAAGAGGTCGAAAAGCTCGTTGAGATCGCCAAGGTACAAAGTACCGAAGCATCAAACGCCATTGAAGGAATTGTTACCACAAGCACGCGCATCCGGGAGCTTGTAGCGGAGAAAACCACACCGAGGAACCGCAACGAACAGGAGATTGCGGGATACCGTGACGCGCTGAACATCATCCATGAGGACTTCGACGCAATCCCTATCACGTGGAACTATATTTTGCAGCTTCACAAAATTTTGTATAGCCACATGAACAACCCGATGGCCGGGCGTACCAAGAGCGTCCAGAATTATATCAGCGCCGCTTACCCGGATGGTCATGTGGAGAATCTGTTCACCCCGCTTGCTCCCTATGAAACGCCCGAAGCGCTGGATCGAATCTGCGAAGCGTATAACCGCGTGATTGGAAATATGGAACTGGAACCGCTGATCGCGATTTCCGTTTTCATCCATGATTTTCTGTGCATCCACCCCTTCAATGACGGCAACGGGAGAATGAGCCGGCTGCTCACAACGCTGCTTTTGTATCAGAACGGATTTTATGTGGGCAAGTACGTCTCCTTGGAGGCGAAAATAGCCAAGAATAAGGACTTGTACTATGAGGCGCTTGCGCGGTCAAAGGCTGGCTGGCATGAAGGTCACGAAGATATTGCTCCTTTTATGAAGTATCTGCTCGGAACAATCCTCGCGACCTATAAGGATTTCGAGGAGCGCATGAGCCTTGTAGAACCCAAGCGGTCCGTCCTCGAAATGGTGCGCATGGCAAGCGAAAAGAAAATCGGACGATTCAATAAGCAGGACATCCGTGAACTTTGCCCGACCATCAGCGACAGCTCGATTGAAGGCGCATTGCGAAAGCTGGTTGCCGCAGGTGAACTGAAAAAAGAAGGAAAAGGGAAAAATACCTGCTATTTCAGACTGAATTAGCGTGCAGAAAGACTCTGGAAAGTACAGCATGAAGAAGCAACGCACTCTTCAAAATTCTTGCGCTATGTGATGGAGTAAGATAAATAATATCATATGAGGATCATTATTGCTTAACATATAATAATTGTCAACAACAAAATTAGCTTACTTTACATTTTGAAAAGCTATTTCCACTTGTAATTATTAATGGAAAAGTCAGAATATAAAAAGCTTATAGACTAACTTTTTGATTTCTTGCATCAAAATTTCGGCATGTGCATTGATTCACGCTGTGCTGTTCATAGGCATCGTGCGAAGACGGTACGACAGGAAATTTTTTGTAAATATTTGCAGATGGTATTTCTCGTGCATCTATATTTGCGCTGTTATACGCAGAGTACTCAGATGCTTGCTCGCTCCTATAACAACAGTCAAGGCACGTGAAGTTTTTCCCCACCGACAAAATCAGGTAGAAGGAGGAATGCAGATGATCCCAATAGCAATCATGATGATCGAAGATGAAAATGATCGGGAGTTTATTCAACGATTGTTCCTGCAAAACGAACGAAGTATGTATGTTATGGCAATGAGCATTGTAAAAGAGCACAATACAGCATGCGATATGGTATCGGTTTCATGCATAAAAATGATTGAAAAAATAGATTATTTGCGAAAAATTGATGTGCAAAAGCAAATGCCATACATTCTCTCGATCGTTAAAAATACGGCTCTTATGTATTTGCGGCAACGTCGTAATGAAAGAATTTATATGGTGGCTGATGAACGCACTTTTGATTGGACTGCTTCATCAGTGGATAATATAGATGATGCTCTTCTCGTGGAAGCAGAAAGCCAAGCATTGCGAAGCGCAATCAACCGATTAAAGCCACGAGAGCGTGATTTGCTAATCATGAAGTATTTCAGTCAGATGGACGATGCGGAAATTGCCCGCCAACTTGGAATTAGTAAGAACAGTGTTCGCTACTATCTGACGGTAGCACGAAGAGCCTTAAAAGAAGAACTGAAAGGAGAGGAAGATTCGGATGCGTGAGGAATACATGAGTTCTCAAGAGATCATGCAAGAAATTGCAGATTTAAAAATCAGGCTGGCGCTACAGCAGGAGTTTGAGCAGGAAGTATCTACCATTCTGGAGCAAACCAATATGATTGATGAAGGACAGACACAGCCAGTCCGGGATATGGAAACAAAAGTTCTCCGAGATATTGCAGATCATATGCGCCCCACCGCACATCTCCACGGTCACACATTGCCCAAAGGCCTTCGCGTTTTTGCTGTGGCATTGCTCCTCGTAATTGTCAGTATTAGCTCTGCATTTGCAACCGTTCACATGATTCAAATCGGCCTTTTAAAGCTGGATATGCAAACTTATCAAGAGCGCACATCTTACGGTTTACAACCTTCGGAAGAAACCCTAGACGTTCCCGCAGAGTGGGAAGGTTCATTTTACCCGACATACATTCCAGAAGGCTTTGTGTTGTATGATTGCACGTCTTACGATGTGGAATATAGAACGAGAAATGATGAAACGCTACTCAACTTCAGCGAGTATGAGTATGGTGGCAGAGTCAGCCTTGATACCGAAAACGCAGAAATTTCAACAACGCAAATCAATGGCATTGAGGCCACACTGATTGAAAAGGATGGGTGGGTAGCTGTTGTGTGGGCTGCTAACAATCGGCTTTTTGTTATCGACATGGATGGAAATATCGAAGAAATTTTGAAGGTAGCCGAAAGCGTTACAATGATACCATGATGAATCTAATCTACGTCTAAAAGATGCAGATTTTTTTGTGAAAAGTATTTGCAAATGCGTGCTGTGCTGCATCTATTATATACAAGACAAAACAAGGAGGTATCGGTTTTGAAACGTTCTGGAATGCTGGTAGCCCTACTGGTGGGAATCATGTTATTTATGATTCCATTCTTGGCCTCGGCTTCTTCAAGTGAAAGCCCTGTTGCACCACTGTATCTGTACACAAAGACGGTAAAAGCTACACTTACAATAAGTGAAAATGGACAGGCAACCTGCTTTGGTGCCATTAAAGCAAATTCGCAAAGTGATATTTCGCTGACTGTCACTCTCTATAAGAAATCTGGGAGTTCTTGGTATAAAGTGGCCTCATGGAGTAATGCAGCATCGGATATATCTTTGAAAATAGAAAAAAAGTATACTGTATCTCAAGGCACCTACAAAGTGGTTACCCGCGGAAGTGTAACTACCTCCGCAGGAAATACCGAGCAGCTCAGTGAGACTTCAAACCAAATTACATACTCGGCACAATAACGTTTTGGGCGAATTGCTTCAGACCATATGCACTAACGATGGGTGCCCTGCTGACAATCAAGTCAGCTTAATGCAAATAGAACCATATTAATGAAGGAAGGTGATTGCGCTATGCGCAGGAAGAATATAGAGAAAATCATCAACGTCATAGATGCCAATCATAGACAAATCGTCTCTGTCTGTGGAGGTACCTATAACGATAACAGGTACAGCATACAGCTATTACTGAAATAGCATGTAAGTACTGCATTAGGAGGTAATCTTATGAAGCGAAAAGTTGCGTTTGTTCTTTGTGTCGCAATGCTGGTTTGCATGGTAAGTAATGCTCTTGCAGCAGTTAAATTTTCCAAATTCACGATGACATTCTCCGATACCACTTCGTATCAGTCCATCACGTCGGATACGACTAGTGTAGCAAAGGCAGCCGATACCGATTATGCTCGTCTCTATGTTACCGCAACATCTTCTAGCAAGAATAATGTGTATCGTACCTACAGTGGTACGGACTATACGTCCAGATGCTACTACAAGAAAACAACGACTGGAACGTGGATGTACTACAATACCGACATCGATTCGGATACACAAGTATATCTAATGGGACGTCCGGATTCCAGTGTTCCCTCCTGCACGGTTACTGGTAAATTTGGTGCGGGCTAATAATCACCGAGGGGCTGAGGACTCCTCAGCCCCTTATTTACGTATTTGGATTGATTTTCACGAATTTGCAGGAGGATACGATGAGAAAATTTAGAAGTTTTATTTCGACTGCCTTATTAATTGTGTTGCTTCTCTCATGTAATTATGTCTCAGCGGAGACGATCCACGTTGACCAAACACTGGAAAGCAAGTTTCTCACCCTCCATCTGGATGCAGACGTAGAGAATTTGGAAAAGGGAACGCCGCTCACGATTTATGCCACGGATTATCCCATGCTGGATACGCAGAATTGGGCAGAAATGTTTGATGGCGATGCGGCAAGAATAAAGTCCGATGGAACGTCATTTTCATTAGAACAGCTTGATACGTATGCAAAATATTGGCTCAAAGAAGCTCGGCTGGGTGTCCGCTATTCCCTAACGGATCATTTCATAGCATGGTCAGATGCAACGAAAGGAAAGCAAGCTACTGGTCTAACAACAACGCCAGAGGAAGCGCAGGCCACCGCTCAAGCTTGGATTGATCAGCTCAATACAACACTGGGCTGGGACGGATATGTTTTTTCTGCTTGTTACACCATGCCCGCCGACGATGAATGGGATGAATACGTTGGTGCTTCTAAACTTCAGCAAAACGATAGCAGCACTTCATCGGGATGTTACGTGGTTGAATTTGTAAAGGTGTTAGGCAACTATTCTGTTGCCTACGATCAATCTCCTTATTTGGATATTATAACTTCACTTAATACCAAGGGAGACCATATTCAGATAATCGTTGATGATGCCGGAATCGGACAAATCAAGGGGTATTGCCGCAGCTATGAAGCCCGTGAAATGGCAGCGCTGCAAATCACGCTGGATGAAGCCATCGAGATTCTACGGGAAAATATGGATTACGCGGAATGCTATCCGGAAGAAATGCCTTGTGAAATCACGGAAATCAGCCTGTGCTACCGGCTGGTTCAGACGCTGCCACGTTCAGATGAAGCTGCTGCTGTAAAAATGGAAGCACGTCCCGTATGGCGCTTTGCCAGCAATATTAACCGCTGGGATCAGCAAATATTTTTTATGTTTATTGATGCAATAACAGGTGAGGTTTTGCCATGAATAGATTTGCAAGAACTGCTCGCTCAGTAGCAATGAGTTTGCGCATGGTAATCCTTAGCGCAAACTTCTGGATTGCTGTTGCATTGATTTTCGGCGTTCTATTTGCAGAAATTGCGGAAGATGTTTTCAGCGGATATGCCGGCGATGGGCCTGATGCATTTGGTGCTGCCTATTCCTTCAACATCTCGATGCATTTCGGCTATTTCATTTATGCCGCACCTCTGGCCTGCGCGTTTGCGGCAAGCGGAAGTCTCATCAATGATACCGAAGCTGGTTTCTATCGGTTGCGTCTTATGAAAAGCGGCAAGCACGAATACAGCATCGGCATGTTCATTGGCACAAGCATTGGCGGTGGATTGGCGCTGATGCTGGGAATGCTGCTGTTTGCAATTGTCTGTGCATTGCAGTACGGAACAAGAGCATCCATTGCGGATATGGCTGCGCTGGATGCTTGGTTTCCATTGGTATCGAGTACGAATTCCCATTGGAAGTATATGATTGTCAGCGCGTTGTTAGCGTTTCTCTTTGGTTCATTATGGTCCGGCGTAGGCTTAACCGTATCAGTCTACTCTCCGGTTCGATATGTGAGTTATTTGACGCCTTTCATCATTTGCTTCTGCTCAGCACTGGCATTGCCGGTTAGTTTGCAACCGCTGGAAATGTTGGTACAGATGAATTGGGAAGATTTCACGTTCCCCAAACTGCTGATGTACCAGCTTGTCTTGTATTGCGCTGTGATGCTTTGGTTTGATTATGTTGTAGAAAGGAGGATTATCCATGAGCAAAACTAGATATTCAATCCAAACAGCCCGCAGCTGCTTTCGCACATGGCGCAATGCTCCGCGAATGTTAGTCCTTTTAGGAATGATTGCATGTTTCACCATCATATATGTGATTCCCTTCGCTGAAAATGCCAAGGCTATGGGAGAAACGCTGCAAATTACGGAAGCATTTACGGCTATGCTTAATTGGCGCTTCAGTATGCTGCTGTTCAGCACATCCATTCTTTTGCTTTTTGGGGATCTTCCCATCATCGAAAACTTCACAGGAAATGCGCTTGTCAAAGGGAGCAGAAAAGGGTGGATGATTGGGCAGATGATCTACGTTGTTGCAACATCTTTCCTGCTGACACTGTTTATCTTCGCTATTTCCGTTCTGGTTTGTCTTCCGAATATCCACATCTCTGATGAGTGGAGTAAACCCGTCAAGTTGCTGGCACTCAACGGGCGCATCGCAATTTCTCCGGAGCGAATGAAACTGCCGTTCCAGAAGTCTATTATACGGAATTATACGCCATGGATCGCCTTTGCGCATAGCTTTTCTCTTTTCTACCTTATGGGGTGTTTTTACGGCCTGGCCACATTGGCACTGAGAATGCGATTCAAGACCGCGAGTTTTATCCTCCTCATGCTAGTGAATACTGTATCCTGGGCTATGGGTATGTTTGATGCTTCCATGAAAGCCTATGCTGTACTCTCTATGCTCTCTATTCATTATCATGCGTCACTCTATCTGCACGGGTACATGAATGCAAATAGTATGCTGCCGACGCTTGGCATATCGTATATTACTCTTTGTGGATTGATGATTCTGTTTATAGTATTTTCTTTCATCTTTGTGCGAAAATACGATTATATGCAGATGGAGGCTGAGCATACATGAATGTAATTACCATCAAAAATCTATATAAACGCTTTGGCGAACACGAAGTACTATCCGCTGTCAATCTGGAATTTGAAAGCGGGCAGATTTATGGTCTTGTTGGACGCAATGGCTCTGGCAAGAGTGTTCTGTTGAAATGCATTGCCGGTTTGATTATTCCAACAAGTGGCGAAATCTGCGTGCTCGGCGAGCAAGTTGGAAAAGATACAGATTTTGCACCTCGTACAGGTATCGCAATCGAACAACCAGGATTGCTGTTGCGCAAAAGTGCATTTGAGAATATGAAAATCTTGTCTGCACTCACAAAACGTCCTTCATATGACGAAATCAATCGACTTATACAATTGGTTGGCTTGGATCCTTGCGATAAAAAACCTGTTGGCAAGTACTCCATGGGAATGAAACAACGCCTGAGCATTGCTATGGCTCTGCTGGATGATCCAGATATTCTTCTCTTAGATGAACCGATGTCTAATCTTGACAGTGTAGGTGCTGCGCAAATGCGATCATTGTATCGAAGTCTTGCCCAAAAAGGAAAGACTATTCTGATTGCCACTCATGTGCAGGAAGACGTTTCTGAACTATGCGACTACGTTTGCCGTATTGAAAACGGGAAAGCAAGTGCCGTTTCTGCACAAAAATAAAACTGATATCAACCTTAAACAGAGAATATGCAAGTATAGAGTTGCTACGTAGTATTACGGTGACGCTATATGCCAAGAGGGACTCGTCAAGAGTTTCCTCTTTTTTTCTATTTTATTTTTCTCAAGCCCGTTCAAAACGCCGCGCTTTTACCAGTTACAATGCCGGGGATCAAGAGAAATCAAGAGAACAGCCCTGGCAGAAAGCGAGGTACCCTAATGATTTCCATCCAAATCCTACTGGGAAAAGACATCCTGCTCAAAATCTGCATGATGTGGGACAACGTGTTCTGCTGCCCGTGCCACAACCAGTAAGTCAGCGTGTATTTGTTTTTGTTCGCGGATGACGAGGATTTCAGCCTGTTTGTCCTTTTCGTCCTGAATGAGGAACATGGCGAGACGTACAGGAATGAGAAGAGGAGGAACGGCAAATGAGCATCAACAAGTTCAATCATGAAGGCTATTACGATCCGACTGTTTATCAGGCGCTCACGAACATTCAGGCAGAACAGCGCGCGCTGCGCCGCCAGCATACGGCCCCGCAGCGTCCCTATCGGCCGATGGTGTTTATTTGTTCGCCTTACGAAGACGATATTCTGAACAGCGAACGCAAGGCGCGGGTATTCAGCAAGTTCGCCGTAAAGCAAGATACCATCCCTGTAACCCCACATCTCCTGTATCCGCAGTTTATGAATGAGGATGACCCGGCAGATCGGGCGCGTGCTTTGTTCTTTGGGCTTGTGCTTCTGGGCAAGTGCGATCAGATTTGGGTGTTCGGCAACCAGATCACCAAAGGCATGGCGCGCGAAATCAGAAAAGCCCAAGCAAAGGGGATTCGCGTTCGCTATTTCACTGAAGATTGCAAAGAGGTGTACCATGGACCGAGAACTTAAGATTGCTTTCGGAAGCAGCCGCGTTTCAAAGATGTGGGCAAACAGGCGCATCACCTTTGAAGCCTTGTGTGAGCGGCTGAAGACCGTCATTCGGACTTCGGAATCCACCGAGGAATATCCGAAGCTGCCAAAGGATGAGCGGGACAGCATCAAAGATAAAGGCGGTTTGGTTGGTGGATATCTGAAAGAAGGCCGCCGCAAAGCGGATCATGTGCTATGCCGTTCCATCGCGACGCATGATGTGGATTCTCCTGATCCTGACTTTCTCAGCCGTTATCGCGGGCAGCACCGATTCGCTTCCGTCCTTTATTCCACCCACAGTCATACACCGCAGCATCCTCGTTACCGCGTCTTCACCCCCTTTACAAGGGATGTGACGCCGGAAGAGTATGAAGCCATCGCGAGGTATCTGGCCGCAGAAATGGGCATTGCGTGTGTTGACCCGTGTTCTTATCAAGTCCATCAGCTGATGTACTGGCCTACCACGCCTACCGACGGCGAGTATGTATATGAACGGTTTGACGGCGAATGGCTGAATCCAGACGCTTATCTTGCCGAGCATCCTGACTGGCGCAACGCGGCCACCTTGCCCACTGCGCCAAAGGAAAGCGTCTTCGTGCGGCGTGATATGCACCGCCAAAAGGATCCACTGGAAAAGGAAGGCGTTATCGGAGCGTTCAACCATGTCTTCTTTCCGATTCGACGGTTACTTGAAACAGAACTGTCTGATGTATATGAACCAGCAGCTGTGGACGGCAGATATACGCACATCGGCTCATCAGGCAGCGCGGGAGCCGTGATTTATGAAGATCGTTTTCTGTACTCCCACCACGCCACTGACCCGGCTTACGGCAAGCTGCTTTCCGCTTTCGATCTGATGCGTGTGCATCGGTTCGGTGACATGGACACGAAGGAATCCCTGAAAAACGCTGTAGCTTACGCCGCCTCTATCCCAGAGGTCAAACAGTATCTCAGCCAGCATTTGCGGAAAAACGCGCAAGCGGAAGACAGTTCCACGTCCTCGGAAGATGACGCGGAATGGAAACGGCATCTCGCGTTCGAGCCGCGCTCCGGCAAGCTGGCCAACACCTTGCAGAACATCATTCTGATCCTTCAGAATGACCCTGCCCTGCGCGATATTGTGTTCAACCTGCTCGCGGACAGCATGGAAATTCGGGGCAGCGTGCCATGGAAACATCCAACCCGTTTCTGGCGCGACGCGGATGACGCGCAGCTGGTCAGCTATGTGGATTCCAACTATGGGCAGTTTTCCGCGCGCAACTACGACATTGCTGTCACGAAAGTGGTGGATGACCGCAGCTATCACCCTATTCTGGAATATCTCGAAAGTCTGCCGCCATGGGACGGCGAATGCCGCGTGGATACCCTGCTGACGGATTATCTTGGCGCGGAGGATACGCCGCTGCATCGCGCCTTTATCCGCAAAATTCTCTGTGCCGCCATCCGGCGCGTGAAAAGACCCGGAACAAAATTTGACTATGTGCTGGTCCTCAACGGCCCTCAAGGCAAAGGCAAAAGTACCTTCATTTCCAAGCTGGGCGGCGAATGGTTCGCGGACAGTCTGACGCTGTCTGACATGAACGACAAGACCGCGGCGGAAAAGCTGCAAGGTTTCTGGATTCATGAAATCAGCGAGATGGCGGGCATGAAAAAAGCGGACCTTGAAAAGGTAAAGAGCTTTGTGGCTCGGTGCGATGACAAATATCGCGCCAGCTTCGGCCGCCGTGTATCGCCGCATCCCCGGCAATGCGTCTTTTTCGGGACAACCAACGCTGAAAACGGGTATCTGCGCGACATCACCGGCAATCGCCGTTTTTGGAATGTGCATGTAACGGGTGAAGGCAAGTACCGTTCCTGGGACATGACGCAGGAAACGATTGACCAGATTTGGGCAGAGGCGATGCTCTATGAAGAACAGGGTGAAAAGCTGTATCTTCCACCTGAGCTGGAGAGCGCGGCTGCCGAGTGCCAGCGCGACGCGATGGAGCGCGATGAGCGCGAAGGCCTGGTTCTGTCCTATCTGAACGCGATGCTTCCTGATCACTGGAACAGCATGGAGATCTATGAGCGCATCAGCTATCTGACGGACAAAGACCCGCTGATCAAGGCCAAAGGTGTCAGCCGCCGCACACAGGTCAGCAATATCGAAATCTGGTGCGAGTGCTTCGGCAAACGCAAAGAGGACATGCAGCCCAGAGACAGCTACGCGATTGCCGCGATTATGACACGCATTCCCGGCTGGACAAAGTCCGAACACCTTATGCACATTCCCATCTACGGTCGGCAGCGCGTCTATACGCGAGAATAGCGCTGTTCCACATGTTCAGGCCTGTTTCATGCGCTTGTTCCGCGAAAAAACTTGCACTGTCAAGGCTTTGCGGGCACGCATGGAACGGCTGAACGGGTTTTCTTGCCGAACCCATAGCGTAAACATTTGATATTTCCTGTATATTGGCCTATCGACGTGATTTTTGCGCTATGAGATTCAGGCTGTTCAGTTGTTCCATCCCTGCAATGAATTCCTTGTTTCCTCTGGAATTTGAGCGGAACGGCTTCCCCCGGAACAATCCATACACGGGTTGTTCATCCAGATGACTGTTCCGCTGACGCAAAGGAGCGTTCTTATGTTTGAAAACAAGTCTCTTCCGAATCCGCAATCCACCGTCCAAATGGAAGATAGAAAAATGACCGCGGCCGCGTTTCTCTCTCAGGCATATAAGTATCATCAGTGTATCGACAGCAAGCTTGAACAGATTGCTGTTCTCCGCTCGCTGACGCAAAAGATTACCGCTTCGTATGATAGCGAAACGGTGTCCCGCACGCGGAATGTCAGCGCCATGCAGGACAGCATTATTCGGCTTTTGGAAGCCGAGGAGCATCTCCAAATAGAAATTAATCATTTGCTACAGGTGAAAGCCGATATCGCTGCCGTGATTGCCCAAGTGGCGAATACGAATGAGCGCATTATTCTGGAGAAGCGGGATCTGTCCTTCAAGTCCTGGGATGAAATCGCGGTGGAAATGCGCATCTCTCCTCGCTGGGCCTATACCCTCCATGATCGCGCGCTGAAAGCTGTAGATCAAGTGCTTTCCAAGCAAAATAACGAGCATGCAGTATGATGCAGGAAAGTTCACTTGAGTTCCAAGGAGAAGCATGATACACTTAAACTGTCAAAAATGACAGCCGCACGGGCGCCTATGGTGAAAGCCACAGGTGCCTTTTCATATTTCCCGAAAAAGGAGGAAAACGATGCCCCCTACGATTATCGCCCTTGTCAATCAAAAAGGCGGTGTGGCGAAAACGACGAGCTGCATCAGCCTTGGTGCTGCTTTGTCGCAAGAAGAAAACCACGGTCAGCGCAAGCGTGTTCTCCTACTGGACGCGGACCCGCAAGCCAGCATGACCGTCGCTTTAGGATTCCAGCAGCCGGACGATCTTCCTTTCACGCTCGCGGACGCGATGAACAAGGTCATGAACGACCAACCCCTTTTGCCCAGCGAAGGCATCATCCATCATGCCGAAGGCGTTGATCTGCTGCCTTCAAGCATTGCGCTTGCCGGTACGGAGGTCTCGCTGGTCAATGCCATGAGCCGCGAATCAACGCTGAAGCAGGTCATCAACATTTACAAAAAGGATTACGACTACATCCTGATTGACTGTATGCCCTCGCTGGGGATGTTGACCATCAACGCGCTGGCTGCCGCGGAGCGGGTTGTCATCCCCGTTCAGGCGAACTATCTGTCCGCGAAAGGCTTAGAGCAGCTGCTTCAGACCATCGCTAAGGTGCGCCGCCAGATCAACCCAAAGCTGAAAATCGACGGCATACTCATGACGATGGTGGACGGACGGACAAATAACGCCAAGGAAATCACCAAATTGATTCGGGATACCTACGGCAGCAAAATCAGCGTCTTTGAAGCCGAAATTCCGCATTCCGTGCGCGCGGCAGAGGCCAGCCTCGCGGGCAAGAGCATCTTTGCGTATGACCCCGGCGGCAAGGTGGCGCAGGCCTATCACGCGCTGACCAAGGAGGTGATTCAGCTTGAGAAGCAGCGACAAAAAGCCAAAGCTGACCTCTTACGATGACATTTTTTCTACGGAGGAATCACGGCAGCAGGAGCACATTCAGTGGACTTCCCTGCGTGAACTGCACCCCTTCAAAAACCATCCGTTTCGCGTGCTGGATGATGACCGCATGATGGAAACCGTGGAAAGCGTAAAGGCGTATGGCGTGCTGGTGCCCATCATCGCCCGTCCTTCGGAAGACGGCTATGAGATTGTATCCGGGCATCGGCGCAAACGCGCCTGTGAGCTGGCTGGCCTCGACGAAATCCCTGTGATTGTGCGTAACCTCGATGATGATGAGGCCGTTATCATCATGGTGGACAGCAATCTCCAAAGAGAGAACATCTTGCCCAGCGAGAGAGCAAAGGCGTATCAGATGAAGCTAGAAGCAATAAAGCGCCAGACAGCACGCGGACGACCTGTAGGAGATAATTCTCGCCAAGTTGGCGAGAATTATTCAGTTAGCAAAGTAGCCGAGGACTTAGGCGAAAGCGAGCGACAGGTTCAGCGCTTCATTCGTCTCAATCAGCTTGAACAGACGCTTATGGATAAGGTAGATTCCGGAAAACTCGCCTTTACCCCCGCCGTCGAACTTTCTTACCTTAAGCCCGAAGAACAGCAATGGCTTGATGCTGCGCTGGAAGAAACCCAGCAAACCCCGTCGCTTTCGCAAGCACAGCGGATGAAGCGCGAAAGCAAGCAGGGCACACTGTCCGCTGAAAGCATGATGGAGATTATGCGGGAGAACAAGCAGACCATTCCCTCACGGGGATCGGTCATTCTTCCACAGGACAGGCTGCTCAAGTACTTTCCGCGAACCTATACGGCAGAACAGATCGAGAAAACCATCTATAAGCTGCTGGATGCTTGGGTGAAAAAGCGCCAGCAGACGCAGGAGCGCTGACGCATGAAAAAACCGGATAAGCTGCTGACGATCATGTTTCTATTGGGAAGCATGATTTTTCTTTTGCCCATGTTGCATCAACTGAAGGAGGTTGAAGACGATGAACAGCAATACGCGGCTCTGCTCGAACAGCTCTGTCCAAGTCCCGACACGACAGCCGCTGCCCCTCTGGCGAAGCATCCAGACGTGGCTGCGGAAGCCCCGCTGCAAACCGTGCTGCCCGTTTTACTGGAAGTGCCGCAGTCTTCCGCGCGATCCTCCCCTGAATCCTACCTCGATAATGCCCGCAAATCCCTGCCGCCCGTATCCTGCACCGCAAGTCCTGCTGTTCCAGCAAACGCGGGAAAACCAATGTCTGCTGACCTGAGCGCGTGCCTGGAACAGAACGCCGACTTCATTGCCTGGATCACCATTCCGGGAACGCCCATCAATGACCCGGTCGTTCAGTCTGACCGCACGAGCTATTACCTGAAGCATCTGTTCAATGGGCAATCCAGCAAGTTAGGGTGCCTGTTCTCGCTTAGCTCCGCTGACTATGCCGCGCCAAGCAAGAATATCGCTATCTACGGCCATCACCTGAGCCACAGCAATGCCATGTTCAGCTCTCTTGTGAAGTACAAGCAGCCGAGCTATTACGCCGCGCATCCAACCATTGAGGTTCAAACACTCTATGGCGACAGAACCTACCGTATCTTCGCCGTGGTCAACATGACGGTCAGCGACTGGGACGCGTCAGCCGCCCAATTTTCAAGCACAAAGGAGTTTCAGCAATATGTAGCACATCTGCGAAGCAAAGCCCTGTACGATACCGTCGTGCCGGTAGCAGCCGATGATCACATTTTGACCCTGATTACCTGCGACCGAAGCTATGGCGGTGTCAGCGGGCGGTTGCTGGTGGTGGCTGTACAAGAATAACTCGTTAGGAGAAAAGTCATGAAACTGAAAGAAAAAATGAAACGGTTCGCGGCGGCGGTGCTGTCCATGACGATGGCGCTGACCTGTATGTCCCTGTGCGCCTTGGCAGAAGAAATCGCCACGCCCGCTGAACCTTCCGCCACGGAGGTCATTGTCCTTCCCGTGGAAGATTCGTCCGAAGATTCCGCGGCGCAGGAAGCACCGCCTGAAACGGATACCGAAACGCCGCCGATGGAAGCCCACGAACCGTCTGTACCAGAGGATGCAGCCGATGAACAGATTCAGCCGGACGCGGAAACAGAACCCGCGGAGAACTTCGACGAACCGGTAGATTCCCGTCATCCTTTGCAAATTGCTCTGGAAGAACACGGTTTCGTGTATGTACCTGCCGCGCGCAAAGCCCAGGTATACGCGGAGGCCGCGCTGACAGGCGAGCTGATATACATCACATCCGGAGATGTTTTCCTGCTGCTGGCGGTTGATTTCACCGAGTACGGCACGGCTGAGGTCTGGTTTTTGGATGAAGCACGAAATACCGTCCACGGCTTTGTGGCACTGGATGATCTGGATTCACAGTATTTGACCGCACAGGAAGCCGCCGACATCGATGATTTCCCCGCCGAAGAAGTCATGACTGCCATTGGCCGGATGCGCCTGTTTGTGGTCAATGGCAGCCGTCCGGCGGCAGAACCCGATTCAGCGGACAGCGTGCCGCCCATGGAAGCGGAGGACGAAACGCCTGCGCTTGACGTGCCTTTGGAAGACGAACCGCATCATGAGGATGAGCCGTCTGACGCGGACATGGTGCTTTCGGATGAACAGCCCGAACTTCCCGAACCGCCTGCTGACGCAGATGAAGCCGAAGTGCCGCCGCTGCCAGAGGGAACCGAGATGCCCAGCGAAAGCGATTTGCCTGACGTAACTGAAGAACCGATTGCGGAAACGCCAGTCGTTCCTAAACACGCCAACCCCGGCGATTATATCGGTGTAACCGAGGAAACGCACGTTTTCTCCGAAATGGATGGTTCCGCGTCCGAAGAGGAATACAGCGAAATGTACCTTGGCAGCTTCGTTCAGTCGGCCACTGTGCAGGTGCTGTCCGTTGAAATGGACGAAGAAAGCCATATCTGGTATCAGGTTCGATTCCTGTATGGTGATGCTTTTCCCAACGGCACGCTGAAATGGACGGATTACGCGACCGCGTGGGTGCTTGCCGCGGAAACCCGCGCGCCGGAAGCGGATGTCTGTACCGCGACGGATTACGCCTTCTCTGTGGAATTCCTTGATATGTTCCGTGACGTGCAGCTGTACGCCACCCCGATGGACGGCTTTTCGCTGAAGAACATCCATGGCAGTATCGGCGGATTCTACGCCTGGCAGCAGGGACTTTACGGCAGTTCCGGCAAGGACAGCGCCTATCCGCAGATTGCCAAGTCCGCTTCGCATGGCACCATTTACGCGACGCCGCACTATCTGGAAGGCTTCACCGTTTTCTGTCTGGAGCATACCCTCTCCGGCCCCGGCGAAGGCTCCGGCTCCAATCAGACAGAAAAAGGGCCTTATGTGCTGGTGGATCTGGATGCTTTTGTGAATCATCCCAGCGGCGGCGGCGCGAGCGGTGTCCGCTTCAGTGCCAAAACTATGCACGCGCTGGGCTGGGTGCTGCGCCACACCTATCCCTTCATGGCGCTGGACCGAAGCGACGCCAACAACGAAACATGGAGCCGTGTCTCGGGGCAGTTCGCGATGCGCGAGGTCATTAAGCAGCTGGAAGGTTCGCAGTATGTCCGCGGCTACTGGGATATGGACCGTTTCTACGCCTTCCGAGGCGGCGCACCCGCCGTTTACCTGACCTACGCACGATGGCTGGCGGAAAACGGCATTGCGCACGCTAGCATCAGCGGCAAGATCACGGTCAGCAATCAGAGCATCCGTCAAACGGGCGGCGGCTATGTCGGCACCATGACGCTGACGACGGACGCGGATTTGATTCGGATTCCCAAGTCCGCTGGTATCGTTGGTGGCAACAGCGGTGGCAGTGACGCTGATTACTACTATGCCCGAAGCGGTGATACCGTGACGGTACAGTCATCCCAAAGCCGGTTCGCCGTGTTCATGGAATCCGTCTCATCTGATACGGAAGAAGCGAGATTTCTGGTGGGCGTTCCCTCGGTCAGCATCCAGAAGGTGCTGGTGCCTGTCTACGGCGCGCCTTATTCGCTGCAATCCACTTCCGTATCCTTTGAGCTAAGCTACGGGGATGTCACCGTCACGAAAAAATCCAGCGACGGCGTTTTGCTGCGGGACGCGGTGTTTGAGCTGTGCGCCGGTAATGGTACTGTTCTCGCCACCGCCGTGACCGATGCCAAAGGTATCGCAGTCTTTACGGGCGTCGCGCCCGGTACTTATCAGGTGCGCGAAAAAACCGCGCCGCAGGGCTATCATCTCGCAGCGGCCGCATCGCAGAACATAACGGTGACCGCTGGCGTGAACACAAACGTGACTTTCACGAACGAGCGCATTCGGGGCATGATTCGGATCATCAAGACAGATGCCCTCACTGGAAAACCGCTGCCGGGTGTTGTGTTTACCGTGACCCGGCTGACCTGCCCCGCGTCAGACAACGCGGCGGATGTTGGGCAGACGGTCGCGATCATTACCACCAACGCGGATGGCATCGCGCAGACCAGGGAACTGCCCTGGGGACAATACAAAATCACCGAAACAGGCGTGCCGGACGGGTATATCGACGATGAATTTGAAACGACCGTCTTCATCAAGTGAGTAAGGAGCGTGCTGAAATGAAATTTTTGAAGCGAATTATGAACTGGTTTGTCGCGGCTACCCTGCTGCTGACCGGCCTGAATCTCTCTACTGCCCTCGCGGAGGATGCCCCGGTGGAAACCGTGACGGTGAATGTGACCAACACGCCGGTTCGCGGCGATGTGCTACTGGAAAAGACCGGCCTACAGCTGGTGCGTTTCGCGGATGAACAGGACGCGTTTGGTTATATCGTCATGAAACCGGTTTACCAGAACGGCTATCTGGCCGAGGCCGTGTTTGAACTTCGCGCCGCGGAAGATATCGTCGGCAAGGAAGGCACGGTTTTCTATCATCAGGGGGATCTGGTGGAAACCCTGACGACCAGCGCGTCGGGCGCGGTTAAGTCGAAGATTCTGCCCTTAGGTCAGTATGAACTGCGGGAAATCTCCGCGCCAGACGGCTATGTTTTTGATACAGCACCGTACTCCTTTACGCTGTCCGCGGCAGACAAGAAAACCGCTGTTGTCGAGGTGCGCGTGTCCGCCGCCAACACTTATCTGCCGATTCGGGTAACGCTGCGTAAGCAGAAGGAAGCCATTCGCGTGGATGAAACCGCGGAAGGGATGATTCACCAGTCCATGGAGGTCGTTCCCGGCGAAGGGTTTGTGTTTGGTCTGTTCACCAGCGGCGTAATGACCTACGGCGACAATCAGAAGCTCCCGGCCAATACGCTGGTAGCGACCGGCGTTACCGATGCCACGGGCAGCCTGACATTCTCCGGCCTGTATCCACATGGGAACTACTACATCAAGGAACTTTCTGTTCCGGCTGGCTGGCACTTGAGTACGGAGCAGTACCCGGTGAAGCTGACGCCCGAAAACAAGGTGGCAGACGAAAATGTCATTGCTGTTTCCCTGGATGAGCCAATTCTGAATCGACTGATTTACACCCCTGTCACCATCACGAAAAAGGACATTACCGGCGCTGAGACGCTGCCCGGCGCGCTGGTCGAGGTATACGACCAAGACGGAAAGACCATCTATCGCGAATATACCGACGAGAACGGGCAGCTGCCCCATATTCCTGTCGTCCCCGGTACATATACCTTCAAGGAGACCTATGCCCCGCAAGGGTACGCGCTGAATGTTGCCGTCAAAACCTTCACGGTAACGCCGGAAGGAAAGATTCTGGGCGAAACTGAAATTCGCGACGAAATCAACAAAATCATGCTCAAGAAGGTCAAGGAAAACGGAGACCCGCTACCCGGCGCTGTATTCGGCATTTTCGATGCGCAGGGTACACTGGTGCAGCAGCAGACTTCCGATGCGGAGGGCAATCTGACCTTCAGCAAGCTGGGCTATGGCACCTACACCATCCGGGAAATCACAGCGCCTTACGGCTATCATCCGTCTACGGGCGAATGGCAGGTCAGCATTGACGGCACATACCAAAACCCGGTACAGATTCTGACCACCGTGGTCAACGAGGACGCGCCCGGCTGGATCAGGATTACCAAAACAAACGCGCTGGACGGTCATGTGATTGCCGGCGTTCGCTTCGACATTTACGCGCTCAATGAAGACGGCAGCGCGGGCGATCTGGTATCCACCATGATGACCAACGAGGAAGGCGTGGCCATGTCGGAAAGCCTGCTGGTCGGTGAATATCTGGTTGTGGAACACGAAGCGCCCACCGGCTACGTCAGCAGTCTCTGGTGCGAACAGGTGACAGTCGTCATGGACGAAACCGCTGAATATCAGGTGACCAATATGCCGATGCAGGGACAGGTTCGCATCGTCAAGACCGACGCGGAAACGGGCAAGGGGCTTGCCGGTGCTGTCTTCACGGTGACGCGCGTGGCGGGATTGCCCTCCCATCACGGCGAAGGCAACGGTCAGGTGGTCGCCACCATCACGTCGGACGCGGACGGTATCGCTGTTACGCCGCTTCTGACCTGGGGGACTTACGAAATCAGGGAAACCACGGTGCCGGACGATTATCTGGACGATGACACCTGCGTGACGGTGTCGATTCCCGCGCGGGTGAACTGAATCGGCGCGCAGGGGGATCAGGCAACCGATACCCCTGCCGCCCTTGGAAAACGGAGGCCATGAATGAATACGAGACATCGAATCTTTCTGATTCTGCTGACGATGCTGCTGCTTTGTCTGCCGCTTGTGTCCTTCGCGGAAGAAACGGACACGCAGATCGTCCCAATCATCAACACGCCCATCAAGGGACAGATCCTATTGGAAAAGACCGGACTGCAAAAAACAAGCGCCTATCTGGGAGAACCAACCTATGCGCAAGGCTATTTGAAGGATGCTGTTTTTGAGATTCACGCGGCTGAGGATATCGTTGGCCGGGAAGGAACGCGGTGGTATCAAGCCGGGGAACTGGCCGCGACAATGAAAACCAGCGGCGAAGGACCGACGTTGAGTCCGCTGCTGCCGCTGGGCAAGTACACCATCCGGGAAAGCGTCGCTCCGTCCGGCTATGTGCTGGATCCGACCGTCTACACGGTGGAGCTGAAAGCGGATGACCACCAAACGCCAGTCATTACCGCGACAGTTGCTTCCGTGAATGACCCGGCTGAAATCCTGTTGCGAAAAACGGATCAGGACGGCAATTCGCTGCCGGGCGCGCGCTTCGGGCTTTTTAATGCCGATGATCAGGAAATCGACGCCGCAATCTCCGATGCCGAAGGCATGGTGCGGTTTACACTGGTGCCGCACGGCAAATACACCATCCGCGAAACCCACGCACCCGACGGCTATCTGCTGAACCGCGGCGGCATTTCTGTTTCCGTGACGGGAAATTGGACGAATTCGGAGCAGCCCATCGCGACCGTGGCAGATCAGCGGAAGCAGGTGAAGTTTCTCAAAACGGACACTTCCGGCAGCCCCATGGCGGGGATTCTGTTTTATCTGATTAACGCGGACACGAATACGCTGGTGGAGAAAGCCGTCAGCGATGAAAACGGCGCGTTCACCTTCACGAAATTCGATTATGGCACCTGGATTGTCCGCGAGGCGAAGACCCCGGAAGGCTACTGTCGGATGCCGGATTACCGATTTGTGGTGGATGATAGCTGGACTGAACCCGCACCGATTCCGCTGGTGAACATTCCGAATCACTATGAGTTCGTAAAGACGGATGCCAGCGGTGTACCGCTTGCGGGGGTATCGTTTGCCCTGATGGATGCGGACGGCACAGTCCTGCGGGAAGCGGAATCTGACGAAAACGGCATTGTTCGGTTTGATAATCTCAAGCCCGGCACCTACAGCATCAAGGAAACCGCGACGCTGCAAGGCTATACCCGCAGCGGAGATGTGCGCAAGCTGGTCATCGACGAGCGGTATGTCCTTCCAGAGAAAATGCCCAGCTGGATCAATTATACCACCATCCAGACCGGTGTAAATCTGGCTGTGACCGGCGCGATGTGGCTTGGCGTAGCCCTGATGGCTGTCAGCGGCGGTGCTGGGCTGTACCGAAAGCGCCGCTCGGTCAGAAAACGCACGCACTAAAAGGAGGCTATTATGCAAATCTGTTCTTATTCCGCTGTCAGCGGCGCTGAATATTGTGTGCTTGGTTTTCGGGAGGACGAGGAGCGTAGGCAGCTGCTCGATGTGCTGCGCAGTGCCGACTGCTTCCTTGATTCGCTTGCCGCGAAGGTGAATTTCAGCAGCCTGACGCGACGTCTTGAAAAGTATGTTACGGCACCAGAAGGAATGCGGGACGCGGCATCTTGCGTCGTTCTGAAAAGCGAAGACGCGGCCGCGCTGATGGACTGCGTGCTCACCATGCTGAAGGAAGCCGCGGCGCGGCATAAAGCGCGGGAACAGCGGGACTTGCAGCTGAAAGCCCTGTGCTCAAGCGTTGCTTTTGATACGGATGCACTTTGAAATTGGTAAGAAAACGGCGGTGCGTCAAATGACAACATGCTGCTATCTTCGCCGATTGGAGGTGCCGCCCTGGCATCCCTGTCTTACGCAAATAAAGGAGGTGTCCCATGCAGGAAGACATTGAAAACAAGACCTTATCGCTGATGATTAACACCGGCAAGCTCACGGAGCGAACCCTCGCCACCGCTTTCATGAAGGCTTTGAAATACTCGTGGAGCAAAGCCAAGGAACACCAGCAGGCCAGACCGCAGGGAAAGCAGAGCGTCAAGAAGCTGGTCGGGCAAAATCAAGGGGTTGATCAGACAGAACTCTCGGACAGGCAGGAAGCAAAGTCGTTTGACCGATACGCCCGGAAATACGGCGTGGATTATGCCATCAAGCGCGGCAGAGCGGAAGATGGCGCGCCGCGCTATATTGTGTTCTTCAAGGCTCGCGACCGGGCGGCGATTGATCAGGCCATGCGCGCGTATGCCAATGATTTTCTTGACCGAAAGCGGGAAAAGCAGACGGTGCAGCCTGTACTTGATTCGCTTGCTCCTGGAAAGAAGAAGGAGCGCGCCAAGCGGAAAGGGCTTGAACGATGACAGGACGCCAGCTCCAAAAGCTGCTGATTCTGAATCTGCCCTATGCGTTTCTGGGGCTTTTGGCGACGAAGCTGGGCGCGGCGTGGCGATTTGCCGAGGGCAGTGATTTCTCCACGAAGTTTCTTCATCTCCGCGAAGGACTTTTTGCTTCCTTCTGTTCGCTGCTGCCCAGCTTTCAGGCGGTGGATTTGCTGTTCGGGCTGGCGTTTGGCTGTGCGCTGCGCCTGATTGTGTATGAAAAAAGCCGAAACGCGAAGAAGTATCGACGCAACGCGGAATACGGTTCCGCCCGATGGGGAAAGCCCAGTGACATCGCGCCATTCGTCGATCCAGATCCATGGAACAATGTGATCCTGACCCAGACCGAGCGTCTTACCATGAACAGCCGCCCCAAAGACCCGAAAACAGCGCGGAACAAGAATGTGCTTGTTATCGGCGGTTCAGGCAGCGGCAAAACTCGATTTTTCATCAAGCCCAACATCATGCAATGCACCAAAACAAAGGGTTATTCGCTGGTTGTGACAGACCCCAAGGGAACCCTCGTGGTCGAGTGCGGCAAGATGCTGGTCGCGGCCGGCTATGACGTGCGTGTCTTCAATACCATCAACTTCAAGAAGTCCATGCACTACAACCCCTTTGCCTATATCCACAGCGAGAAGGATATTCTGAAGCTAGTCACTACCCTCATCGCCAACACGAAGGGTGACGGGAAAAGCGGCGACGATTTCTGGCAGAAGGCCGAAACACTTCTCTATATGGCGCTGATTGGCTACATCCATTATGAGCTTCCGCCCGCGCGGCAGAATTTCACCACGCTGATTGACATGCTGAACAGCATGGATGTCCGTGAGGATGACGAGGATTACAGGAATCCTGTTGATCTGACATTTGAAAAGCTGGCGCAGAAGCAGCCGGATCATTTCGCAGTGCGTCAATACGCCAAATATCGGATGGCAGCGGGTGATATATGCTCTAAGTGACTTCTTAATCATGATTTTGTCATGGTTAGTG
>ERZ773216.385-NODE-385-length-62838-cov-33.180367_pt1 | contig 62838 bp, 45 predicted proteins | sample MGYA00511259_ERZ773216 | MGnify/ENA primary metagenome ERZ773216 (study PRJEB29015, sample SAMEA2737764) | human gut metagenome | biome: human gut; feature: human-associated habitat; material: faeces | place: China | collected 2012 ... | reverse complement strand
TGTGGTAAAGTGGGATGTAGGGCGGCCTGCCCCCAGGCCGCCGCGGACGTTTGCGGTTATGCGAAGCCCTGCGGATTGTTGTAGAGGGCGGCGTCCCCGACGCCCCCGGAGGGGTCAAGACCCCTCCCTACGATGCAAAAGATAAAGGGGATACAATGGCAAGGCTGCGGGCCGGGCATGCCCGGCCCCTACGGACCACTGTGAACGGGTCGCGCACGAGAGGGGCGCGCTGGTGGCTGCCTCTCCCGTTCAGCCCCACAAAAACAAAAAAACGAGACGGCCACTGCCCCGTCTCGTTTTTTTTAAAAAGAAGGAGAAAAACAGAACGTCTCGCCGGCGCCTGAATGCGAACGGAACCACCCCTCTACAAGTGATACCCTCCCTACGGATTCGGCAGGGCGCTCTGGTATTCTTCCTCTTTAGCTGTCGCTCGGAAGCTCTCGCTTTCGATGTACTTATAGTACACTATTTTTGTCGAATTTGCAAGATGCGTACTTGTACAACATGCTACATTTACCCTGCCTTGTTTTGTATAGTTTGCACAATCGTTCACGGATAATTCATACAAATAGCGCCCGGAGCGTTCAAAGCCCCGGGCGCAAGAAATATGCTGTTTTCAGACCGGAAAAGCGGGATTTCTCCGCTTATTCCACAGGAACGATCCAGCCCTTGGTGTCGGGCAGCTTGCCCCACTGGATGCCGGTCAGCGTGTCATACAGCTTCTGGGTCAGCTCGCCGATGTGGCCGCCGCTGATGTGGGCAACCTTGCCCTCCCAATCCAGCTCCTTGACAGGGGAGACAACGGCAGCCGTGCCGGTGCCAAAGACTTCCTCCAGCTTGCCCTCGTCGGCAGCCTTCATGATGTCGGCAATGGCAACACGCTCCTCATGCACCTTGTAGCCCCAGTCCTTCAGCAGCTCGATGATGGAGCGGCGGGTGACGCCGGGCAGAACGGTGCCCACGCAGGGGGCCGTGTAGATCTCGCCGTCGATCTTGAACATGATGTTCATGGAGCCGACTTCCTCGACGTACTTCTTCTCAACACCGTCCAGCCACAGCACCTGGGAGAAGCCGCGCTCCTCGGCCAGCTCGCCGGCCTTGATGGACGCGGCGTAGTTGCCGCCGCACTTCGTAAAGCCGGTCAGGCCCGGGGCGGCGCGGATGTACTCATCCTCAACATAGATGCGGACGGGGTCGAGGCCCTCGGCGTAGTAGGCACCGGAGGGCGCGCAGATGATGGCAAAGCGGTAATGCTTGGCGGCGTGAACGCCCAGGCCCACATCGGTAGCGATGCAGAACGGGCGGATGTACAGGGACGCGCCGTCGGAGTGGGGCACCCAGTCGCGGTCCACATCGACCAGCGCCTTGACCGCCTGCACGAAGTCCTCCGGCGGGATGGGGGGCATGCCGAGACGGTCCGCGGAATCGTTGAAACGGTTCGCGTTGCAGTCGGGGCGGAACAGCTGGATCTTGCCGTCCGCGGTGCGGTAGGCCTTCATGCCCTCAAAAATTTCCTGTGCGTAGTGGAACACGGTGGTAGCCGGGTCCATCTCCCACGGGCCATAGGGGACGATGCGGGCGTCATGCCAGCCCTCGCCCGCGGTATAGTCCATCAGGAACATGTGGTCGCTGAACTGCTTGCCGAAGCCGAGCTTCGACTCGTCCTGCGGCTTTTCCTTCGGATGGGTCGTTTTGGTGATTTTAATGTCCAACATAATTTCACACTCTCCCTTTTATACTCAAGCGCACCGCCGCACAGCAGTGCGGGTGATGGTTAGGTTTATTATAGCGCTGTCGCGCGGCGAGTGCAAGCCCTTATTTACAAAATGTGTATTTTGTGTTGCAAAAAGCGCAATTCGCGTTTTCCCCGGCTTTCCACAGTTTTCAACAGCGCTGCTGTGGAAAATGTGGAAAATAAACGTTTTTTCTACGTAGATTTTCCCGGTTTTCCGCTTTTGAACGGGTCCGGGCGGCAGAGTTTTCCACGCTTTCCACGGAGTTTTCAACATTTCCACGGTGGATAACCGTTATACGCCGTGGATAACTCGGGGTGAATATACGGAATGTGAACGGGGTGTGAACAGAAAAAGCGTGCCGCTCTCTTTCCCACAAGAGAGCGGCACGCAGTCCAAACTCAATTTTCTTTTCGGTGCACCACAAACATCACCATGCTGAACACCAGCATGAACGCTGCCAGCCCTGCCGCAATCAGCAAAATCAGCTGGAAGACCTTCACGTTAAAGTTTGTCTGCAAATTCTCACGCGCGGCGGAGACCACATCCGAACCGGAGGAAACCGTCGATTGGGCGTTATTGGCCATCTCCTCGGCGGCGGTCAGTGCGGCTTGGGAGGCGTCGGTGTCGCCCAACGCCTCCAGCGCGTCGGCCAGTGCCTGCCCGCCCATGGCAACCAGACGGTCATTCGTCTCGCTCTTGATCTTCTCGTGGTTGACCGCGTTGGCCAGGTACTCGGCAAACAGGTCTGTTGCACCGCGCACGGCGGGGGCGTAGTCGTCCTTGATCTGCCAGCCCTTGACGGTCCACATACCGTTCATGTAGAACAGCAGCTGCATACCGGAATCCTCCAGCAGAGCGCTGTACACGGCATCCGCAAAGGCCGTGCTCGAGGTATCCACCGTGCCGAAGCTCAGCGAGATGAACTCCTTGACGCGGTCATACTCGGTCAGATTCGCGTAGTAGCTGCGCAGCGCCTCGGCCAGGTCGGTGTCCTTTGTCACCTTGGAGCCGACGACGACGGAGTCGAGGTCCGCCCGCAGGTCCCCGTTGCTGAAGCGGCTCAGCGTGCCGTCATCGTCCATATTAAAGGAAGCGCGCATCGCCTCGGCGTAGCCCGCGGCATCGCCGGCCTGGCCGTAATACTGCCTGGCCAGCTCCTCACAGTCGCCGCCCCAGCTGCCCGTGATGGGTATGCCGTTGTAGACAAGGTTCATCGACGCCAGCAGGTGCCCAAAGTCGATGCTCTCTCCGTTGGGAAGGACGACGGTGTTCATATTCTGCAGCGACGCCAGCTCGGGGTCTCTGCTGTTGACGCAGCTCTCAAACCCTGCGTCGCGCACACCGGCGGTCAGCTGCCAGATCGTGGTGTTGTACTCCCCCGTGCGGGTGTAGGCCAGCGTCAGCTCGATCGGGTCGGGCGTGTCGGCCTGACTGGCCGAGTACTCCCGCGCCAGCGCCTGCAGGCGGGACAGGCGGTCCAGCACCGTGTCGTAGTCCTCCGCATGGGCGGGCAGTGCCGCCGCGCAGAACAGCCCCAGCAGCACAAACAGCATAGCCAGCAGGCGGGGCATACGGTTCGCTATAGAATTCGTAGTCAAGCACCTCCGGTAAAACAGGACAAAAGCCGGGGCAAGGCTGCGCCTGCACCCCGGGTCTGACTTTTTAACCAATTTGTAATCTTTAGTATACCACATCCGCCCCGGGTTTGTCACCTGTTTTTTTGTGTGTATTCTGTGCGTCTTGACTTTTTGCCCCGCATAGGCTTTAATAGAGACATTACGGAGGTAATTCTATGCACAAACAAACGCATAAACGCGCTTTTTATACCCTTGCAGGCTGCATTGCCGCGCTGGCGCTCTGCGTGGCGGCATCGCTCTTTCTGCTGGCGCCCGCACCGAAAGCGCAGGATGTCACCATACCCGGCACGCGCGGGGACATTTACGCCACGGTACAGCTGCCCGGCAAGCTGGCCCGCGGGGAGGAGCTGCCGCTCGTCGTGCTCTGCCACGGCTTTACCGGCAGCCGCAGCGGCGACGGCCACTTTGCGCCGCTGGCCGCCGATCTGGCCGCCCAGGGCATTGCGACGGTGCGGCTGGATTTTCCCGGCTGCGGCAACAGCATCGAGCCGTTCACGGCCTACACGCTGTCAAACATGACCGACGACGTCGAGAGCGCCATCACCTACATGCAGCAGACCTACGGCACGGACCGCACAGCGCTGGTGGGCCACAGCATGGGCGGACGGCTGGCCAGCCTCTACCCGCAGCGCAGGGGCGGCATCACGGCGCTGGCGCTGTGGAGCCCCGCCAACGGCGCGGGCCTGCGCGGCATGGAGTTTTTGAACATAGACGACTTTTCCGCCGTGGAAGCGCTGGCCGCTGAGGCCGAGGCGAGCGGCAGCATCAGCACCTGGGGCGTCGATGTCAGCGGAACGCTGTTCACCGAGATGCGCGATTCCGACCCGAACGCCGCCCTGCGGGAGAGCGCCCTGCCGACACTTTTGACCTACACCGGCCGTGAGGGCATTTTGAGCGACACGACCCAGGCCGAGACGATAGCCGCCGTCGAGAGCCTACCCGACGGCAGGGTCGTGCTGGAGCCGTTTGCCGAGGGGAACCACAACTATCTATCCGAGGACGCCGCCACCGCCGCCGCGCTGGACAAAGCGCTGCGAGCGACGACAGTGGCGTTTTTGGTGGAGTATTTGAAGTAGGCCCGCCGCGCCTGCGAGGCCGACAGGAACGGGCACCTGACGAAGCCCTTTGAGACCGTGACCGGCTGAAAGCATCGGCAAAATACAGAAAGAAAACAAAAACCGCGGAGAAGCGCAAACTTTTCCGCGGTATTTTTATTGCAGATTTACCAGCACATAGTCCCCGCAATCGACAATCGCCCCCGCCCGGGGGTATCCAGGCAGGTCGTGGGCGTCGGCGTAGGTCTGCGCCTGCTCATGCAGGGCAGCGCTGTGGGTCATGTCCAAAGCAAAGCCATAGTAGCGGAACAGGTGCTCCGCTGCCTGGCCGTAGACGTCGTCCACCTCGGAGAAGGCCGTGACCGACCAGTTCAGCACCGAGTTGCAGTTGGTCTCGACGTACTTGACGGTGTCGCCGCTCTCCCAGCTCGTGTGCTCACGGAAGAAGCGGTACAGCGGGTGCTGCATCGGGTCAGCCGTCGTGTACCGGGTGATATTCTCCCCCAGCGTGTAGCGGCCCACCAGCACCACGGGCTTGTCGGTGCCGTAGTCGCGCACAAGCTCGGTGCCCAGAGTGCGCACCACAGCAGCCTCCTGCTCGGAACGCTGGTAATCGACGGCCAGGAGATGGTTCAGGTACATGGCCTGGTGCAGACAGAGCAGCACCGCCAGCAGTTGCACGCTGCCCAGCTGCACAGCCCGCCGGGCCGCAGCGCGGCGCAGCAGCTCATACACGGCCAGCCCCGCCAGCGCCACAAACAGCGCAAACACCTGGCAGGTGCGGTAGGGCGAGTACCGCCCCTGCACAAACGACAGCAGCACCAGTGAGAACAGCGTCCCCGCGCCGGTGAGCAGCAGCAGGGGCCGCTTTTTGTGCACCGCCAGCACGATGACCAGAGCGACAAACACCGGCACCGCCACCGCCAATTCAGCAATGGGCAGGTAGAAACAGCCGCGCAGTGCGTAGTTAATCAGAATGCTCTTGACAAGCAGCTTTGCAAGATAGACAAATGGGTAGAACGCCCACAAAATTTCGGTGGCGCCGTTGGCCGCAGCCTGCGGCAGCACAAGATGGATGCCCGACGTCACCAGCACGCGCAGGCAGAGCCCGCCGACCAGCGCCGCCGCGTACCACAGTCCCTCGGTCAGGACCGCCGCAAGCCGCGGGCGCTCGGCGGCCAGCAGCTGCTCCAGCGTTAAAAGCGCAAAGACAGCCAGCACAAACACCGCCGCCAGTGACTCATAGGACGAGCAGACCACCATCAGGCAGAGCGCCGCCGCGCCCATGCGCAGAGCCCTGCCGCGCCACGGCACGCCGGGCTGGCGCGCGTCCCACAGCAGATTCAGCGCAGCGGCGTCCAGCAGATAGCCGCCGCAGACGCAGACATTCGCGCCGCTGTACTCCCAAATTTCGTTCATCAGCGGGTAGGAGACAAACAGGCAGGCAAACAGCCCATAGCCGAACATGCTGATGTGGTCCTGCGCGGCCTTGCGCAGCAGCGCACAGAAGCTCACCGCCGCCAGCGCCAGCAGCAGCGCCGCCAGCAGGTCAATGCCAAAGGCATAGCTCGGCTCGGCCCTGCCGTAGCCCAGCACCGCGGCCCAGAGGTTCATGCCGAACCGTCCGCTGGACAGCATGACGCCGCCCGTGCCGATGTAGCGATCCCCTTCCAGCGAGTCAATGCTGACCCGTGTCGTGGCGATGGCATAGCCGTAGCTGAGCAGCAGGGTCAGCCCCAGCGCCGCGCGGAATTTCGCGTTTTTCAGGAAATAACCAAACTCCTGCTTCATGCCGGTCACTGGTCGTCCGGCCCAAAGTTGAGGCGTTCTTCCTCCACAACGAGCGGGCGGTTCATGATGCGGGTGTTCATAGCCATGACGTACTCACCCAAAAAGCCCAGGAACGCCAGCTGAATACCGCCCATAAAGAAGATGGCGATCATCGTCGGCGCGTACCCGGCGCGGAAGCTCTGCCAGAACAGCAGCTTGGCAATCAGATAGAACAGGCCGACCAGAAAGCTCAGCCCCGCCACCAGGAAGCCCGCGAACGTTGCAATGCGCATACCGGCCTTGGTGTAGCTGGTAAAGCTCAGCATGGCGGCGTCGTACAGGCTGTACCAGTTGTTGTGGGTCTTGCCCGCGCGGCGCTGGGGCTGGGTGTACTCGATTTCCTTGCGCTCGGGGCCCAGCTCGGCCACAATGCCGCGGATGAAGGGTGTCGGATCCTTCAGGTTGCGCAACGTCTGGATAAAGCTCTTGTCGTACAGGCCAAAGCCAGTGAACTGCTCGATCTGCTCGCAGCTGCTCATCTTCTTGATGAGCTTGTAGTAGCAGCCGCGCAGCCAGTACATGACCGGGTTTTCCTTGCTCTGGGTCTTGCGGCCAATGACGATTTTGTAGCCCTTTTCCCACTCGGCCACAAACCTGGGGATCATCTCCACAGGGTCCTGGAAGTCGGCGCACATCGTGATCGTGCAATCGCCGGAGGTGTGGATCATGCCGTAGTACGGGCTATTAAACTGACCAAAGTTCTTGACGTTGAAGATGGCCTTGACGTGCTTGTCCTCGGCGCAGATCTGCCGGATGATGGCACGGGTGCCGTCCTCGCTCTTATTGTCGATGAACAAAATCTCATAGTCGTAGTTCGGGCAGCTCTTGACCAGCTCATCGCGCACAGCCTCATAGATGGGGCGGGCATTCTGCTCCTCGTTGTAGCAGGGGATCATTACCGAAATCGTCTTTTTCTCACTCATTTTGTCTCTTTCCTTACCCACTCAATGGTTTCGCGGATTCCTTCTTCAAACGGGGTCGCGGGCCGCCAGCCGGTGTCCTCCTGTAAGGCCGACGTGTCCGCCTGCAGGTGCATGACCTGCAGCGGGCCGTAGGGGATCTCCCCCAAGCCCAGCGGCAGCGCCGGGTCGATAGCGTCGCGCAGCGCCTCGATGTAGTCCTTCAGCGGGCGAGCCGTGCCGCTGCCCAGCGGGTAGACTCTGCCGTCCTGTCCACTGACGGACAGCGCGTAGAACGCAGCTGCCGCGTCGGCGGCGTACAGGTAGTCCCACTGCTGGATGCCCGCGGTCAGAGCGGGCTTCTCGCCGTGCAGCAGCTTACGGATGGTTCCGCTGATCATCGTGGCCGGACCGTCGTGCGGGCCGTAGACGCTCAAAATGCGCGTCCAGATGTGGGCCACGCCCAGCCTCTGGCACTCGACGCGGCTCATCTGGCCGGCGCACAGCTTGGCCATGCCGTAGCCGTTTTCCGGGAAGCAGGGGGTCTGCGCGGTCAGCACACCCTCCACGCGGCCATACTCGGCCTGGCTGCCAGCCCCGATAAAGACCTGGCAGCCCAGCTGCGCCGCGGCGCGGCAGGCCGCAATGGTGTAGCGGATGTTCTCGATCTGCGCCGGCATGTCGTTGCGGCCCGGGCCGATCGTATGCGCCCACGCAAAGTGGAAGAACGCATCGGCCTTTTCCGGGATCAGCTCCGGCAGCGCGGCCAACTCCGCCGCATCGCAGGGCACCACATGCAGCCGCGCGTCCTGCGGCAGCAGCGCCGCCCGCGCGCTGCCCGGGTGGGTGACCGCGTAGACCGTCACGCCCTCCGCCAGCAGCTTTGCACACAGCGCCATCCCGATTGCCCCCGTAGGGCCGGTGATGATGGCGGTGTGGATTTGTCTCTTGCCTTGTTCCATATTGAACCCCTGCTTAGTTAATTGCCTTCAGCTTGTTCCGAAAGGATACCGCCCACGCCTTTATCAGTCTGCGCATCAGCTGGCCTGCAGCATACACAATCGCCGCCGCCAGTAGACTGAGTCCGATGGTGAATGCGAGCTTCTGTCCGAACGTGTCCTCCATGTGGAGCATTTCAAACACGTTAGACAGATAGAACACCATATAAAAATGGCTCAGGAAGATCGGCATAGACGCCTTGCCCAGGAAGCGCACAAACCCATTGTCGAATTTCTGATACAGCAGCGACTTGCCGCTTACCGTGACCGTGAACGCCCCCCCCTAATGCCACAATGACAAACGCATCCAGCAACGGGCGGAAGTCGTTCCGGCTCCAAGTGTGGTAGAACACCCATATGTACACGGCGACCTCAAAAACCGTCAGGGCAGCCGCCATTCCTTTTGTTATGTTGATGCCACGCACCTTCTGTGTCACATAGTAGGCCAGTACGCCGCCCAGAATACCCGCAAAGGCACGCAGCAGGCCTGTGTTGAGCCAGCCATACAGGAAGGTGCAGGGTGCATCCAAGGAGCCGCAATTCTGCTGAATCAGCCCCAGAATCAAAAGTATAACAGCAGGCGAAACGCTCGCGACCAGCTCATAGCGGCGGCGCAGCAGCGGGTACAGGACCCAGACCGCAAACGTCATGGCCGACAGATACCACAGAACGCCGATGGCCGACGTAACCGTAAAGCCGATGTTCTGCAAGTACAGCATATCCGCCGGAATCAGCTGCAGATATGTCAGAAACGTGGGCAAGTCCCAGTGCAGCGCAAAAGCGCGCACCGCAAAGCCCAACACCGTGGATGCGAAGAAATACGGGAAGATTGCGCAGTATCGCTTCCAGATGTCGGCGGTGGCCTCCCCGACCAGAGTCTCCCACGTGGGCTTTCTCTGGTCTTTGCTATTCCGGGTCAAGATTTTGTCTGCCAGAAAGAAGCCCGTCACCATAAAGAAGAACTCAACGCCGACATAGCCGCGCGGCAGAAAGCCCGCATGGTACAGCACAATGTCCGCACAGAAAAGAAACCGCAGCAATTCAATATTGCCATTCCGCATTTTTTTCATTTTTCCATTCTACCCACTTTCCTTACACTTCCGGCATCAGCGGGATGAACATCTGCTTTTCCAGCTCCTCACGCGGCAGGAAGGGGGCCAGGTCCTCCAACGGGGGGCTGACCAGCGTGCCGTCGGGCAGGCGCTTGGTGCTGCTCTTGGGCTCCCAGACCTGCTTGGTGTCGGTGAAAATCTCGCAGAAAGCCGGGCCGTCCAGTGCCAGCATCGTGTCCACGGCCTGCTTCATCTCGGCGTTGCTGTGGGCGCTGTAGTAGGGGTAGCCAAACGCCTTTGCGAGCTTTTCAAACTTCGGGAAGGACAGGTCGCCGCTCTCGGGGCCGATGCCGACCTTGCAGTGCTCCTTGAAAAGGTTGTTCTGCGTCAGGCGGATAGAGTGGTAACCGTTGTTGTTGATGAGGAAGATTTTGATAGGCAGCTTGTTCGTCAGGATGGTCTGCAGTTCCTGCAGGTTCATCATGATGGAGCCGTCGCCCTCGAGGCAGATCGTCTGGCGGCGTCCGCCGCCGATGCAGGTGCCAATGGCTGCGGGCAGACCGTAGCCCATGCTGGCAATGGCACTGTTGTTTGCCATCCGGCTGCCCTTCTGGATGACATACGCCTGGTTACCGACGACACAGCACGCACCGTTGGAGACCGCGGTCAGGCTGTTCTCCGGCAGGCGACTGCTTAAATAGCGCACAAAGGCGTAGACGTTGGCGGTCTCGCCGTTTTCCTCCCACTGGCGGGGCAACACGGCGGGGTAGTCACGTTTCCAGCGCTGGCAGGTGGCCAGCCACTCGCCGCCCGCGTTCACGGGGGCCGCGGCGACCTTATCCAGCTTGGTCAAAAAGTCCTTCGCGTCGGCCCAGACCGGCATTTCGACGTGCAGGGTCGGCTTTTTCAGCTCGGCCTGGTCAATGTCCACCATGATGACCTCTGCCGCGCGGGCCCATGTCTTCCAGTTGTAGCCGACTTGTCGAATGGAGATGCGTGTACCTACGGCCAGAATCAGGTCAGCGTTCTGGATGGCCCAGTTGCCCGGGCGGTCACCCATGTTCCCGGCACGCCCGCAGTACAGCGGATTGTCATCCTCGATGAGGTCCACAGCGTTCCAGTAGGTGACGATGGGGATGTTGAGCTTTTCCGCCACAGAGCGGAACGCCGCATACCCGCCGGACAGGCGGATGCCGTAGCCCGCGTGGAACACGGGTCGTTTGGCGTTCTTGATTTTTTCCAGAATCGTCCGGATCGTGGCGTCGTCCACCGGCGGGGGCAGCTGGGCGTCATCCTCGGCGGGGTCGTAGCCGCGCAGCTCGTCAGTCTCGATGTAGCCGCCCTGGAAGTTGACCGGGATGTCCAGCCAGACCGGGCCGGGGCGGCCCGTTGTAGCCAGATGCCACGCCTTTTCCAGCAGGTAGCGAATATCCTTGGGGTCCTCCAGCATGGCAGCGAACTTCGTCATGTACTGGACGGACTTGGTGATGTCGTACTCCTGGTCGCCCATGGCGCGCAGCGGCGTACCGGTGTACTGCAAGGCGTACCGGGCCGTGGTGTCATAGCGCACCTGGCCGGAGACGATGAACATGGGGATGGAGTCCAGCCAGCCGCCCACGACGCCGGTCAGCGCGTTAGTGCCGCCGGGGCCGGTGGTCACGCAGACCGCCGCGATCTTATTTTCCAACCGGGCGTAGGCTTCCGCCGCAATGGCGCAGGCCTGCTCATGGTGGTTGTAGGTCACATGCAGCCGGGGGTTATGGCCCAGCGCATCGTTCAGGTGCATAGCGCCGCCGCCCACGACGGAGAAAACATCCGTCACACCGCGCGCCGCCAGAAAGTCCGCCACATAATCCGCTAAACGCTGTTTCATTTGATTGTCTGCCTTTCTTATTTGTCTGCTTCAATTACGATGGCACATCGAAAACCGGATGTCCATCCGTTCCCTGTTTCCACCGTACCAACTCAATTGTTGTTTCTTGGTCATTATCTTCAGTACCATCGCTCTTTTGTAGTTCTGTACCTATCGAATAAATAGAATCATTCAATCGTTGTACCAACATTCCATTTTTCATTGTTTCTTCCGTACAATATGTAATTCTGACATCATCTGTACTTTGTGTATCGAAGTCCTGACTATTTTTTTCCTTAACGGAATAAACGCTTTGTACCTCTTTATATTGGTTAAAGCTCAATACATCTGCACTATCCGTACCATGTATCAACCCTACGCTAAAGCAATTTCCGACAGTTCCTACAAAATTATCGGCGATACCGCCTGCACGTATTCCATCCATAGAAATATCTGTATAGCAGTTAATTATTGCTGCTGTATCTTTAACGGCATGGCTTGCAATTCCACCGATATAAGCGCCTGTGATATTTCCACCTTCTATTCCCAGATTATATACTTTACCGCCAAGTCGTCCAAATAAGGCTGCATTATCATTCGTTTCAATCTTTAGATTGCGAATCACATGGCCGGCAGCATTGTATGTGCCACAGAAATAGTTGTTACCGGAATATTCACCGATTGGCGTAAAATCTTCATTGGCGAGGTCTATGTCCGCTGTTTGTTCGATATATTGACCGCCAAAAGTTCTCCCCTCATTTACCATCTTACTAAACAAGCGCAATTGTTCAGCAGTATGTAATTTATAGGGGTTATCAATTGTGCCATCACCACCATCAAACGCATCAATCAGATTCACATTACGATTGTCTTTCTGAATCCAAAGTGTAAGTTCATTATTTCCTGTAGTGTAATTGCCGATAAATTCATACCCATTAGCATACGCAAAATCATACAAAAAGTCTCTCATCTTTCTGGTTCCGGATGCTTGCCCCTTGCGAAATGCGCTTTCATGGGCCTCATAGACATCATCACCCACATTGTACATAAGGATTGCCTTGGGTGGTGATTCTTTTAGAATATCAATGTCTGCTTCTACTGCTTCATCCGTAGACACATCAAACCATTCTACTTTAGAGCGTACCCCCGGATCCCAGCGGTCACATAAACTATAAAATATGGGAATTTGCGGGAAGCAGTAGATGGTTTCATCTTCCTGCACTCCCTCTGTTATTTCCTTGCAGATTTCCTCATACACAGCCTTTGTATCTGTAGATGCCCGAATTTTGCTCAGCAGCGGAACATCTCCTATATTGTTCTCACTTGCCCAAAAATCTGCTTCATCTGCTCCCCACCAATTATAGGTATTCACCATCTTTTTGGTGCAAGATTGAATCGTTAAGCCGATGCAAGCGACTACCGCTACCACCTGTAATATCTGAAGCCACTGATAGCTTAGTCCATACAGAATAAATGCAACAACAAATGCCACTCCTGTTGTTGCCTGTCCCTCTGCTAATCCACCGGAATTTCCACAGCCCCAAGATATTGCCACATAAGAGCCTGCCAGTGTAAACCACAGCAAAAATGTCTCTGCGTTTTGCTGTTTTTTAATGATATTATAGAGAAACCAAAAACCAAACAACAAAAAAGCCGGAAATACAATCTCAAAAAAGAAATACGGTGTTACTGACTTCCAATCCGAAATTGCCACTGCCATGTCTTTGTGGCGAACAGCCATAACCAATAGCAATCCTATTGCCAGCAGGTACCCCCCCCGTGTATATCCGCAATCTTACTCCATGCGCCATTTGCATCATGTCGTGCCACCTTGTTTTTATGTTCTGCTATGGCAAGGGCCACCATCAAAGCCACTACAACAAGTAAAACAACACTGGCCTCCGGCATCGCATTTTGGAATAAGTTCCAGTTATTGGGCACCCAGTTAAAGAGAATTGCAATCATACCGCCTTTTGCGCTAATTGCGCCTCCGCCCGTCATGGACAAATATCCTTTCAATCCCCCAGTTACGGCCAGCAACAAATAAATTGCACCTGTTACTGCTACAATAGGCAATAAAAATTGCATTAAATTTTTTACAATTGCTTTTATGGACTGTTGAAAATACACGCCTAAGTAAATAATTAGAACTATTGTATATGCCCAAAAAATCAATCCAACATTTTGTTTTACATTTATGAAGAGGGAATTGAAAAGGCCACAAAGAAAAAGATTTACTTTTACGCCTTGATTTTCGCTGTGCTGCATTGCTTTGACAGTGCGAATCAAGAATAAAACGGTAAAAACAGCAAAAATATCCATAAGTCGGATGTAGTCATAAAAAATCTGAACTGCTTCTGACTGTAGATACATAACCGCTGTAACGGAAGTAATTGCAGCAATCCACGCCTTTTTTCTTCCAACAATTTCTGTAATAAACAAATATACCCCTAAGGCGATTATTGCAAACATTAGGATGCCAACACACCGCAGTGTCAAAATATCATATCCGAAAAAGCGCGTGACAAACGCAATAAAATAAATGTAGAGCGGCGAAAAAAGATATTCAAAATCTTTGTAAGGCAGCAAACCTTTTTCGTTTATAAGTTGCGCATAATATGTATACCATCCCTCCGCGAAAGGCATTGTTTTGTTACACATCAGCGCAACATAAAATATTGCAACTGCAATAGTCAGAACCATAAATATATAATATCTTTTACCCGTACAATTCAAGCGTTTTATCATTTTTCATCCTTTTCAAACTGAAAGTCGCATCTTTCTTACTTTTCCTTAAATGTCCACAGCTTATTGATGATAAAATTCAATGGAATTGTCACCAACAGGTTTACAATCGGTGCAATAGATTTGCTGACTGCAAAGAAAGTTACTTCAATCCAGAGCAGCACGTTGGACAAAATCGATGTGCCGCCGTAACTGACATAGGTCTTGCCCAGCCGCTTGAGCTTGCTGCGCCAGTCATTGGCGTTGCCGGTAAAGACAAACTTGTCATTCCAGAAAAAGGCGTTGGCAATGCTCAGAATCGTGCCCAGGATGCTGCCGACCATATACAGGTCCGGGCTGATCCACAGGAAGATATAGTAGACCGCCATGGACACAGCCGTGTTGCTTACGCCCACCAGGCCGAACTTGATGAACTGCTTGAACAGCTCCACAAATTCCTCTCTATTTTTTGCGCCCAGCAGGGCCAGCAATTTCTGCATAGTATATGTTTCCTTCCGTTATTCGGTTTCCTCCACAGCGCCCTCACTGGTGACCGCCAGGTTTTTCACCGTGAAGGTGCCGTTTTTGCGCGAAGAAGCATCATAGACTGCCATCGGGCCGTCATAGCTCACATCGATTTGGGTCTGGCCGGGAACCACATCTACCGTGTAGCACACGGTCTGCCCCTCATGGTCAATCTTAATATCCGTCCGCTTCTGCTTCCCGGTTGTACCATCAGCATCTTCCAGATTCGGTGCTTCAAACGTCATCGTATAGGCGCGCTTCAAATCCATGCCGTAGCCTGTCTGGAACGTGACCGTCATCCTTTGCGTAAATGGCGCGTGGTTGTAAATCATAATATACGCACCGCGGCCGCTCCATGTTACCTCTACCGGGTTGCCGTCGCTGTCCTGCACGTCCTTCTGCTGGATGCCCTCGGCATCCAGTCGGCCGTTATAGCCGTAGTCAAAGCCCCAGTTGTGGGTGCGCTGCCACAGCTGCTGGCCGCCCACACCGGCCACCGCCACACAAACGGCCAGCAGCACCGTGGCTGCCGGGTGTCCGTGTGCCGGCTTGACCGGCTTTTCCGCACAGCGTACACGCACCCCCTGCACCGTCTGGACAAAGCACCAGACAATGAGCAGCAGCAGCATGACATGACAAATCGTGTTGCGCGGTACAAAGGACGGCTCCATCTGATCCCGCCGGAACAGCGGCAGCGGCAGCACCGGCACCATCAAGGCCAAATAGGGCAGCACGTTGTCACTGCGCAGCTCACGCTCCTGCTCCATAAACAGGAACAGCGGAATCAAAAACAGGCACCATACATAATCATACTGGGACTGGAACATCAGCATCGCCAGAATGATTGCTGTGATGCGTTTCCACTCCTTATCCATAAAAAAGCTGCACACCAGCAGCACCGCTGCCAGCACAATGCCCAGCAGTGCGTAGCTGCCATAGCCCAGCTGCGTGCCCAGCAGCTTGTCCACCGCATGTCCGGCCTCTGCCAAAATGTTGGAGAAACCGTTGCCGATCCACGGTTCACCTCTGCTGCCGCTAAAATCAAACAGTACACGGAACCATAGTGTCAGGCCAAACAATCCTTCATTGAAGAAGAACAGCGGGAAGCACAGGCAGACAACACCGTACAGCACCGTGCGCACCGCGGCCAGATAGTTTTTATCGCGCAGCAACAGCACGCCCAGAAACGCCGGGTACAGCTTGAAACCGGCGGCAATCGCAAGTGCCAGACAGGCCAACTCCCGCAAAAGTGGGTTTTCTGAATTGCGGTACAGGATAAAAAATGCCATTAACGGCCAGCACAGCAGCAGAATATTGCCACGTTCCAAGCCGTACAGTACCCCATAGCTGAACACTGCACAGAATGCCAGCAGCTTTTTCCGCCCCCCGCAGCTGCGCGTCAGGCGTTCTGTCATCGATACAATTCCTAAGACCACCACGATAACAAAGACGATAAACAGCATCATCGTCGCTTGCTGTAGACGCAAATCCCGTTCTGTTCCCTTCATGTTGAGAGACGAGATAAACGATTCCGTCCACGTAGCTGATTGTGTCTTTGGCACAAGCAAATACAACACATAGAAAAACAGATTTGCAAGCGGCGGGTACAGCGTATCGAACTGTCCGTAGGGCATACGTCCACGCATATACTCAATACTATGGAAAAAGTCCATACCGGTATCGGTGACATCATAAAAGAAGAATCGATGCAGCAGCGCACCACGGCTGGCCAGCAGGGCAAGCAGCAGCACCGCCAGACAGACCACCGTCGCCCAGCAGTAGATCTGCATAGGCGTCAGCCGCCTGTTTTTGTCCAACCGCAGTCCGGGTGCGCGGGTTGTTTTCACTTTTTGCTGCATCATAGGGGTCCGTACCTCGTTGTCAAAATTTTACTGATTCACAGCCTCGATAATCGTCTTGGCCATGTAGTCGATCATCTCGTCGGTCATGCCGGGGTAAACGCCGACCCAGAAGGTGTTGTTCATGATAAAGTCAGTGTTGGTCAGCTCGCCCGCCACGCGGTAGGCGTCGGTACCGCGGATCTGGTCAAAGCAGGGGTGCTTGATGAGGTTGCCGCTGAACAGCAGACGGGTCTGCACGTTGTGGCTCTCCACATAGCGGGTCACGGCGTTGCGGTCCAGACCGCTCTCCGGCTTGACGGAGATCAGGAAGCCGAACCAGGACGGGCGGCTGTTGGCAGCCGGCTCCGGCAGGATCAGCTTGTCGGCGGCGGGCTCCAGCGCGGCGCGCAGGCGGTCCCAGTTGTGGCGGCGGCGCTCGATGAAGGTGGGGAACTTCTTCAGCTGCTCGCAGCCGATGGCGGCCTGCATGTCGGTGACCTTGAGGTTATAGCCAAAGTGGCTGTAGACGTACTTGTGGTCGTAGCCCTTGGGCAGCTCGCCGAACTGGCCGTCAAAGCGGTGGCCGCAGAAGTTATCCTGGCCGGAGGGGCAGATGCAGTCGCGGCCCCAGTCGCGGAAGGAGAGGATCAGGCGGTTCAGCAGCGGGTTGTTGGTGTAGACGCAGCCGCCCTCGCCCATCGTCATGTGGTGCGGCGGGTAGAAGCTGGATGTGCCGATGTCGCCCCAGGTACCGGTAAAGCGGGTCTCGCCGTTGATGGTGTACTGGGTGCCCAGCGCGTCGCAGTTGTCCTCGACCAACCACAGATTATGTGCATCGCAGAACGCCTTGACAGCGGACAGGTCAAACGGGTTACCCAACGTATGGGCAATCATGACAGCTTTCGTCTTGGGGGAGAGGGCGGCCTCGAGCTTGGTGACGTCGATGTTGTACTGGGGCACGGTCACATCCACAAACACGGGCACCGCGCCGTACTGGATGGCCGGGGTCACGGTGGTGGGGAAGCCGCAGGCCACGGTGATGATCTCGTCGCCCTTCCTGATCTGGCGGTCACCCAGCTCGGGGGCGGTCAGCGCCATGAAGGCGATCAGGTTGGCGGAGGAGCCGCTGTTGACCAGATGGGCGAACTTAACGCCGATCCACTTGGCAAATTCCTTTTCGAACTGGTCGGCAAAGCGGCCCGTCGTCAGCCAGAAGTCCAGCGTGGCGTCAGTCAGGGCGCACATTTCCTTTTCGTCAAAGACGCGGGCAGCGTAGGTGATGCGGTCACCCTCCTGATAGGGGGTCTTTTTCTCCTTGAAGTCGTGATAATACTCGGCGACCATCGCCTTGATCTGCTCGCGGGCTTCTGCCTCATTCTTCCATGCCATAGGTTTTGCTCTCCTTTTTTATTGCTTTTCGTAGTAGTAATAAGTAATTGGGTTCGTGCCGCCAGCCGATGTGAAGGTCGTCTGCAGCTGGTATCCGAGCATGTCGGGCGTGTAGCCATTCTGCCCCAGATAGGCCCCCAGTATGTCATCCACGACAAAGCTCGGCTGGGCCTTCAACTCTGCCAGAATATGAGGGAGTAATTTTTCGGTATCTGCCACGCCGTAATCCGCAGCATCCACATAATGTCCGTAGTTGTCCCAGCCTGCTGCGTGGTAGATGATTCCCACATCGCGGCCAACCGCAAATGTGTTGTCCGGTATATTGGCAGAGAAATTCTCCGCCTCCGCATAGATGCCGCGGGTGCTGAACGCACCGTGCTCCTGCAGGATCACTGTATTCATCACGCCGCCGGGCAGCTGTGCCGTAAGCACGCAGAGCACCAGCAGCACGGCCAGTCCCACAGACTGTGCCGCCGTGCAGTACAGGCCGCCCAGCTTCTTGCGTAGCCCCTCCCCGTCCGTCAGCGCCTGCAGCGGGAAGCACAGGCAAAGCAGCGCCTCCGGCAGGCAGATCTCCAGATTCATCCAGGCGGAGCGGTTTGCATAGTAACTGAACGATACCAGCCCCAGTACCGACAGGCAGGCCGCAAATGGGGCAATGTTCTCCGTTTTGGCTATTCTTCCGATAGCGGTTGTCTGAAACAGCGACCATGCCAGCACGGCCAGCATAAGCAGCAGCACAAACACCCATGGGCGCACGCCTAGCTCAAGCGGGTAGCCGATGGAACCATCCATATAATTGCTGCTGTACAGCGGGTAGAAAAACACCTTGAAGATCGGTGCTCCGCCGCAGGCCAGGTTATACAAATTTGTCAGGCCAATGGCCCCCAGCACCGCCAACACAGCGCCCAGCAGCAGCGCGCCATAGCGTTCCCACTGGCCGCGGGCGTACCATGGCTCCTGCTGCCACCAGCGGACGATGCAGCCCGCGCACCAGCCTATGATACAGAACAGACCGCTCTCGGTGCTCCACAGCACTGCCAGCATGCACAGAAGCCAGCCGCCCCAGAACCGAGCCGTTTTTTTCGACTGCTTTTTCCGCAAACAGAACAGCATATAGGCCGCCAGCAACATCGGGAATACCAAACGGTGAGGCTGCAGCTGCCAGTAATTCGTCCGTCTGTATGCAAACGGAATGACCGGCACAACCAGTGCCATCAACAGGCGTACCCAGTTCTTTTTTATCAGGTGATGGATGCAGTACAGCATGGCCAGATCCGTCACAACGCCGACCAGCGCGATCAGGAATTGAATAACAACAGCCTTTGCACCGAAGATCTTCATCGGCAGCAGGAAGAACAGCCCGTAGTGGCCGTAGATGCCTGTCGTCAACTCCTCATAGGGGATGCCGTCAGCCACGTTGTAGATGCTTTCCAAATACGCCTCACCGTGGTACGGGTCTCCCTCAAACGTATTGACGATCCATACGCCCAAGAAGTACATCACTGCCGAAAGGCCGTAGCCGCCCCAGGTCACCCACCGCGGGCAATCCTTACCCGTCAGCAGCAGATAGACTGCTGCAGCAAAAAAGAGCACCGTAAGCAGGTAATACAGCGGCACCATCTGCGGTGCCATCAGCGAGGACGGCGAATAGGAAGGCCCCGCAAATTCCTTGGACACCCCAATGTTCGCGTAATAAATAAGGTAGGCGGCTGTTACCAGCGCAGATACCACAAGGGCCGCTGCCGCGCCACGACCCTGCAGACGCGCGTCACAAGCCCGCACAAAGCCACGCTCTTGCGGCAGAATGCGGGCAAAAAGGTTGCCGAACAGCAAAAGCGAAACGCCGAACAGTACTAGAACCACGGCATAGTTGACCATGTTGCTGCCGATGGGCCACGGCTGACCACCCCATACATGCGCCAGCCAGGAAACCAGATAGGCTCCACCTACCAAAACCGAAATGGCAAAAGCGCTTGTTATACTCCTCTGCTCCTTTGTCATTTCTGCCCCTCTAAGAAGCTGTTGATTTCCTTTTCCATCTCCGCCGGGACGTCGCCGTTGGCAAGCCAGATCTTGCTGAAGGCGACGGTCTTTTCCATGCACTCGGCCATGTGCCAGCGCGGCGTCCAGCCGAAGGTCGTTTTCAGCTTGCTGCAGTCCAGCTTCAGGAAGTTGGCCTCGTGCGGAGCATTGGCCTCGGCCTGATTCTCCCAGGCGGCGTCGCCGCCCCAGGCCCGGCAGAACAGATCCACCAGCGTGCCGGTGGTGACGCAGTCGCAGTCGTCGGGGCCTACATTATAGTAGCCCGCAAAGCGGCTGTCCTCATACTGGCGCTGGGCGATCAGCAGGTAGGCCGCCAGCGGCTCCAGCACATGCTGGTACGGGCGGGTCGAGTAGGGGTTGCGCACGCCAATCTTACGGCCCGCGGCCATGGCGCGGACGCAGTCGGGGATGATGCGGTCATTGGCAAAGTCGCCGCCGCCGATGACATTGCCCGCGCGGGCCGTCGAGACAGCCACGGTCTTATCGGCAAAAAAGCTGTTGATGTAGGAGTGCGTCGCCAACTCCGAGCAGCTCTTGCTGTTGGAGTAGGGGTCGAAACCGTCCAGCGGCTCGTTCTCGCGGTAGCCCCAGGCCCACTCGTTGTTGTGGTAGACCTTGTCGGTGGTGACGTTCAGCACTGAGCGGGGCGTTCTGCCCTGCTGCCGGGCCAGCCGCACACATTCCAGCAGGTTGACCGTACCCATAACGTTCGTCTCATAGGTGTAGCGCGGGTCCTTGTAGCTGTCGCGCACGATGGGCTGCGCGGCCAGGTGCAGCACAATGTCGGGCTGCGCCGCGTCAAAAGCGGCCTTCAGCGCGTCAAAGTCGCGGATGTCGCCGATGACGCTGTGCATCTTGTCCTCGACGCCGGCGATGGAGAAAAGGTTCGGCTGCGTCGGCGGCTGCAGGCTGTAGCCCGTGACCTCGGCCCCGGCCATCAGCAGCATCTTGCAGAGCCAGCTGCCCTTGAAGCCGGTGTGGCCGGTGACGAACACCCGCTTGCCGCGGTAAAATTCAGGATCGTAATGTACCATCATCAATCCTCCCACTTCTTCCAGGGCGCGTTGCCGGTGGCAAGCATTTTCTCCAGGACCTGCTTCTCGCGGGCGGTGTCCATGCACTGCCAAAAGCCCTTGTGGATATAGCTCATCAGCTGACCCTCCTCGGCCAGCTTCTGCAGAGGCTTCTGCTCAAAGACGCAGGCGTCGCCGTCCAGATAGTCGAAAATCTGCGGCTCCAGCACCATATAGCCCGCGTTGATAAGCGCGCCGTCGCTGGCCTTCTTTTCACGGAAAGAACGGACAGAATTATCCTCGGCAATATCCAGAACGCCCTTCTGCTGCTCCTGCTGAACGGCGGTCAGCGTGGCGATCTTGCCGTTCTCGCGGTGGAATGCCGCCAGTTTGGCAATGTCCACATCGCAGACGCCGTCGCCGTAGGTCATCATGAAGGTCTCATTGCCGATGTAGGGACGAATGCGTTTGATGCGCCCGCCGGTCATCGTGTTGAGGCCGGTGTCCACAACGGTGACCTTCCACGGCTCGGTGTGGTGGTTGTGGACGATCATCTCGTTCTGGCCGCGGGTGAAATCAAACGTAATATCGCTGGTATGCAGGAAGTAATCCGCGAACCACTCCTTGATCATGTGCTGCTTGTAGCCCGCGCAGATGACAAAGTCGTGAAAGCCGTAGTAGGAATATTCCTTCATGATATGCCACAGGATGGGCATGTTGCCGATTTCGATCATCGGCTTGGGTTTGTAGACGCTTTCTTCGCTGATGCGCGTGCCAAGGCCGCCAGCCAGAATTACTACTTTCATAGTGCGCTCCTTTATTGTTTTGTGAGCCGGTCAGTCCGTCGACGACCGGTTTTTGTCCCGTGCGCTCCGCCTCGTTTGGGCAATTTTACACACTTATTCATAGTAGAAAGTATAACACACACGCTCTGTAATTGCAACAATTTACGCCCGTCTGCGCCGTGCCAAAATCATCGGTTCAAAGCCAATATTTTTGTCCAGAACCCACAAAAGGCCGTCGTTCGCACATTTTTTGCGCTTTTGCGTTCCAGATTTTACATACTGTATTTCCGCAAAAAAATTCCCCGCCGCCGAAGTGCGGCGGGGGGATTTTCATGGTGGAGCTGTAGGGAGGCGGCGTCCTCGGCGACCCGGGCCGTCCGCCTTACTGCTGCTTAAAATAATACACTGCACCGACAAGGCCGGCGTCGTTCTGGAGGGCTGCGGCCCTGACCTCAAGGCCCTCGGCGAAGGCGGGCATGATGCTTTTGCGCACCTGCGCGGCCAGCGGGTCGATCAGAAGCGCCTGCTGCGCGCTGACGCCGCCGCCGATCAGGATCAGCTGCGGGTTGAAGATGTGTACAAGGCCCGCAAGGCCCTGGGCGATCTCGTTGATCCAGCCGTTGAGCACAGCCAGCGTGCGGGCGTCGCCCGCGGCGGCAGCCTCAAAGATCGCACGCCCGTCGGGCGCGTCCAGCCCGGCCTTCTGGGCGCTGCGGACAAGCGCCGTTGTGGCGGCGTAGCGCTCATAGCAGCCGATGGCCCCGCAGGTGCAGGCCACACCGTCCAGTGCGTGCAGACGGAAATGCCCCAGCTCGCCGCCAAGGCCGCGCGCACCCTCCAGCAGACGTCCGCCGGTCAGGATGCCGCCGCCGACGCCGGTGCCCAGCGTCACACCGATGACATCGGTATAGCCCTTAGCCGCACCGGCCCAGACCTCGCCCAGCAGCATACAGTTGGCGTCGTTGGCGACGGTGACGGGCAGGCCGAAGGCACGCTCCAGCGTACCTTTAATGTTCACGCCGATCCACCCCGGGAAATTGCCGCAGGTCCCCGCGACCACGCCGCGGCGGCTGTCGATCTGGCCCGTGGCGGACACAGCGATGCCCTCGAGCCTCGGCGCGTCCGCAGTCAGAAATTCGTGGATGGCCGCCTGCACGGTATCCAGGATCGGCGTTTTGTAGCCGTCAAAGCTGACGCTGCGCTCGGCGCGGCGCAGCACCCTGCCGTTCTCATCGACGAGCCCCAGCTTGACCGCCGTGCCGCCGATGTCAACGCCCAGATAGGTTTTACTCATAGCGCACCTGCTTATTTGTGGTTGTTGATGGCCGCGGTGTAGCGGGCCGTGATCTCCGCCGGGCGGGTGATGGCACCGCCGACGACGAGGGCGAACGCACCGGCGTAGAGCGCCTGCACGGCCTGCTCCGGCGTGTGGATATGGCCCTCGGCGATGACCTTGGCCGGGCACTCCCGCGCCAGCTGGGCGATAAAGCCGAAGTCCACATCGTTGATGCCCGTCGTCTCGGGCGTGTAGCCGCGCATCGTCGTGCCGACAAAGTCCGCACCGGCCCCCGCGCAGGCCAGCGCGTTCTCAATGTTGTCGCAGTCGGCCATAACGAGCTGGTCGGGGTACTTTTCCTTGATGGCGCGGATGAACTCGGCGCTCGTCTGCCCGTTGGGGCGCAGGGCGCCGGTGCCCTGCACGGCCAGAATGTCCACGCCGCAGGCGACGAGCTCGTCAACCTCCTGCATCGTGACGGTGATGTACATCGGCGTGCCGGGGTAATCCTTTTTGATGATGCCGATGACCGGCAGGTCCACGACCTGCTTGATCTGGGTGATGTCGCGCACCGTATTGGCGCGGATGCCGACAGCGCCGGACTGTGCCGCCGCCTTGGCCATCAGCGGCATGACGCCTCCCTCTTTTGTATACAGCGGCTCATGCTCCAGCGCCTGGCAGGAGACGATAAGGCCGCCCTTGATTTGGTTGAAAATTTGTTCGTGGGTCATGGTGGTAACTCCCTTCCATACACAAAAAGGCTTCCCACAACGGGGGAAGCTGTCACCGAAGGTGACTGATGAGGGGCGAACACTGCCGCTGCTGCCCGTTCACGGGTTCCCGCGGCAAGGCTTCCCCTCATCCGGCCCTGCGGGGCCACCTTCCCCCATGGGGGAAGGCATGGGGCTTTTCTTATTTCATCAAAATCTTGACCACGGCTTTTCTTACGTGGTCGCAGCCGGGGGTCTTGCAGCTGGGCTTGTGCAGCTCACCGGGGAAGAACACGGCAAAGCGTCCCTCGCCCAGCGTCATGCCGCAGTGCTCGGGGCCGGTCCGCAGACCGAAGTCGTTTTCCTCGTCAAACTCGCCCTGCTCCGTGCCCTCGGACGCCCAGCCCAGATGCTCGCTGCCGGTCAGGTCGATCTGCAGGTCGGCATAGCGGCGGTGGTACTCGAACGCAGCGCCGTCGGCATCGCGCAGGTCGGCGTCCATCACGTTGACAAAGACGTTCTCGCCGTCAATGATGGTCTTGCCGTTTTCCAGCGCGTCCAGCGTGTGGCTGTTCAGCCAGTCGATGGCCTTGTCCAGATTCGGGTGCAGACCCTTGTAGCAGGCAATGTAATCAAACGAATCTACGATCATTTCACACCTCTTACAGGGCCGCGACGGCGTCCTCAATCATCTTCTGCGCCTCGGCCACGATGGGCTCATCCTCGGGGATCAGGCCCGGCAGCGGGGCGCGCACGCCGCCCAGCTCCAGACCGTACATACGGCGCAGGATCTCCTTCATGACCGCGTACAGGTTGCCGTGGGCCTCGCACATCTTGTAGATGATGCGGTCTGCCTTGTACTGGATCTCGCGGGCAGCGGGGATGTCGCCCTTCTCGATCAGCTCGTTCATCTTGAGGAACAGCTCGGGCATGACGGCGTAGGTGCCGCCGATGCCGCCGTCCGCGCCCATGACACGGCCGGAGACGAACTGCTCATCGGGGCCGTTGAACACGGCGAAGCCGTCCGCACCGCGCGCCTGAATACCGGCATCCTTGAACATCTGGATGTCCTGGGTGGGCATCGAGGAGTTCTTGACCGCGATGACGTTGGGGTTCTTGAGCATCTCGTTCAGCAGGGGCATCGTCAGGGCGGTACCGGCCAGCTGCGGGATGTTGTAGATGATGAACTCGGTGTTGGGCGCGGCGGCGCTCATGGCGTTCCAGTAGTCCGCGATGGCGTAGTTGGGCAGGTGGAAGTAAATCGGCGGGATGGACGCGATGGCGTCAACGCCGCACTTTTCAGCATGGGCGGCCAGCTCGACGGAGTCCGCCGTGTTGTTGCAGGCGACGTGGGCAATAACGGTGATCTTGCCCTTGGCCTCGCTCATGACGGCCTCCAGCACGGCCTTGCGCTCATCCGGGTGCTGGTAGATGCACTCGCCGGAGGAGCCGCCGACGTAAACGCCCTTGACGCCCTTGGCGATCAGGTGGCGGGTCAGTGCCTTGACGCCCTCGGTGGAGATAGAGCCGTCCGGTGCGTAGCAGGCGTAGAAGGCGGGGATAATGCCGCGATATTTGTTGATGTCTTTCATATACAAACACTCCCTGTTCGTAAAACTGTATGTAAAGGCTTCCCCCGAGGGGGGAAGCTGTCACCGAAGGTGACTGATGAGGGCGGAGCCTGCTGACACGGCCCGTTTGTGGGCAATCTCCGGCAGGCTGCCCCTCATCCGTCTGTGGTCGGGGCCACAGACACCTTCCCCCAAGGGGGAAGGCTTTTCTGTACGGGTAGGATTCGGGCAATGGCAGGGCTCTCTCCCTCTGCGAGGGGGCTGTCGCCGCAGCGACTAGGGGAGAGAACCCCGCCATAACACCCCGTTTTGCGTTTTTAGCCCTTGACAGCGCCCATCGTGATGCCCTTCGTGAAGTACTTCTGGAAGGCCAGGAACACGATGATGATGGGCACGGCTGCCAGCGCGGCACCGGCCATGATCAGGCCGTAGTCGGTGGAGTTCTCGGCCTGCAGCTTGGCGATACCAAGAGAGATCGTCAGCTTGCTGGTGCTGGACAGCATAATCAACTGCATGAAGTAATCGTTCCACGAGTTGATGAAGGTGAAGATGGCCAGTGCGCCGATGCCCGGCTTGATCATGGGCAGCGCAATGCGGACAAAGGTCTTGGCCTCGCTCGCGCCGTCGATGCGGGCGGCCTCCAGCATCTCGCCGGGGATGCCCTCACTGAACTGCTTCATCAGGAATACGCCGAACGGCCAGCCGACGATGGGGAAGATGACCGCCCAGATCGTGTTGTAGAGCTGCAGGCTGCTCATCTCGCGCAGCAGGGGGATCAGGATGACCTGCTTCGGCAGCGCCATGGCGCAGACGATCAGGGTAAAGAGGATGCTGCGGCCCACAAAGCGCTTTTTGGCCAGCGCATAGCCTGCCATGGCGGAGGTGATGCAGGTCAGGATCATCGAGGCAACGGCCATAAAGACCGTGTTGATGAGCCAGCGCACAGCGGCGGGCACCTGGGGACCGGCCCACCAGATGATGTCCTTGCCGTCCGCGCTGAAGTGGCTGCTGAACGGCACCGCGAACTCCCACAGCGGGGACTTCTGGCGGCTGAACAGCTTGTCATAGTTCGTCGCGACCCACTCGCTCGGCCACCATTCGGGGGTGGTGGAGTTGATGGAGATCTGCGTCTTAAAGGAGCCCGTCAGGATCCAGTACAGCGGGAACGCGAACGCGATGGCCAGCAGGATGATGACGATGGTGCTGAACACCATGTAGGGGGAAATCTTCTTTTTTTTCTTTTTGGTATCCATAGTCATTTCCCTCCTTCTTAATCAGACCGCGTGACCTTGAACTGCACAGCGGACAGAACGGCGATCATGATGGCGAGGATAACGCCCATCGCGTTGCCGTAGCCGTAGCGGTACAGCTTGAAGGCTGTGTAGTAGATGTAGTACATGATGGTATCGGTGGAGTGGTTCGGGCCGCCGGACGTCAGCAGCTGGATCAGCGCGAAGCACTGGAAGGAGTTGATCGTCGTGATGACCAGGATGTACAGCGTGGTGGGCATGATCTGCGGCCACTTGATCTTCCAGAAGGCCTGCAGCTTCGTGGCACCGTCCACCTCAGCGGCCTCGACCAGGGACTGGTCCACGTTGCCGAGCGCGGAGACATACAGCACGATGGGCTGGCCGACAGAGGTCGTGAGCAGGATCAGGATGATGCAGGCCAGCGCGTAGCGGGTATCGCCCAGCCAGTTGATGTTCTGGTCAATGAGGCCCATCGACTTGCCCAGATAGTTGAAGATGCCGTAGTAGTTGTTGAACATCCACTTCCACACGACGGTAACAGCGACAGAGCCGGTGACGACGGGCAGATAGAAGATGACGCGGAACAGCGAGGTCGCCCACGGGGGCATGTTGACGATGGCGGACGCCACCCACAGCGAGAAGATGCAGGTGATGGGCACCGACACGACAACAATGATCAGCGTGTTGCGCAGTGCGCCCAGAAAGACACTGTCGTGGAACAGCTCCACATAGTTCTGCAGGCCGATGAACACATCGGCGCGGTTCATGCTGGAGTCAAAGAAGCTGGTGAAGATGCACATCACCATGGGGTAGATGACAAAGCCGATAAAGAAGATGAGGCTGGGCAGCAGGAACAGGTAACCTGCGATGGTCTCCTGCCGGACAAGCGCGCGGCTCATCTTCGGCTCGCTCTGCTTTTTGGCAGCTGCGGTATGTGCCAAGAGGATCGCTCCCTTCTGTTTTAAGGTCACAGGTTCATTCGATAAAAGCGGCGTCCCACCGCTGCGTTTTATGTCAGAGGTCGGACGCCGTGGGGTTTAGTTACAAACCGGAGGTTTTTTCAGGAGGTTCAGGATGCGCTGGCCGCTGCGTTGGCGGTGTTGCAGAACTCGGTAACGGCGGTGGTCACGTCAGTGCCCTGGCCAACCTGCTGCAGCATGTTCCACCAAGCGGTACGAGCCTCGGCCCAGCCGGGAGTGACCTGATAGTAGTCGCCCAGGTAAGGCATGAGCTTCTGGTACTCGTTCATGACCTCGTCGTCCTTGTACAGGTCGGACAGAGAGTTCTTGACGGAGAAGTAAGTAGAGGTCTTGACGGCCTTTGCGGTCTCGTCAGAGTTGGCCATGAAGTTGATGAAGGTCTTGGAGGCAGCGATCTTGTTCTCGTCGCCGTTGTCAAACACGCCGAAGCCCCAGATGCCGCCGCACAGTGCGGGGTCGCCGGACTCAGTCGGGAACGCCATGAACAGGATGTCGTCGCCGCTGTTGGTCGTGCCGGCTGCGCTGTTGTCAGCGTTGGTCTGCTGGGCAATGTTCCAGCAGAAGGCCATCTGCAGGGTGCCGTTGCGGAAGAGGGTGATCTCCTCGCCGCCGTTGATGGAGGCGTCAAAGTTGATGCCTTTCTGGTTGCGCAGGGCCTCGATCGCCTTGATGTTTTCGGCAGAATCAGCGGTGTACTTGGTGTGGGCTGCATCGGTGAAGGTGCCGCCGTACATGTTGTTGATGATGGCGCGGGTGCCCTGGTCGCCGCCCTGGCCGCTGCAGTAGATCGCGCCGACGTCGGTCTTGCCGGAGTCGTAGACGGCCTGCACAGCCTTCAGGAAGTTGTCGGTGGTCCAGGTGTGGTTCTCGGCATCGACATACTGCATAGCACCGGCAGCCTCAAACACGGTCTTGTTGATGGCCATGCAGTGCGCGGTCATGCAGAGCGGGAACTCGTAGTAAGCGCCGGAGGAATCCTTGCAGGCGGCCTCAACGCTGGCGCTGATGTCGGCCTTCTGGTCGTCGGTCCACAGGTCGCTCAGATCGGCCATCAGGCCCTTGGCGCCCCAGTTGGCAACCAGACGCTCGGGTCCTTCCATGACGATGTCAGGTGCGCTGCCGCCCTCGATAGCGGTGTTGACCTGGTCGTCGCCGTTGGTGTAGTCGAGGTACTCGACGGTGACGTGGATGTCAGGATACTGGGCATTGAAGTCTGCCAGCAGCGCATCAACGGACTCGGAATCGCCCCACTTGCCGATGGGGTAGGTCCACAGCGTAATGTCAGCAGCCTGACCGGCATCGGCGGTGGACTCCGCGGGAGCGGCCTCGCTGGAGGCGGTAGAGGTGCTCTCAGCAGGCGCGGTAGAGGTCGCTGCGCTGGAAGTGGAGCCGCCGCAGGCGACGAGCATGCTGGCTGCCATGCTGGCGGCCAGGATCGCGGAAACTTGCTTCTTCATAGGTTGTTCTCCTTTTTTGCCTTTCGGCCTTTGTGGGGCATCTTCGTTCTGTGTCCCTCGTGATGTCTCCATTTTAGAAAACTTTTTTCATTTTGTCCAGAGGTGAAATAGCCAAGAAAAACTGTCGTTTTTGTACATACTGCACAAATCCCATCCACATTGTCGCAAAATACATGCGTTTCTATCGGTTTTTCTTGCTTTTCGCGGGAAAATCGCCTCTTTTTTGATTTATTACAAAATGAAAACAACTTTTACCTTTGAAAATTTTCTGTCGCGCGCGCTTTGGTGCTGTAAAGCAAAAAGGCGCTCACCCGTTACATTTACGGGTAAGCGCCTTTGCTTTGCTATTAGGATACTCTTTTTGTCAAAAAATACAAGATGTCAAAATGAAACATCCTTTTCACGCAATTCGTCTCAATTTTTGCACATTTGCACAAAAGCAGGCCGCTTTTTCCGGAAAAAAAGCCTCTTGCAAGCGCGGGTATTTCCCTATATAATGGAAGGAACGAAATAACTTTTCATTTTTAAGAAAGGGAGCCTTTTCTATGAATTATGAAAATATGACCCGCCGCCGGGTGCTCTGCTTCGGTGATTCCAACACCTACGGCTATGACCCTGCCCGCGACGGGCGCTACGGCGACGATGAGCGCTACCCGATGGTGCTGCAGGACCTGCTGGGCGACGGCTGGAGCGTGGTCGAGGAGGGGCTGCCCGGGCGCACCGCCGTGTTTGACGACCCTATTACAGAAGGTATGAACGGGCTGCGGGTCATCACGCCGATCCTGATGAGCCATGCGCCGCTGGACACCGTGACGATCATGCTGGGCACGAACGACAGCAAGGAGCGGTTCGGCTGCAATTCCCATCTGATCTCTCGGGGCATCGTGCGGCTCGTCAAGAAGGCACTGCACACCGAATGCTGGCGCGACAACGCCAGGCCGGACGTGCTCGTCATCGTTCCGCCGTCCATCACGCCGGAGTACGACCACCTGATTTTTAAAGATGCCATGGGCACCGGCTGCCATGAACGCTGCGCCGGCATTGCCGCCCAGCTGGAGCCGATGCTGAAGGACATCGCCAATGTGCGGTTCCTGGACGCCAACACACTGCCCGGCGCGGGCTGCTCGCCCCTTGACGGCATGCACATGACCGTCCAGTCCCACAAAGTCCTGGCCAAAGCCTTGCAAAAGACGCTGACCGGGGATACATTATAAGTAATAGCAGCGGCCAGCCTCCTTGCCTCCCTCTGCGAGGGGGCTAAGAGGGGGCATCGGCCCGACGGCCATCCCCGCAATACCAATCCATCACAGCAGAAAGGACCCTCCATCATGGCAGAGCAAAGTTTTTGGGATATGCTGCGCACCAAGCGCGACAGCCTGACGAAATCCGGCATCATCGTTGCGGATTACCTTATGCAGCACGCAGAGGACGCACAATACCTGTCGATCTCATCGCTGGCAAAAACCTGCGGTGTGGCAGAGGCTACGATTTTCCGTTTCTGCCGCGCCCTGGGCTTTGACGGCTATAACGAGATGAAAATCGCGCTGGCAAAGGCCACGGCCACGGCGATGCCGGTCTCGCTCAAGCTGGAGCCGGGCGTCGACACCCAGACGCTCTGCACCCACGCCTACAACACCGCCATCGAGGCACTGAACGGCACCCGCAGCGCACTGGACCCCGAGTCGGTGGACCGCGCGGCCACGCTTTTGCAGCGGGCACGGCAGGTGTTCTTTTTCGGGCAGGGCGGCAGCTATATACTGGCCTGCGACATCTGGGCGCGGTTCTCGATGCTCTCCACCAAGTTCCGCACGGCAGGCGACAGCCACATGCAGGCCATCGCCGCCAGCCTGATGGGTCCCGAGGACGTCGTGGTCTTTGTCTCCTACTCTGGCGCAACGCGGGATATGATGGACACGCTGCATCTGGCCAGGGAAAACGGTGCCAAGGTCATCCTGCTCACCCACTACAGCGACGCCCCCGGCGCAGCACTGGCCGATGTCGTGCTTCTGTGCGGTGCCAAAGAAAGCCCCCTCGACTCCGGCAGCATGCCGGTCAAGCTGGCCGTCCTCTTTGTGGCGAACGTCCTCGTCCTGCGCTACACGCTGGACAATCAGGAGCTTGCCAACCTCTCCCTCTCCCGCACAAGCCGCGCGCTGGGGAGTAAGCTGCTGTAATATAAGGGCAATACCGCATAATTCTAAGTGCCGATACGGCGAGCGAGGTGCGGCAGCTGCTAAGCCAAAAGCGCAGATAATACTTTGTGTATTATCGAGCATTTTGGCAACGCAGATGCCGTGCCGCAGCCGCCGGAGCGGTGCTTAAGCCGTAAGGCGGGAATTATGCGGTATTGCCTTAGCACAAAGCAGCCCGTGAGCACTGTCGCCCACGGGCTGCTTTTTATTGCTGCACCTGTAATGTCCGATGCAGCAGCATTTTTAAATTCTCCGGCAGGCCGCTCTGTATCCCGCACTCCGCGGTAACACACAGCCCGATCAGGCCGCCGACAACGGCGGAAAAGATCGCGGTGCAGCAGTATTCCAGACTTACCGCGGGGTCGATCTCCCCCGCAGCCTGCAGGCGTATGAGCAGCGTGCGCATGATGTCCCGCAGCTCGTCCGCACAGGCGGGCACGGACTCGCACTTTCCCGGCGTGCCCAGCGCCTGGGCAATCATCTTATAATCGCCCATCCGGTTGGCAGCAATGTCCTGCAAATAGGCTACCGCCCGCTCCTCCAGCCCGGCCAGCGTGCAGCAGTCGGCAAACAGGACGCGGATGCGTTCGTTTTCCCGGGCAAAGCAGTATTCGGCCAGGCCCTGCAGGATCTCCTCCTTTGAGGAAAAATAGCCGTACACCGTACCTTTTCCAATGCCTGCCGTGTCAGCCAGCTGCTGGATAGTCATAGCGGCGGGGCTGACGCCCCGGGCGACCAGCTGCAGGGCAGCCTCGTAGACGGCAGCCTTGCGGGCTGCATGGTTATCCATTGTCATGGTCGGCCTCCTTTTTCTCCCCGTCGTTTTCCTCCGGCGCACGAGCCGCGCGGCTCAGATCCGGGCGGCGTGGCGCGGATGCAGCCTCGGCGGCGCGGCGGGCGGCGAACTCTGCGGCAAACTCGGCCGCATCGTCGGGCAGGTCGTCCAGACCGTCATCACCGACGTCAATATTGACCGGCGGCCTGCGGTAGAACAGGTCATACAGCACAGGCACGACGAACAGCGTCATCAGCGTGGCGTAGCTCAGACCGCCGATGATGACAATGGCCATGCCGGTGCTCATCTCGCTGGCCATGTCGGTGCCGAACAGCATCGTGACCATCGCCAGCACCGTCGTCAGCGTCGTCATCAGGATCGGGCGCATACGGGTGCGGCCCGTCGCCACAAGGGCGTCGGTGCGCTCCAGCCCGCCAATGCGCAGCTGGTTGGCGTAGTCCACAAACACAATGCCGTTGTTGACGACGACGCCCATCAGGACCAGGAAGCCCATCAGCGAGATCAGCGACAGCTGCTCACCGGCAGCCATCAGGCCGAGCATACCGCCGGTGAAGGCCAGCGGGATCGTGAACAGAACAATGAACGGCGACAGCAGGCTCTGGAACTGCGCTACCATGACAAAATAGACAAAAGCCAATGCCAGTGCAAGCATTTTTGCCATCTGGCTCAGCATCTCGGTGACCTGGGTCGTCTCACCGGCCAGCTCGGCGGTCACGCCGTCGGGCAGGTCCAGTGCGGCCAGCTGCGGCTCCAGCTCGCGGGAGAGCAGCGTCGTGTTGTAGCCGTCGGCGGTCTCACTCGTCACGGCCAGCTTGCGGGAGCCGTTCTCGCGGGCAATCGTCGTATAGCCCGCCGTCGTGGTGCGGGTCGCGAACTCACCGAGGGTGTGCGTCTCCTTTACGCTGCTGCCGTTCTCGTCGGTGGTCGTCGTCTCGAACTCCATATTGAAAATATCGTCCAGCGTCGGCGTGTCGGTCTTATCGACGATAACGACGCTGTAGCTGTCACCGCCCGCCTTCAGCGTCGTGGCGGTGGTGTCCGTCGTCAGCTTGGCGGCGATCTGCTGGTAGACCTGCGCGACGGTCAGACCCATCCGCATAGCCTTGTCCTTGTCAATCGTGATGTTGATCTCGGCGTCGCCGGCGTCCTGGCCGTCGGTGACGTTTTGGATACCGTCGATGCCCTCCATCAGCGCCATGACCTGCTTGCCCGCGGCGGCCAGGTCATTGAGGTCGCTGCCGTAGAGGTCCACCTCGATGCCGGAGCCGGACAGCGCACTCATGTCCATCATGCCATTGGAGTTCACTTCAATTTCGCAGTTTAGATCTGCTGTTTTGCCGTAGATCTCCTGCTCCACGACCTTGGCCTTGGGTGCCTTGCCGCCCAGCAGGACGTAATAGGTAAACGTGGTGTTGTCGGCGGCGGCATTGCTGCCGGCCATGGCGACCATGTTGTTGGAACCGCCCGACATCGCGCCGACGGTGTCGACGCCGTCCACGGTCATGACCGCGTCCATGACGCTGTCCGCCGTGGCGAAGGCGTCCTCCTTAGCCGTATCGTCAGGCACATTGACCGTAATGGTCAGCTGGTTGCTGCTCATGTCGGGGATCATGACGATGCCCATGGTAGCGACGCGCCAGACCGACACCCCCAGCAGCGCAATGGCCAGCGCCAGCGGCACAGCCTTGCGGCGCAGGCAGAAGCGCAGCAGCTTTTCATAGCCGTTCAGCACCTTGTCGAACAGCGGGTGCTTGATGTCCTTCTGCTTTTTCAGCACGGTGGAGCCCGCGCAGGGCACAACGGTCAGCGCCACAACAAGAGACGCCAGCAGACTGAAGGTGATGGTCCAGGCCATGTCGCTGAGAAGCTCGCGCACCATGCCGGTGGTGAACACCAGCGGCAGAAAAACGCAGATCGTCGTCAGGGTGGAGGATACGATGGACCCGGCCACCTGACGCGCGCCCTGCACCGACGCGCGGGCGGCGGGCACGCCGCGGCCCCGCAGACGGTAGATGTTTTCAATGACGACAACCGAGTTGTCGACCAGCATGCCGACGCCCAGCGCCAGGCCGGACAGCGACAGGATATTAAAGGTAATGCCGGTGAAATACATCAGCACAATGGCAAACAGCACGCTCAACGGCATACTGATGGCCACGACGATGGTCGGGCGCAGGTCCTTCAAAAACAGCGCCAGTACGATGATGGCCAGCGCTGCGCCCTCGATCAGGTTGGACAGCACGCTGTTGACGATGAGCTTGATATAGTCGCCCTGGTCCATGATGGGCGTCAGGTGCAGGCCCTCGTTTTCGGCCATCATCGTTTCCATCGCCGCGCTGCTGGCGTTGGAGACCGTCGAGGTGGACGCCGTCGAGCTCTTGTACAGCGACAGCAGCACGGCGCGGTTCTTGTCCACCTTGGCGTAGGCGTCGTCGGCGTTGTCGGTCATTTCGACCTCGGCCACATCGGACAGGCGCACGTCGCCGATGCCGTCGATATTGCAGAGCACCATGCTTTTCAGCTCGTCCGCGTCGGCAAAGGCATCACCGACCTTGACGATGTAGCGGTTGTCGTCGCCGTCGCCGCCCTCGATATAGCCCGCGGGCATCGAGAAGTTCTGCGCATAAATGAGCTGCTGCAGCGTCGTCATGTTCAGCAGCTGGTTCAGATTCGCGCTTTTCAGCGCCTCCTCGCGGGCGGACTCGTATTCCTCCTGCGCGGCCTCGAGCTGGGTCTTGCCGGCCTCGAGCTGGGTCTTGCCGCTGGAGACCTGGAACTCGCCCAGCTGCAGCTGGGCCTCGGTGCCGCTCAGCAGCAGCTGGACGGCCATATCGGCCATGGCGGGGTCTACCGCCTCGTCGCCAAGGCTTGCCAGCATTTTTTGCAGCTTGTCGCGCTGTTCGTTCAGCTGGGTCAGCATTTCCTGCGCTTTGGTCAGCTGGTCGCGCAGGGCGGCGGCGGTGTCGTTCAGCGTCTGCTGCAGCGGCTGCATACCGTCGTTCAGCGCAGTCTCGGCCTCCTGCCGCGCAGTCAGCAGCGTCGTGGCGTTCTGCAGGGCGACCTTCGTCGTGGAGAGCGTTGACAGATTGCCGCTCAGCTCGCTGACGCGGGCGCGGCGGGCGGCGTTGCCGTCGATGACGGCCTGGTCCTGCGCCTGCTCGGCGCGCTTGGCGTCGATCTGCGCCTGTAAATCGGCCCGTTCGGTCTCGTCCTCGGTGTTGTTGAGGGAGTCCTGCAGCGACGCGATCTCCACCTCCAGCGCCTGAATGCGGGCGCTCATGGCCGCATACTGGGCATCTAAGTAGGCCGCAGTCTGCTCCACCGTCATGTTCTGCTCCAACAGCCCCTCGTCTGCGGCGCGCTGGCGGATGGCCGCATCCGCGCGGTCGATCGAGTTGATCATCGCGCCCATCTTGTTCAGGTCGCTCTTGGCTTCGGCCAGGTTGGCCGGGAGCGCGTCGGCGTTATACTGCGGGTCGTAGGCGGCCAGCACCGTCTTGCAGCTGGCAAACAGTGCATCGTCGATGGGCAGCGTGACCTCGGGCAGGGTCGTGTTTGTATTTTTGGCGTCCTCCAGCTTGCGGTTTGCCTCGTCCAGGTCGGTCTGCAGGCTGGCGATCTTCTTTTCCAGCTCGGGGATCTGCTTGTCCAGCTCGGTGATGGCGTCCCGCAGCTGGGTCGTCACGTCGGCCTTCTGGCTGTTCAGCTGGGCCTTGCCTGCGTCCAGCTGGGCCTGGGCGGCGTCCAGTTCCTTCATGCCATCGTTGATTTTTTTCTTGTTGGCATCCAGCTCTTTTTTGGCATCGGCCAGGCGGTCACTGACCTTGACCAGCAGCTTGTCGTTGACAGCGTCGATCTTTTCCTGGTCGAGCGTGATCTGCACCGACTTTTCCACCAGGCCCGTCGTGGACACGCTGGCCACGCCGTCCACGCGCTCGAGCTTGGGCAGCACGTTTTCGCTGACATAGTCGGACAGCTCGTAAATATCCATGCCGTCGTAGTCCACGGCAATGTACTGCGTCGCCATCATGTCCGGGCTGATCTCCATCAGCGTCGGCGTGGACGCCATGTCGGGCAGCGCGTCGCCGAGCTGGTTCACGGCGGTGCTGGCCTTGACCATGGCGCTGTCCATGTCGGTGTCGTCCTGGTATTCCAGAAAGAGCAGGCTGTAGTTTTCATTGCTCTGGCTCGTCACGTTCTTGACGCCGTTCAGCGTCGAAAGTGCATTTTCCAGCGGCTTGGTCACGTCGGCCTCGACCTGCTCGGGGCTGGCGCCGGGGTAGGTCGTGATGACCATCAGGTAGGGCAGGTTCATGGCGGGCAGCAGGTCCGTCTGGATGCCGGTCAGGCTGACAAAGCCCAGCACCAGCACCAGAATGACCGCCACCAGAATGGTAAATGGCTTTTTAACGCTGTATTTCGGCATGGAAGTGTTCCCTTTCTTTTCCGACCGACCGGTCGGTCGGATTTATTATAGCACCCTGCCCGCCGGTTGTAAAGGGCTGCGCGTCCAGCGCACCGTGGAGCTGCTAAGGGCATCGGCATCCGCCCGATGGCCTGCGGTCAGGCGCTGACCCTGATTGCCCTGTGCGAGGCCCTGCACTGAAATTTGCATTCTAAGGCAACAAAAGCTCGTTGAAACTTATCGCTTCAGCGAGCTTTTGTTGAGTTTTGTGGTATTGTGTACCAAGGCTCAGAACGGATTTTGTCCCATGCGTACACGGGAAGTAAATCACCATCTGCGCGCCGCCGTTGATGACGGTAATGCGCACGAACGCCGCCAGAAACAGCGTGATGGCAAGCGCCGCAAAATAGCCCATACCTCCACAGCTCGCCTCATGCTTGCGCAGGCACGGTCAGCTCCGCGCTGTATTCGCCGTCGGAAGCAGCAATCGTCATGGCGTCGCCGTCCCCCATGCGGACGATGGCAAGAGCCTCGCCGTAGTAGGTATCGGTTTCGCTGTCCAGATAGCTGTGCTTGTTGAAAGGGCAGGCGCTGCCCAGCCCCACCAACGTGCCGCCGCGCACCTGTACCTGAATATTGCCGCGCACCAGCGGCTTGGTGATGCCGTTTTCATCGGTGTAGCGCAGACGGATGTAGCACAGGTGCCCCGGTTTTACAGTAGGTTCTTCGGCGTCCAGCGTCAGGCGGGTCGTGCTGCCGGCACTTTGCAGCTTGCAGCGACCAATTTCGTGATCGGCAGCGTCATAGCTGACGGCTTCCAGCGTGCCGCTCTCGTAGGGAATGCTGAACCTCGCAAGGCAATCATTTTTCAGCGTTTTACTGCCCACCGTGTGACCATTCAACACCAGCTCCACACGGGCGGCGCGGGCGTAGACCTCCACGCTGGCCTTGCGCTCCTCGCAGCCGGTCCAGCTCCAGCTGGGCATGGCATTCGTCATCTTCCACGCGCTGGGGCTGTGGCGGTCTCCGGTATGGTTGACCGGGCAGACAGCAATATAGGGGCCGTTGTCGGCCTCCAGCGCCACGCGGGTATAGAGGGCTTCGCCCAGCGGCTTGCCGGTCAAGTCGATGCGTCCCGAACCCGCCGACACCCAGCCCGGACCGCCGTCGAACGTTTCGGCGTAGTCGGCGTACTCCCATGAGCCGACCATGACTTCGCCAAGGTAGTCCATGCCCGCCCAGACAAAGTCGCCCACCAAGCGGGGTTCCTGTTTGGCCAGCTCGCGGAATTTATAAGCATCGTTGCAGAAGGTCTCGCTGCCCAAAATCAACCGCTGCGGGTACTTTTTTAAGTCGTGCTTATAGCGGTAGATGCCGTAGTTGTAGCCCGCAATGTCCATGTTGGCAAAGGCGTCACGGGTCTTGACGTCGCAGCCGTGCAGGGTCGCGCCGCGCTTCATGAACTCATCGCCCAGCAGCCCCGCCAGATTGTTGAAGAACTGACTGCCGACCGCCTTTTTCTTGGCGGCCTTCTCGCCGCGCTGTTTGGCTTTTTCGCCACGCTCGGCTTCTTTTTTTGCCTTTTCGTCGCTGTACACGCCGAAGCCGATGGAGCTTAAAAAGTTGAAGAAGATGTTCACGCCGCAGGTCACCGGGCGGGAATTGTCCAGCCCGTGCAGGAAGTCTGTCATCTCTTTGGTCAGGGCGATGCCGCGCTTCTGGGCAGTCTCGCTGACCTCGTTGCCGGTGGAGTAGAGCACCACGCAGGGGTGGTTGTAGTCTTTTTCCACCATGTCGGTCAGATCCTGATGCCACCACTCATTGAAATAATCCACGTAGTCATGCTCGGTTTTGTGGATGTACCAATGGTCGATGTACTCGTCCATGACAAGCATGCCCTGCCGGTCACACTCGGCCAGCAGCGCCTTGGAGCAGGGGTTGTGCGCTGAGCGAATGGCGTTGTAGCCGTTCTCTTTTAGCAGGCGTACCTTGCGTGCCACGGCGTCGGGGTCACAAACTGCGCCCAACAAACCATTATCGTGGTGGATGCACGCGCCCTGGATGATGTACCGTTTGCCGTTGAGCAGGAAGCCGTCCGTACCCCACTCGACCTTGCGGACGCCGAACGTCTCGGTCACCTCATCATCGGCAAAGCTGACGCGGCAGGTGTACAGGTTTGGCGTTTCAGGTGTCCAAAGGCGGGCGTTATCAAGGGTCAGGGTAAATACGGCCTCGCCGTCGCTCTCCTGCTGCACGGCGGGCAGGTCGTCCACCGTCAGGCGCACCGTGCCGGGGGCGGTGGTCTTTACGCGCACCTCCACGACGGCGGGGTCAAGCGACAGGGTGCGGATTTTAACGCCGTTCAGTGCGATATGCGCGCCCCTTGCCGTCCAAAGCTGCACCGGGCGGTAGATGCCCGCGCCGGAATACCACCGGCTGTTGGGCTGGTCGGCGTTGCGGGCAATGACACGCAGCTCGTTCTCCCCTGCGTGCAGATACGGCGCACAATCAACATAAAAGTTGGTGTAGCCGTAGGGGCGGAACGCTGCCTTTTGACCGTTGAGCCAGACCTCGGCATTATGGTAGACGCCCTCAAACTCCAGAATGTGGGTGTCTGCCAGCTCGTTTTCCGGCACGGTCAGGGTGCGCCGGTATTCGTAGTCATATCCCTCGTACCAGCCGGTATTGGTGCCGCCCGCGCTCAGGGCGGTGCGGGGTTCAGCCAGCATGGCATCATGGGGCAGGGTCACCGTTTTGCCGGGTGCGGTATCGCCCAAATGGCGGCACGTCCAGCCGGTGAGAAGGGATGTTGCTTTCATACAAGATCCTCGCTTTCAAGGTTATCCATAGCAAAAAACGCCGGAGACTTTCCTTTTCTGTTGTCTGCACTATATCACAATGTACAGCAAAAAGGGGATTCACTACGTGAACGGTCGTTTTTCCCGCGCAAGCCGCCTGCGGCATTGGCAAAATAGACAATCGTATCATGTGCTTTATGTGCAGGTTGCTTAAAGCAAAAAACAGCCCACCAAAATGGGCTGTCCGGGTTATTTCTGCTTGATGGGAAACAGCACCTTTAATGTGAACTGGTTCTCCTGGGTGGTGATCTCTGCCGTGCCGCCGTATTTTTCGGCGGTGTCGTAGATGCTCTTTAGACCGTAGCCGTGGTAGCGGGCATCGGTCTTAGTGGTCTTGGGCAGCGTGCCGTCCGCTTGGAAAGCACCGTCGTAGGTGTTTTCGACCCGGATCCACACAAAGCTCTTTTTTCGTGCCACCACCAGATGGATCAGCCGCTGCTCGCTGTCGGGCAGCTTTTCTACACTCTCGATGGCGTTGTCCAGCGCATTGCCGAACAGCGAACACAGGTCCATCGTATCCATAAAATCCAGCGCCGCACCGTCTGCCACGCAGGTCAGCGTGATGCCGTGCTGCTGGCAGTACAGGCTTTTGCTGGTCAGGATCGTGTCCAGCACCTCGTTGCCGGTCTTGTTCTGCGCCTCATAGCTGCGGATCTCCTGCTCCATCGCGTCGAGATAGTGGGCCTTTTCCTCCGAGGTCTCGCTGCGCAGCACGGCGATCTGGTGCTTGAGGTCGTGATATTTTTTATTGATAAGGTCAATGCTGTCCTGCGCCGAGCGGTACTGTGCGTACTGCGCCTGCAAGACGTTCTGCAAAGCGTCGCGCTCCTTTTTGCGGCGGTACTCCACCAGCTGCATGTGGTGCGCAAACAAAATTGCCATGCCGCCCAGGTCTACCAGTGTGCGGATGTTGTAAATTTCCGCCGTCATCTTGCCGGAAAACGGCGTGTCCGGGCTGACATAGCTTAAATTGCTTGCCGCATAGACCGCTACACCGATGAACAGCGTGCTGAGAAATTCCTTTTTGTGGACGTGCAGAGGCGAGGCAATATCGTTATAATTGCGTTCCAGCGCGAACACCACGCCATACACTGCGGCATAGACGACTGCCAAAATGCACACACGCACACCCGTGCCCGGTGTGCCATGCTGCCCGACCATATAGTAGTAGAGCTGCCATTCCAGCGAGGCTGCCAGTTCCCCCAAAATAAACGCGCGGACGCAGTAATACCCCGCGCACCGGGCGGGCACGTCGGCCTGCATTCGGATGTACAGATACATGATCAAGATGGATACCGCAATGCAGGGCAGAAACCAGAATTGCGGCACCTGCCCCGTTGCCTGCATAAAGACGCCGAGCAGCAGCAAAAACACCGCGTGGATCGCATACCGCCGCCAGCCTGCTGTACGCTTGGGCAGGAAGAACAGATATAAAAGGCAGGCCAGCCAATCCGCCAGCGCGGTATACAGGCGGGGAATGTTGCCCAGAACTTCCGTTTCCATCAGATGGTTTCCCCCATGTAGTGGTTGAGCGCCGCCAAAAATGCCTTGCGCTTGGCGCGGCTGATCTGCACCCGATCACCGTTGACGATGGCGTCCTCGTCCTGGATGCCGTCCACGTGTTCCAGATTGACAAGGTACGCCTTGCTGCTGCGGAAGAAATTCTCCGGCGGCAGCTTCTGCTCCACATCGCGCATGGAGCCGGTGGAATGCACCTCGCCCTGCTTGGTGTGGAACAGCAGGTCGTGGTCGCAAATTTCTACATAATAAATGTCGGAGACATCGAGCTTCTGCACACCGCCCGCGCAGGGCACCGTGAGGAAGTGCTTCTGGCGGCGTCCCAGCAGCTCCCGCACATGGTTCATCCGCTGGCAGAAAGCGTAGTAGCTCAGCGGCTTTAAGATATAGTCCAGCGCCTGCACCGCGTACCCCTTGATGGCATACTGCGGCGAGTTGGTGATAAAGATGATAAGCACCTCCGGGTCGGCGCGGCGGATCTCCTCGGCTGCTGACATACCATCCAGGAAGGTCATCTCGATGTCCATCAAAATCAGGTCATAGCCGCCCTTATAGCCCAGCGCGATCTCGTCGCCATCCGAAAAATGTGTGATTTGAAAATGGCAGTTTTTCTCCTGCTGGTATTTTTCCAGATACGAGTCCAGCACTGCCCGATCCTGCGCACTGTCCTCGACTACTGCGATGTAGTTCACGAAAATTCTCCTTTTGAGAGCAAATGAATGCGTTTATGTGCCGACTGCTATGCCGCTTGCCTTTCATGGCTATAGGCTCTATCTGATAAGTATTATACAGATTCTTTTCCGAATTTTCAATAAATCATGGTTCTGCTTACCCGCCTTGATTGCCCACGCTTTGGGCGGGAAGATGTTTTACATAGCATAGCGTTTGATTACCCACAAACGCATTTCCGGGGTGTCCCATCGAGGAATGCGGACACCCGTCTCGCAGGGTTTTCACGCAGGGAAAGCCCGCACAAATAACTAAGGCAGCACCGCACAATTCCCACCTAACGGCTCAAGCACCGCTCCGGCGGCTGCGGCACTTAGAATTATGCGGTATTGCCCCTGGAACCAGAAAAGCCCCGGCCTTTTCTGGCCGAGGCTTGATGGTTGCGGAGCAGAATGTGATCTGTTCGCTTCCGCTGACAGGGAGGGCAATCCGCTTAGGGTTCCACCCGCACCGTCAGGCGGGAGGCGTGCAGCCCACCGTGGTATACCCGGTTATGGGCCACCACGGTCCGGGCGGAAGCAAAACCTTCCCGGGTGTTGCTGTTGGGGAAGATGAAATTCTTGGCGCTGGAGGTGACAGTCACCCGGATGCGGTGGCCTTTCCGGAAGCAATTGGACAACTTGGTGGTGCGGATCTTCAGGCAGACGATCTCGCCTTCCTGCAAAAACTCCGACCGGGCAAAGCCATTACGGTATCGGGCGCTGAGCAGGCCATCCGCCAGCTTGATGGACCGGCCGTTCTCATCCACGTCGGTAACACGCACCACAAAGTCGGTATCCGGCGCGTCAGAAGAAATATACAATTCCGCCGTCATATCACCGGTCAGAACCAGGTCTTCCTTCAGCACAGGGGAGGTGTAGCACAGCAGGTCCTGACGCAGTTCCTCCCGGGTGTAGTCCTCCGGCACTTCGATCTCGTTCTCCGACATATCGATGATGTGCTGGGACAGATTTTCGGGGTCATAGGCGTAACCGTCGCAGTTTTCCCGCTCCGGCTTAGCAAAAGTCAGCCGCCCGTCCCCGGCAGAGGTGTTGGCATGGCCGTCACTATCCAGATACAGGTGGGTGACCCGGGTCTCGGGCACTGGCCAGTTTTCGGCGGTCTTCCATACCTCCTGGCCCAGGGTGTAGTATTCTACCGGGGCAGTCTGGTCGATGCCGTTGTCCACTTCCTTGAGGTGATGCTCAAACCAGCGGAAATACAGCCAGTCCAGATCAAAGCGCAGCGCCTGGCTGCCGAAGGATACCCCGTGCATGTCGTACTTACTGTTGCCGCTGTGCTGCCAGGGTCCCAGAATGACCTTGCGCATGCCCCGAGGGAAGTCATGGACCAGTTCCAGGGCTTCGGTGGTACCCATGCCGTTGTCGTCAAACCAGCCGGACTGAATCAGCGCCGGGATCTGCGCCCTGACGGAGCGTTCCTGCCAGTTGGACATACGCCAGAAATCGTTGTAGTCACTGGGTTCCAGCCACCGTGTGATGAAGGGCACATCGTACCCCAGAGCCTTTTTCGGCAGGTCGGTCAGGGGGCGGATGTTCAGCACTTTCTCCCAGTCATCGCGTTCCATCAGCTCAGGGTGGAAGGTTTTCTGAGACACCGCAAAGGCCCAGGCCAGCATGCCCGAGGTGAAAGACCCACCCCGGCGGGGCAGATCCACAAAGGCGCTGCCCGCGCAGACTACGCTGATCAGAGCTTTCAGGTGGGGGTTGCCGCTGGCAGCGGCTGCCCACTGTACATAACCCAGGTAGGACCCGCCCACCATACCGATGCGTCCGCTGCACCATGGCTGGGCGGCGATCCAGTTCAGAGTATCGTCGCCGTCCTCCACCTCGTGGTAGTTGGGCAGCCATTCGCCTTCACTGGCGTTTCGGCCGCGCACATCCTGTACTACCACCGCGTAGCCGCGCTGGACGTAACGGTAGTATATCTCACAGCCGTCCTCTTTGCCGTAGGGGGTGCGTACCAGCACTGCGGGCACCGGGGTACTGCAGTTTTTAGGCAGGTATACGTTGGTGGAAAGATGTACCCCGTCCCGCATGGGCACTGGGAAGGTCTGCGCATGTTCTACCGGGAACAGCTGTTCCTCCGGCCAGGTCGAGCGCCACAGGCGCAGGATGGTCTCCTCCTCGGCACCGGGTTCCACCAGCACCGTGACCATCTCCCGGGCAGGGCAGGTGACGGCGATCAGCCGCCCTTCCTTCATCTGTTTGTTGTTGGGGAATTTTACATCCCGCTGCAGGTAGCTGCAGCCGTCTTCGCTGGTGTAGCGCTCGCCGCACAGGGAAACTTCCCCGGTGCCATGCAGCCCCGACTCGTAATGGGACAGGTTCTGCCCCAGGGCGGCAAAGTCCATCTTCACAAAGAAACGGTAAAAATCCCGGTCCTGTTCAGTCAGGTCCTGCCAGTCCAGCAGCGCGCCGGTATGCACGTCCAGTTTCCGGATCTGGGGTGTGCCGTCGCCCAGCCGCAGTCTGCCGTACAGGATGCCTGAAACATATAAGTCAAAATTACGCATTTCCGTTTCTCCCGTTTTCCGTTTAGGCGCCGATGAAAGCACGGATGGCATAGGCTACACCGATGCCCACATAGTTGCCCAGGGCACCGGCCAGTACGCCCATGAGCAAGCCGATGTTGATAAGGGTCTTCCACTGGGCGCTGGAGGCGATGAGGGCGGCGGTGGGGCCATCCGAGATACAGCCTACGATGGACAGCAGCACATACTCAAAACGGACTTTCAGCAGCCGGGTGATGAGCAGGTGCAGCAGAATGGAACAGGCAATGACACAGAAGCAGAACAGGGTGATGTAGAAGGTGGATCCGAAGAACTGCTTCAGGTCCACCGCAAAGCCGATGGTCACCAGGAACAGCACCGCTACGAAAAGGCCCAGATCAAAATTGCCGCGCAGCTTGCGGACAGCCGGCACCTGTGCCAGGATGATGGAGAAGGTGGTGATGAGCAGGATGCGGCCTGCACTGCGGAACCCTTCTCCGAATACCATCGAGGAGATGCTGGTGGCAGCCCACACGGTGCCAAAGCCGATGGCCAGCAGCCAGGCGATTTCCTGGATGGACCATTCCTTGGAGGTCATCAGTTCCTCGTGGTTGCCATCCCCCAGCAGCTCCGACTCGCTCATTTCATAGGGCCACAGCTTTTTCAGCCATTTGGAACTCTTGTACAGGGCGGGGGTAGCAAACATCAGGATCAGCGTGGGGATGCCCACCACATAGTCGGCGGCATTGGCCGAGGCGATGGTGTTCTTGCTGGCATCCAGGCCTACAGCGATGGCGGTCAGGTTGGAACTGCCGCCGGTGTAGGTGCCCACGAACATACCGGCCACCTTCCAGCCCTCGTCGATTTTGTTGGCGAACAGTACGCCGAACACCAAAGCTGCCACGCAGACGCTGAATACGGCCGAGGCCAACGCAATGATCGGTTCCTTGGATAATTTGCGCATCTGTTTCAGGTCCAGGCTCAGCAGGCAGATGGAAACGGACAACGGCACACAGTAGCCGCTGATGGCATCATAGGTAGGGCTGGAGGTAGGCACGATCCGCAGGTTGGACATCACGATGCCCATGACGATAACCGTCAGGGCCGGGCCCAGCGTTTTGAACACCTTGAACCGCTGCAGCCAGAATCCCAGTGCAACCGTGGCGACCATGATGAACAGGAGTGCGCCTTCGGAGGAAAAAATCGTATTCGCCATAATATACCTCTCTGCGGGGTCCGCTTAAAAATCAATATCGATGCCAAGGCCCGGTTTGTCGGACAGGGTGTAGACGCCGCCATTCACGGCAAAACCTCCGGGCATACCCATCTCGGGGTCCACGGCGTACATAAAGCTGTCGCAGTCCGCCTCGGTGATGTTCTGCTTGGCGGCAACCAGACTCACACCGGCAGCAATGGCCACCTTGGTCTCCAGCATGCAGCCCACCATGCACTGTACATGGTTTGCCTCGGCAATGGCGTTGATCTTTTCCGCCGGGTACAGGCCGCCGCACTTCATCAGCTTGATGTTGATAATGTCTGCAGCATCGATCTTGCAGGCCTTTGCTGCGTCGATGGGGGTGTGGATCGACTCATCCAGCATGACCTTCAAGTCCACCTTGGAACGCACAAAGCGCATACCGTCCAGATCCCAGCTGGGCAGGCACTGCTCCACCGCTTCCACGCCCAGCTCTTCAAAGGCTTTCAGGGTGCGCACCGCATCGCTGACCGTGTAACCCTGGTTGGCGTCCACACGCAGGCGGATGTTGGGGCCCACCGCCTGACGGATCAGGGTCAATGCCTGAATATCCTCACTCGGGTTGATGCCGGCCTTGATCTTCAGAATGGTGAAGCCATCCTTTTCCACCCGTTCCCGGGCTTCGGCGGCCATGGCTTCCGGTGTGTCAATGCCCACCGTCATGTCCGTGACGATCTGGTTCACGCTGCCGCCCAGCACCTTGTACAGAGGCTGACCCATCAGTTTGCCCTTGATATCGTACAGGGCAATATCCACCGCGGCCTTTGCCGAGGTGTTGCCTGACAGCAGGCGGTCCATCATCCTGTGGATGCCCTCAACATCGAGCGGATCCATGCCGATCAATCCGGTGCGGAACAGTTTCAGCGCTTCCAGAACGGTGGCTGCGCTCTCGCCGGTCACCGGTTCAAAGGGCGCGGCCTCACCGATGCCCCACAGACCTTCGTCGGTGGAGATCTTCACCAGCACATTCAGCGAATGATCCTGTACCGCAAAAGCAATACGGAAGGGCTTTTTCATGGGGATACGGATGGTTTCTACCTTTACATCTGTGATTTTCATAGGGTTCCTCCTGCACAATAATTTTTATAAATTTTATAATTTTTTTATAAATTTTACTATTTCTAAAATTTTTGTCAAGAGTTTTTCTGCTTTTTTCACACTTTTCAGAACATTTTGTAAGATAAGCAAGAAATCATCTGATTTTCTTTAGTAAAAAATTTTATAAATATCGAATTTTTTCTCGCTTATTTACGTACAGGGCATTTTATGATATACTGTAAATAAATTTTTTTGCGAAAAAGCGGGAGGTCTTATGCTGGGCGAACATGTTCGAAATATTCGGAAAAAGCGGGGAATCACCCTCAAGGAACTGGCCGAAAAGACTGGTTTGTCCATCGGGTATATCTCCCAAATCGAGCGCAATCTCACCGACCCGTCCCTGTCCACCCTGCGCAAACTCAGCGCCGCTCTGGACATCCCCACCTATCTGTTTATGGGAGGTGAGAGCAGCACCGGCCTGACAACCCGTCAGGCGGATATGATGATCCTCTCCCAGCCCAATTCCAATATACGGTATCATCTGCTTACGCCCATGCCCAACGGAAATTTTGTACCTCAGTCGTTGGTCATACGCTTTGAGCTGGAACCCCACTGCAAGGACGGCGACCTGCCGGTGATCCATCCCAGTGAGGAAATCCTGCTGCTGGAGCAGGGGCAGCTGGATGTACTGGTGGAGTCCAAGACTACCCGCCTGAACGCCGGAGACACCACTGTGGTGCAGTCCAACCTGCCCCACATCGTTTCCAACCCCGGGGATACCACAGCGGTGGGGCTGGCTGTGTTCACCCCTGCCATTTGGTTTCCCAACAACCGGCGCAATTTTAACTGCGGTGGCGAAACCTGAATCTTCGCATAGGAATACCAAAAAGAAGTACCGCCATTGCCTGTACTTCACTTTGCCGTTTTAGGGTCAAAGTTACCAGAATGTTACCACTTTTGCCATAAGGTAGAAAAAAGCTCGTTGAAACTTGTCGTTTCAACGAGCTTTCACCTTTTACTGCCCGGCCAGCGCGATCTGCTCGCGGGTGATGGGCAGCTCATAGAACCGCTTGTGGGTGGCGTGGTAGATCGCATCGGCCACGGCGGGCAGCGGGGTGTTGATGACCACCTCGCCGATGCTCTTGGCACCGAAGGGGCCGGTGCCCTCGTAGCTGCTCTCAAATACGACATGGATATGCCCGATGTCGTTGCGCGCCGGGATCTTGTACTGCATCAGCGAGTTTTCCTGCGGCATGCCGCGGTCATCGTAGGTGACATTCTCGGTCAGCGCCATACCGATGCCCTGCAGGATGCCGCCCTCGGCCTGCACCCGCGCAAGGTTCGGGTTGACCGGTGTGCCGCAGTCAACAGCCGCCTCATAGCGGATGACCTGCGCCTCGCCGGTTTCCAGATCGACCTCGACCTCGGCCGCGCCCACCATGAACGGCGGGGGCGAGATCTCCGAGCTGTGGGTCACAACTGCCTCCAGCGCCGTATTGCTGCCGCACTGGGAGGCTGCGGCGATCTGCGCCAGCGTGGCGCGCTGCGTGCCGTCCTCGCTTGTCACGGCATCGCCCGCAAAGACGACCGCACGCTCGTCAAGGCCCAGCAGCCCCGCGCCGACCTGACAGATCTTCTGCTTGAGCTGCTCGGCGCACTGCTCAACCGCCTTGCCGGTGACATAGGTCGTGCTGGATGCGTAGGAGCCGGAATCGTAGGGCGAGGAATCGGTGTCCGCGCCGAGGACCGTCACATTGTCGAGCGGGCACTCCAGCACCTCGGCGGCGATCTGCGCCAGAATCGTATCGCAGCCGGTGCCCATGTCTGCCGCACCGATTGAGAGGGTGTAGAACCCGTCATCGTTGATCTTCAGGCTGGCGCTGCCCACATCCACACTCGTAATGCCGGAGCCCTGCATCGCCATGCCCATGCCCACGGCGCGCACCTTGCCGTTGCCCATGTCGCGCACGGGGTATTTTTCGTCCCAGCCGATGTTGTCATGCACGGCCTGCAGGCAGCGGTCCAGCGCGCAGCTGGTGTTGACCTGCCCGTAGTAGGCGGGCATCACATCGCCCTCACGGACGATGTTGCGCTGGCGGATCACAAACGGGTCGATGCCCATCTTGTCGGCCAGCTCATTGACGGCGGACTCCACCGCAAACAGGCCCTGGGTCGCACCGTAGCCGCGGTAAGCGCCCGAGGACATGTGGTTCGTGTAGACGACATCGCTGACAAAGCGGAATGCCTCGGCCTTGCCGTAGAGCGGGATGGATTTGTGGCCGGACAGGCCCACCGTTGTAGGCCCATGCTCGCCGTAAGCACCGGTGTTGGACAGGGTGTAGAGGTCGATGCCCCTGACGATGCCGTCCTTTGTCGCACCAAGGCGGACATGCAGCTCCATCTCATGGCGCGGGGTGGAGGCGATCTGGCTCTCGTACCGGCTGAAGATGATCTTGCTGGGCTTTTTGGTTTTCCATGTCACAAAGGCGGGGTAGACCTCGCAGACCGAGGTCTGCTTGGCGCCGAAGCCGCCGCCGATGCGGGGCTTGGCCACCCGGATCATCGACTTGGGGATGTGCAGTGCATTGGCCAGGATCCGGCGGCAGTGGAAAACGATCTGGGTCGAGCTGAGGACATTCAGCCGCCCGTAGGCATCTATGCTGCAGTAGGTGCGGAAGGTCTCCATCATAGCCTGCTGGCAGGCGCGGGTGTGGTATGTATGGTCGATGACGACATCGCACCCCGCCAGCACCGCCTCAATATCGCCCGCCCCGCTCTCATCGTGGGCGCACAGGTTGCGCTTGTTGTCGGCCCCGACCGGTGCCAGCGACTCCCAGTTTTCCTCCGGGTGGACAAGGACGGGGTTGTCCAGTGCCGTGTGGTAGTCCAGCACGGCGGGCAGGACCTCATACCTGACCTTGATGAGCTTCATCGCCTTATCGACGCATTTTTCATCCTTGCCGGCCAAAATTGCGACAACATCCCCCGCAAAGCGGACATGGCGGTCGATGACAAGCCGGTCATAGGGGCTCGGCTCGGGGTAGGTCTGGCCCGCCTGGGTGTAGCGGCGGCCCTGCTGGTCCACATCCTTCCATGTGTAGATCGCCTCGATGCCCGGCACCAGCAAGGCACGGCTCGTGTCGATCTCCTGCACGATGGCGTTGGCATGGGGGGAGCGCAGCAGCTTTACGATCAGGCAGTCCTGCGGGATGACATCATCCATGTAGACGGGCTGGCCGGTCACAAGCTGCATAGCGTCCTTTTTGCGCATGGGCTGGTTCACGGTTTTCATTGGGCGGCCTCCTTCCCCTTTTTCCACGCTAAAAAGTTCAAAATGCCCCGCAGCTGGCCCTCATAGCCGGAGCAGCGGCAGAGGTTGCCGGCCAGATACTCCTTGATTTCATCCTCGCCGGGGTCGGGGTTTTCCCGGAAAAGCGCCAGCGCGTTCATAATAAAGCCCGGGTTGCAGAAGCCGCACTGCTCCGCACCCTGATCGGCGATAAAGTCGCCGAACTCGGCAGCCTCCTCCTGCAGCCCCTCCAGCGTGGTGACGCTGCGGCCGTTGACCCGCGCCGCCAGCACCGAGCAGGACAGCACCGGCTTTTCATCGAGAAAGACCGTGCAAAGGCCGCAGTTGGCGGTCTCGCAGCCGCGCTTGACGCTCTTGCAGCCGAGGCTGCGCACAAGGTCCAGCAGCACGGTGTCAGCCGCGATTTCGGCGGTGACTTTTTTATGATTTAAGGTAAATGTGATCTGCATGGTATACCTCCGTCAATTTTCCAGCGCGGCCACGGCACGCCGGACCAGCACACCGGTCAGGTGGGTGCGGTACTCGGCACTGCCGCGCAGGTTGCTGCCGGTCTTGACGGCTGCCTGCACGGCGGCGGGCAGCTGCGCCGGGTCGCAGTCCGGCGTGACAAGCACGGCCTTCATCGGGCGCGCGCCGATGGCAAAGCGGTACTGCCCCTGCGCCGTGCGGGCGGCCGCACAGGTCAGGATCGGGAAATCGGTCTGGGTCGCGCGCACCGACTGGTACTGCACCCTCAGCCCCGGCGTCTTGCGCAGGCAGATGTGGGTCAGAATATCGCGGTCATAGGGCATCGCGGCAAACTGCGCCAGCGGCATCCGGCCCGCCTTATACAGCTCAACCTCGCAGTCCAGCGCCAAAAACAGCGTCAGCACATCGGAAAAGCCGAACCGGCCATAGATGCTGCCGCCCACCGTGGCGCAGTTGCGGAACTGCACGCCGACAATGTGGCGCACAGCCTCCCGCACAGCCCCCGCGGTGTAAGCGTTCAGGGCGGCGTTCGTTTCCAGATCGCGCAGCGTTGCCATCGCGCCGATGAGGATCTCGGTGTCAGTCTCCTCGATCGTATCCAGCCCCAAGGCCGACAGGTCGATGGCCGTGCCGACATTGATCTTTTCCATCTTGAGCCAGAGCATACCGCCCAGCACGCGGTTGGGCTTTTTCTGGTTCAGCTGCCATGCCTCCTCCAGCGTGGCGGGGCGGGCATATTCGCGTATCGTCATCATGGGTCAATCTCCGTTTTTTCTGTTTTGGGCGAAAAAATCACACTTTTCGTGGATAGGTACTTTTATTCTACCATAAAATCTGGTATAATACCGTTGTTGTTTCAAAAATACAACGATATTTTTTATTGTGTGAGGGAAAAAGATTCATGAAAATGACCAAAATGACCGCTCTGCTGCTGGCCGCCGCCATGGCGCTGACCGCCTGCGGCAGCACCGCCGCCGTAAGCAGTGAGGCCGCCGCCTCCGCCGCCTCCGCCGCCGCTGCACCCGAGGTCACCGCCAGCCCTGAGGAGGCTGCCGCTGCACCCGCTGCCGCCGATACCGCCGTCACCTACCCGCTGACCGTCACCGACCAGCTGGGCCGCGAGGTCACCATCGAGACCGAGCCCAAGACGCTGGCCAGCGGCTACTACATCTCCACCAGCCTGCTCATCGCCCTCGGCGTGCAGGACGAGCTGGTCGGCGTCGAGGCCAAGGCCGACAAGCGCACGATCTACAGCCTCTCCGCACCCGAGCTGCAGAGCCTGCCCAGCATCGGCACCGCCAAGGAGTTTGACCTTGAGGGCTGCGCCGCGCTGACCCCCGACCTTGTCATCGTGCCCGCCAAGCTGAAGGATTCCATCCCCCAGATGGAGGAGCTGGGCCTGACCGTGCTGGCCGTCAAGCCGGAGGATCAGGACAAGCTGTACGGCGCCATCGACCTGCTGGCTCAGGCCACCAACACCGTTGCCCGCGGTGAGGCGCTGAAGTCCGCAATCGAGGACAACCTGCTCAGCCTGCACGAGGCCATCGGCGATGCCGAGGCCCCCACCGTCTATATGGCCGGCAACAGCTCTGTGCTGCAGACCGCCGGCCCCGCCATGTACCAGAACTATATGATCGAGAACGCCGGCGGTCTCAACGCTGCCGCCAGTGTTGAGGACACCTACTGGGCCGAGGTCTCCTATGAGCAGGTGCTGGACTGGGACCCCGACTACATCATTCTGGCGTCCGATGCCGACTATGATGTCGATTCCGTCCTGAACGATGCTGCACTGGCCGACTGCACCGCCGTCAAGGAGGGCCATGTCTACCAGCTGCCCCACGCCATCGAGGCTGTGGACTCCCCCGTGCCCGGCAGCTTCCTGGGCAGCGTCTATCTGGGCAGCGTGCTGCATCCCGAGCAGGTGAGTGAACAGTTCTACCATGACTGCGCCGATGCCTTCTACACGACCTACTACGGCTTTACCCCTGCCTCCTATGAATAACCGCAAGCGCACGGCGCTGTGCCTTCTGGGCGCAGCGCTCTGCGTTTTTATGGCTTTTGGTGCGGCCCTTGCGCTGGGCCGCTACCCCATAACACCGGCAGCGCTGCTGGCCGGCGATGCCATGGCGGTGCGCACCTTCACCGTGCTGCGGCTGCCCCGCGCCGTCATGGCGCTGGTCGGCGGCTTTGGGCTGGGGGCGGCCGGCTTTGTCTACCAGACCGTATTCCGCAACCCGCTGGCAAGCCCCGACATCATCGGCGTCTCCTCGGGGGCCAGTGTCGGCGCGGCGTTCGCCATCCTGTTCGTTTCGTCAGGGGCGCTGTCCACCACGGTCTGTGCCTTTGCGGGCGGGCTGGCGGCGGTGTTCCTCTCGCTGGGGCTGGCCGCTGCCGCGCCGGGGCGCAGCAAAATGTCGCTGGTGCTGGCGGGCATCGCCGTCCACGCGCTAGCCCAGACGCTGCTGATGCTGCTCAAGCTGACCGCCGACCCCGAGAAGGAGCTGGCCAGCATCGAGTATTGGATCATGGGCAGTCTGGCCGCCGTGACCCGCAGCCGGGTGTGGTTCCCGGTGCCGGTCGTGCTGGTCTGCTGCGCGGCGATCTTTGCGCTGCACCGGCAGGCGCTGCTGCTCTCGATTGAGGAGGGCGAGGCCCGGCTGCTCGGCGTGCGGGTGGGTGCGATGCGCCTGCTGCTGCTGACGCTTGCCACCATGACGGTTGCCGCCGTTGTCAGCGTGACGGGGCTTATTAGCTTTGTCGGGCTGCTGGCACCCCACAGCGCCCGGCTGCTGGCGGGGCACAACCGGCGCTCGGCCTGCCTGCTGAGCGGGCTGCTGGGCAGCGCCCTGCTGCTGGCAGCCGACACGCTGGCCAAGACGGCAGCCTCCACCGAGCTGCCGGTCAGCATCTTTACCTCGCTGCTGGGCGTACCGTTTCTGCTTTATCTGATCCTGCGGCCAGGGAGGGATGCGTCATGATGCCACAAACCACGCCCCCGCCCGCGGGGCTTTGCGTGCAGGACCTCACCGTACGGTACGGCGCAGCGGCTGTGCTGCAAGGGGTCAGCTTTTCGGTCCCGGTGCCCGGGCAGCTGATCGGTCTGCTGGGGGTGAACGGCAGCGGCAAGACCACGCTGCTCAAGGCCGCCGCCGGGCTGCTGCCCCACACCGGGCAGTGCCTTCTGGACGGCGTCCCGCTGGAGAGCCTGTCCACCCGCAGGCTTGCGCAGACCGTCAGCTATATCCCGCAGCAGAGCGGCATCTCGGTCTCGCTCTCGGCGCGGGAGGTCGTGCTTATGGGCTACAACCCGCGGCTGGGGGTCCTGCAAAGCCCCACCGCCGCCATGCGCGCCGCTGCGGACGAGGCCCTGCGCACCGTAGGTCTGGCCAACAAGGCCGGGCAGGACTACCTGACGCTGAGCGGCGGCGAGAAGCAGCTCTGTATTCTGGCGCGCACGATTGCCGAGGATGCGCCGCTGCTTTTGCTGGACGAGCCGGACAGTGCGCTTGACCTTGCGAACCGCAGCCGGATGACCGCGCTGCTGGCGCAGCTGGTCCACACCGGCGGCAAGACCGCGCTGGTCTGCCTGCACGACCCCGCGCTGGCGCTGGACAGCTGTGATATACTGGTGGTATTGCAGGGCGGCGGGGTCGCGGCGGTGCTGCACCCCAGAACCGACCCACCTGCCGTGCTGCAGGCAGCCCTTGCCGCCGTGTACGGCCCGCTGGAGCTGCTGCCCGTTACCGACTGCCGGGGCCGACGCCGTCTGGCCCTGCTGCCGCTGTGAGGTGATACCATGAAACCTGCTTTGCGCGTGATGCTCTGCGATGACGCAGGCGAGCGCTTTTTTGGCGAGGGACCCTGCCGCCTGCTCCATCTGATCGAGGAGACCGGCTCGCTGCGCAGCGCAGCGGCGCAGATGGGGCTTTCCTACTCCAAGGCGCTGCGGCTTGTGCAGCACGCCGAAAAAGAACTGGGCTTTGCCCTGACCTGCAAGACCATCGGCGGGCGGGGCGGCGGCGGCAGCACCCTGACCGCCGAGGCCCGCCAATTTTTAGAAAGGTATGAGGCCTACCGTGATGCCTGTGTACAGACCAGCCGCGAGCTCTATTCTGCGTTCTTTCCGGGCCAGCGGTAAGCGCCACTTGCTGCTGACCGGCGGGCGCGGCAGCGGCAAAACAACGCTGCTGCGCGCACTTATGCCATTCCTCTGCCCCGATGCCCCGATGCTTCTCACCGCTGCCGTCCCGGGCAGATGGGTCGAGATGCGCGATACAGCCGCCGGGGCAGCGGCGGTCATCGGCCGGTTTGATGCCGCCCTGCCCCCCGGTGAAAACCGGATGCGCCCCGTGCCGGCCGGCTTTGCCGCCGTGGGGCTGCCCGCCCTGCAGCGGATGGCGGCAGCCGGCGGCTGGGCCGTGCTGGACGAGCTTGGCTATCTGGAGAGCGGCTGCACGGATTTTCAACAAAGCGTGCTGGATTTGTTGAAGGTCTGCCGCGTTCTCGCGGTGGTCCGCAAGCAGGACACCCCGTTCCTGCGCGCGCTCTGCACCGACCCGGACGCCTTTGTGTACGATCTGGACTGTCCTGTGCCGCCGCTGGGCTGCATCGTCATGGCCTCGGGGCTGGGGCGGCGGTTCGGCGGCAACAAGTTGATGGCCGAGCTGAACGGCCGGCCGCTGGCTGCCCATGCGCTGGCGCTGGCCGCCGCGCCGGTGTTTGCCGGGCGCATTGCCGTGACCCGCTCAGCCGAGGTCGAGGCCCTCTGCCGCGCAGAGGGCTTCCCCGTGCTGCGCCATGCCGAGCCGCGCCGCAGCGATACGGTGCGCCTTGGCCTGACCGCGCTGCTGGCGCAGCAGCCCGGCCTGCAGGGGTGTGTATTTCTGCCGGGGGACCAGCCCTGCCTGACCCGCCAGACGCTGGAGGCGCTGGCGATCGGTGCCGCGCCGGACACGATCCGGCGGCTGGCCGCACCCGACGGCACACCGGGCAGCCCTGTGCTGTTCGGTCGGGATTATTTTGCTGCCCTCCTTCACCTGCCGGAGGGCAGCGGCGGCAGCGCCGTGCTGCGCGCCCACCCGCAGGCGATCCGCCTGCTGCCCACCCCCGCCGCCGAGCTGCGGGACATCGACACCCGCAGCGACCTTGAGGCGCTGCGCGGGGGCAAGGGGTAATGCCGTATTTTTGATTTATAGCTATTGAACACGCTCGCAATGATAAAGGTCTTACAAGAGAGTACCTTGCAGAGCGCATACGAAAAAGCGAACGCTATGTTGTTGCTATCGAACGAGGTGAACGAACCCCCAGCTTAAAAACCTGCTGCCAAATTGTTCGATGCCTTGGTATTTCTGCGGATAAACTTTTTTATCCGGAAGCAACGCTCGATGAAAACTCTGCGACTCGTGAAATTACCCGCATGGCTGCCACCTGTACATCGAAGCAGCTTTGGTTCCATTGAGAAATGCAGATACCTACATCGCAGGGTTCTCGCAAGTGAAAAGCCCTACGAACCAGTATATAAGTTTTGTTCTCCAGCAAGAAGTTGTACGCAAACCAACTCTACACCATCCCCTCACACCGCCCCTGTCGCCGCGAGAAACGCCCCGGTTTGGACTCATCCGCAGTGCATCGGCGTGGTACTCGTCCAGCCAAATATTGCCCTAAAATCCCCGCTTTCCGGGGATCTTTTGTTTTGCCATAATGAGATTTACCTAAACTGGATTTCCCTGTACAGGTAAATCCAACACAAATAAATACTAAATAAATGCCGCCCTGCTGGAAGTCAAGCAGCAAATCCAAAAAGCCCTGCGCCAGTACAAGAACCCGCCCATTCCTACCAAACAGGAACAGATCGTCGTGCCAAACAACAGCGTGTTGGTACTCGTCAAGGCGAGTTGACTACACTGACCGCTCCTATTTTTACCTGCCAACTCCGCAAAATTTATCCACAAAAAGCACCCGGACGGTTGAAAATCTCAACCGTCCGGGCGCAGTCGTTTTCCCGTTTTGGGGTCATTTTGGGGTCAAAGTTACCAGATCGTTACCAGTTTTGCCATATTGCAGAAAAAAGCTCGTTGAAACTTATCGTTTCAACGAGCTTTTGTTGGTTGCGGAGACAGGACTTGAACCTGCGACCTCCGGGTTATGAGAAATCTAAAATTTGTGCGTTACAATGCCGTTTTGTTGGGTTTGGTGGTATTGTGTACCAAAGGGCGAAATAGCTTTTGTCCCATGTGTACAAAAGAGTGCTGCATCGTGCTGACCCGTCCCAACCCCTTTTGGGGGCAGTTTTGGGGGCAAATCTGTAAGACGGATTCTGACTCGCACCGCTCAAATAAATATGCAGCTTTGGTTCCATTGAGAAATGTGGATACTTACATCACAGGGTTTACGCAAGTGAAAAGCCCAGCAAACTAATATATAAGTTTTACTCCCTAGCAAGAAGTTGTATGCAAACCCAACCCGCAACATTCCCGCACACCGCCCCTGTCGCCGCGAGAAACGCCCCTGTTTGGGCACGTTCGCACCGCATCGGCAATGGGCGCCGACTATACAACCGCATCCCAAAGCGCCCCTTTTCGGGGTGCTTTACCTTTGCCCGAGCGGCTTCATGAAAGCTCGTTTATTTTCGGCTTGTGTTGCAAACCAAGTACACAACCTGATGATCCTGTGCGATTTTGTCGAGCATTTCCAGCGCGCGTTTCGTATGCTCATCATCCAGATTTACAAAGGGGTCATCCAGAATCAAAAACGGTTTCTCATCGCCAAAGAGGGCATCCACAAGCGACAGACGCATACACAACATAATGCAATCTACCGTTCCTGCACTGAAGCTGCCGACTTCACGGGCAGCGCCTTTCTCGTCGATATACAGATGCAAATCCCTGTCGACCATAACATCGCCAAGTTGATCCCCCATCAGCGTGTTGGCGTAGCTCTCGAACCCGCGCTCTACCCGTCCAACATAGCTATTGGCAAGGTTATCCTTAGCCTGACTCAGCAGGGCAAGCGTTTGATCGGCGAGTGCGCATTTCCTTTCGTCCTCTTCCTGTTCATTTTGAAGACGAGACATGCGGTCCTCCCAAGCAGGGATGTTTTCAACAGACCGGCGAATACGGTCACGCTCTTGACGCAAATCTCGCAGTTCCGCTTCAATACCATCAATCATATTTTGAAGTTGCTTTTCGGATTCCTGCAAAACTTCCGGGTCAGCAAGATCATTATCAACGTCAATGACATCGGCTTCAACGCCGGGATTTTCTTCCAAGAATGTATTCAGGTTGCGCTGTGCCTCGCCAAGTGCCTTCTTAGTAGCCTCCCTGCTCCGAATATCATCATCGGCATAATCGATAAGATTCGCGGGGGTATCGTCCGAAAGTTGATACTTTTGCAGGAACTTCTGAACCTCAGCATTTGCCTGATTTTTCCGCGAGGTTGAATTTTCAAGTTCCTGTGTGTAGTGGGTAACGCGTTCCGATGCCTCTTTGTAACGGTCAAAGCGTTTGCGGAGATTCTGGAGACAGGTATCATACGGCAAGGCTTGATCCAAGGCTTTGTAGGTGAGCAGGATCTTGCAAATCGAGGCTTTCAGCGCATCAGCGCGTTCCTGATATTTTGCGTTGCCATCCAGCATGGCTTTCTTTTTCGCCTTAAGATCGTTATACGCCGTGACCTCGCCGCTTAATGTGCGGATTCCCTGACGCAGATCCTTTGGCAGTTCAATCGGATAGTACCTATGCAGAACAGGAATAATTTTGGAACGGTCGTCCTCAATCCTTGCTTTCAAATCATCACGCTTTGCGGATACCGTCCGGGCTTCTTCTGTCAACCTCTGGTATTTGCTAAGGCTATCACGCAGTCTTTTTACGAAATCATCCCGGTATGTATCGTGGGGATAGTACCGTTCAAACATTGCTTGAATTTCTTCATTTTTTGCCTGAATCTTTGCATCGATCTCTCGAAGTTCGTCCTCTGCTGCAAGCTTTTTTTCATGCAAATCGGCGTAAGCTTTGCTGTCGATGCGCAGTTGTACCAGCTTGTTATCCGGGTCGGCAGCGTCATCATAAAAACGTAACAGGAAATCATTAAGAGCGTGCTGCAGGTTGTACAACTCTTGATTTTCTTCATCCGAAATAGCACTGGCGGTAATAACGGAGGCGCTGCTCCGCGTCTGGTTGTTGACGATGGACTTGGTGTGCAGCCAAAATGCTGTGAGCAATGCTACAAACCCGGCAACCAGAAGAATGATGCCGGGGATCGAGAGCTGCATCACAAAGCAGATAATGCCGAAAACCAGCAGTGCCGCACCGACTCCTACACAAACCAAAGGGGCTTTAGAGGGTTCCGAAGGTTCTTGTGGAAGATCCTGCTGTATAATCGTGGTCTGTGTGTTTTTCTTAGCCGTCAGTTCTGCAATTCGGCGGCTGTCTGTTTGCTTGCTCTGGATTTCTTCCTCGGCAGGAACACCCGCAGCAAAGGTGCGTTTCAACGCATCATATTGCTTTTGCTCGTTGTCAGGGAAAATGTGCGCAGATCGGCTTTGGATCAGCACATCGCGATCATGGAGAGTCAGTTCACAATCGCTTAGTGCGCTATCATCCGGAATGCCGCTTCTGAACAGTTCCTGAAGCTGTGCAAGACATTTTTGATTTTCCGCTGATATGGACAGATCCGCATATTGACGCTGTGCATCGCTGAGGTCATCGGCAGCTGTCATACAGGTTTGCAGCTCTGCTTCTGTTGGAATTCCAGCGTTAAACTGCTTGGACAATGCATTCAACCGTTCAAGTTCCTCCGGCAGCATCTGGGCGGTCATCTTGGCCGAAACTCCTCCGAGTTCCTTGCAATCTCGGTCGCATTGTTCAATATCTGCAGCAACCTGTTCGGTGTTTGCAAACCAGTGCTGTTCGCCTTCGGTGATTTCCTTGTCGGCATCGCTGAGCTTCAGTGCCTGAAGTCGTTGACCTTCCTGTTGTATAATGCTCAGGTTCTCCCGCTGTTCCTTGATTTCCTCGGCAGTAGGGTAACCGACCGGATATCCTTCGTCCATTTCCTGAAGATACTGCTGCTGCTTCTCGACTTCCAAGCGCAGGCTATTCAGCTGCTTCTGATTGGCTATACGGACCTTCTGATCCGACGCCAAACGAATCTTTTCTCGCAGATTATTTACAGCATCCGTTTTGATGGCTTTTTCACCATTCAAGCGATCAATGCTTTCCACAACCTCCTGCAATCCTGGTCGCAGCTGTTCTGCTTTATATTTATCACTTTCAAGCTTAAGACGTTCCCGTATTATTTCGTTGATAGCGCCGCCCTCGCCTCGATAAGAACGGAATTTTGTGCGATAATCGCGCAACTTTTTTTCTGCCGTGTCGTAGTTGCGGAGGTCATTGGTGTCATCGACCAGATTACTCAGCTTTGTCCGGATAGAAGTAGTTGCCTGCATATCGTTGGCAGACAGCTGTGGAACATAGGTGCTGCGTGCAAAGGAGTCTGCATCCAGCTGAAACAATTCCTCGCCGAGCTTTTCTGAAAACCGGGTGCTTGGGCGCCGATTAGTTAGATCCAACAGCGAGAATGTGTCTTTGGCGGCAGTCTTGCCAAAGTAACGCGTAACACGGTAACTGACATCCTGCACTTCAAACTCCAGGTAGCCGCCGTATTTTCCGCCCTGCCAGGGGTCGTACCGTTTGCGTTCATTTTCTACGATATTACGGGCACCCGTGCGGGGAAAGCCATAGAACATCGCTTTAATAAAGGCGGCAAAGGTACTTTTGCCGAATCCGTTACTTTGGCAAATGGTGGTCAGCCCCTCGGCAAAGCTGAAGTCGAAGTCGGAGAGTACGCCAAAGTTTTCAATATGGCATCGAATCAGTTTCATAGCGTGATTTCCTCCCCCATCAGTGCCTGCATACCGGTGCGGATGATTGCCGCTTTATCTTCCTCGCTGGCATCTGAATCCAATACCAAACGGATAAATTCACCCTTGAGCGAAATGTCGTGTTTGTAGTCCTCCGGGTTTATCGCCAGATGTGTTTGATTCTTTACTTTAGGTCAGTTTACAAGGAACTACACGCAGACCACAAAACGGGGGCTGCTGACAACAAATAAAGGCTGAATATCAAGCACCGGGGAAGTGCGAGATATTCAGCCTGTTTTGTTGTTCGGGGTTTCCAAAGGGGCACCCTTTGGCACACGACTTTGCTTGCAAAGTGTAGTGTGTTATACGCTCTGTCGGCGTTGCCGTAAAAATGCCATTGCCGCCGGGGAGGGCAAGGGCATTTGAAGCGGCAGGAAAACGGGGCTGTGATTGCGTGGCGTGGAGCCGCAACCGCAGGACTGGTTTCATCAGCAGACAGGGCGTATATGAAAGCCCCCGTCCCTCGTCCCACGCCAGACTTCGGGACAAAATGTCCCGAACTTGTGGACACACTCTCGAAAAAGCAGCCGGATTTTTCTCTCAAAATTGAAATGGGCGGGAAGCCATTTTAAGGGCTTTCCCGCCTTGATTGCCTATTAGCAAAGGCGGACGGGACTGTCAACGGCGGCGCATTTATGCGCCGTTCATCTTGACCGTTGACTGGATCGGCTGACTTTGCTATTTCAGCAACAGTTGAAATTATACAGTTAATAGATTGACACTAAAACGGCGCTCTCTTGTGCTGCCATTTTTTCATAAAACTTTTTCAAATTTTCAAATGAATTTCTTAAATCATCTTTAATTTCATCTGCTTCATCTTCGTATCCCCAAATATTGGGGTAAATATCATTTTGGGAAAACGCACTCATATCAAATTTATCAAGATATGTTTCAAAATCAATTTCTTGCAACGCCCTGGCTATTTCTTTCACCCTATCAGCTTTCGTTCCAGATATAAAGTCTTCTTCAGATATATTGAACTGTCCTACAATCGCTTCACTGATTAAATCATCTTCAATCGGTTCGCTGGCAGATTTCCCCGTCAGTAAAAAATGAAGTGCGTCCCACATTTTATCTATATCACAAATTTCTATGTCCTCACTTTCTTGTAATTCTTCCACATCATCAAGGCACGTGATTTTTTCTAATTCAATGTCAGTGGTTGGTTGATAATTTGCAATCATTCCCATTTGCATTTCCTCCATATTTCGATTTGTTCTTTTGCTTTATCTTCCCACAAAAAGAAAGAAAATCCCACAAGCAATAATTACAACGCCCAGAACGCCCATAAAGACACGATACCCGCCCTGTCCGAATATGTCATAGATAAAGCGTCCGGGGCCGTTTGGTCTTTCTCCATCCGGGCTTGTGACCCACCGCCAGTTAAAAATTGCTCCCAACAGTGTCAGCCCACCGCCCGCAATCACCACATACTGCCAGTGGTCTTTTAAGTATGCAACGACATTCTCCATGTACTACCCCCTTTTTCCTCGCTGTGGGTTCGGATTTTTCAGCAAGTCGGACTTCTCCGAAATCTTTTTAAGCCATTTCTTTTCTTCCTCGGACAGCTTCTTATAATTCAGCCGAAGCCGTTTGCAGATAAACGCCAGCGACGCTTGCTCCGGGTCGCTGTCCTCTCTGGCAACTTCATCGGCGGCCTGCAACAATCCTTTCAGCGGGGTATCCTCCGGGACGCTGAAAAAATCGTCCCTGTGGGCTTCCCGCAGGTCAAGAGCTATGCTGTTTATGTCCTGCTGTATCACATAGCGGCAAAAGCTGTCGTCGTCAATATGGGCGGCGACAAGCTGTCTTAACTGCGGGTCGGTCAAGCCGGGATTGTATTGTTTCATAATGGTTGCGCTCATGGTGTCCACTATGGCGTTTACGGTCTGCACCTGCTTCACCGCCACGCCGTTCACATAGATTTCAAGGTCAGCCATGAGCCGGGGAAAATCCGGGTGCGCCGCCAGTTCACATAAAAGGGAATTGTCCACCCGCCCGCTTTTCAGCAGTTCAATCATATCATCACTCAAACGCAGGTCTGCAAGATCGGCGTTTGGGTGATTTTTTGTTTGAGAACGCCCCAGCAGATAATCAACAGTCACTTCATAAAACTTTGCTAACTCAATAAGGGCATAATGGCTGATGTCCTTGAAATTATCCCCCTCATAACTGCCCAGCGCCGACTTGGAGAGATGTGTTTGCTCTGCAAGCTGTTCCAGCGTCAGCCCACGCTCCACACGCAGGTCTTTCAATCGTTCTTGTATGGATAGTTCCATGCTCTCCCTCCTTGTCTGCCCGATATAATTCCTGTTATTCGTTGCTTCCTACCCAATAGCAACCAGCCCCGATAACAGCAGTTAATACCTTAAGAGCCTCCAAATACATGTCATAATTGCTCCACCTAATTATGAAGCCTGCCAGAAGATAAATGACAACAAAAACAATTACAGAGATAATCGCTCTTTTGATTTTAGTATTCATAATTTTCACTCCTGTCATTTTGAGATTGTTGTATGACTATTTTTATTCTACCACAATTCCGAGAGCGTGGAAATAGAGAGTTTTCCGGGCTGATTTCCGACCTTATGGATATACGGGACGGGCGGTCTTTTAGGTGTAGACTTAGAGTAGTTCATCGATGAGCTGCACCTTGAAAAATGAATGACCGTCCGAAAAGGAATACCCCGGCAGGGGAAGCACCGCAACGAGCCACTTCGGGACAAAATGTCCCGAAGTCCGGGGAGCGTGCCAACGCCGAAACACGCCGCAGGAATGGGGCAGGAAGCCTTTTCGGGGAGAACGGCAAAGGAAAAATGGAGGGAACACATGAGAGAGAACCCATATAAACGACTGCCGCCCATAGAGCGCAAGCCGGACGGCTCCCTTTACCGCATGACACCGGCACAGAGGAAACAGGCAAACGCCCTGATCCGCCGGGAGTGCTGCTGTTATGAGGACGGGAACTGTATGCTCCTTGACGATGGGGATACCCACACCTGCCCCCAGACCATTTCTTTCTCGGTCTGCTGTAAGTGGTTCCGCTGGTCGGTCTTGCCGCAAATCGGAACGCTGGAAGCAGAGATTTTCCGGGATAAGGAGCTAAAACGCTGTGCGGTCTGCGGCAGAGTGTTCGTCCCAAAGTCCAACCGGGCGAAATACTGTCCCGACTGTGCCACCAGAGTTCACAGGCGGCAGAAAACAGAAAGTGAACGGAAAAGGAGGTCTACTGT
>ERZ773216.379-NODE-379-length-63199-cov-6.715887_pt1 | contig 63199 bp, 62 predicted proteins | sample MGYA00511259_ERZ773216 | MGnify/ENA primary metagenome ERZ773216 (study PRJEB29015, sample SAMEA2737764) | human gut metagenome | biome: human gut; feature: human-associated habitat; material: faeces | place: China | collected 2012 ... | reverse complement strand
AGGAATTTCTTTGAATACTTCTTTCATCTCTATAATAATTTTTTCTTTAAACATAAATTACCTCCATTTATACCTTATAGGTGTTTTAGTTCTATCTATCCACTTTTTTGTTCGCCGATACAATCAGCATCATGGGACGGCGCATTTCATCCTGCATCCCCGGAATATCCATCATGTATTCCGGCGGCTGCGGCTCCACAATATGATTTATTATAAAACCATTTGAAAGCAGTGTATTTAGATATGTGGTCAGTGTTCTATGAAATTTTGTAACCTTTTCTCCCAAAAACACAGCTGTCCGTTTGCCCTCATAATAATAATTATCCACCGGAAAATGCAGTATTTCTCCTTTTTCGTTATAATGCCAGTCTTGTGTTCCATAGGCAGTAAAAACAGGATCTATGTTTTACCTTCCCAACTTCTAATTTTTTACATCATATCCCAAAAGCCTTGTCGTACTCAATAACTCCATTTAATTTGTTTTGACTTCCGTTAAGATTAAGTGCCATAAAACTTTCATCGTCAACTTCAAATGGCGCTTTTATTCCACACTCACTTGCCGGAATATATCCTGCCTTTGGATAGTATTTGGAATGTCCCAAAACAACTGAATATTCATATCCCAATTTATGTGCTATACTGTGTCCTTCTTTCATCAAAGATAATCCGATTCCCCTGTTCTGATAATCGGGTAATACAGAAAGAGGGGCAAGCGCAAGAACCTCAACCCCTTGAACAACTGCTTTTGTAAAAAGAATATGTCCTACAATTTTTTCGTCCTCGACAGCAACAAGAGAAAGTTCCGGAATAAACGATTTGCTTTTTCTTAACGCAGCAACTAAGTTCTGTTCATTTCCATCTGTATATTCAGCATTTTCAAATGCTTCTTTTACAACATGATATACCGTATCATAATCTTCTGGTCTTTCTTGTCTTATAATCAAAATAGATACCTACATAGTTTTAAGCTTTTTACAATTACAGGAAATGGCAAATCTACTATCTACCTCTCAATTTTTATGGCTCTGACAATGATAATATCCGGGATTTCTTTATTAAAATAGCATTCTTCGCAAAATCCGTCTATGACAAATCCGGTATCAAAACACAGATTAAAAATATCCTGTAAAGAACGATGATAATAACATTGTTTTTGCGGCTGTCCTTCAATCGCAATATCGTAATAGCTGTGCGGCGTCATATATTTTTCTGTAAGCGTTACAAAACAGGGGTGCTGTGTCGCAAATACAAATACTCCGTTATCCTCAAGCAATTTATAAACAGAGGTAAAAAGCGGCTTAATATCGGTAATATCCATGACCGCCATATTGGAGACTGCTTTTGTAAACGGCTTATTTCTTTTTAATGCCATCAGACTTGTTTCATTCGTGGCGTCTGCTACACAAAACTCAATGTGATCAGCATACCGTTTTTGGCGCTTTTTTGCCAGTTCCACCATTTTCTCACTATAATCAAAAGCCAAAACAGAGACAGCTTTTTCTGCAAGATATGCAGAATAATTTCCATTTCCACAGGCAATATCTAAAATATAGTCTGTTGGATCAGGATTTAGAAGCTCTGTTACTTTGGGGCGGACAACTTCTCTGTGAAAATCATTTGATTCATCCCCCATTGCACAATCCCAAAATTCAGCGTTTTGATTCCAGATTGCTTTACTTTCTTCCTTTGAATACTGCATAATATCCTCTTTCTGCAAAATTACTTTTTCTCCTTCGCCCCATGGCTCCTGAAATGCGTGATAATGATGTTCCAATATTTCATCTGTTATCACAAACGGCGAATTGGCATTTAAGACCTGATTTCTTTTATATAGTCTTTTTTGCAAAAGCTCCTTACTGGCTTTCATATAGACAAGTTCCGTTTCAGCGCCTGCTTTTTGGATCAGCTCTTTATAAAAATTCCGATTTACCGAATTTTCCCTTCACATCTATTCCGCTGCCTACAAACACCCAAAATGGTCGAGTTGCCGGATTGGTTGTCAGCCCTTTCCGTTTTCCAAAATTCATTCCAAAATCCGTGACATCTAATCCACTGTCTCAAATCGCGACATCTAATCCAAGGTTACAACCTGACACACATTTTGCAGTGGATATGTTTCCATATAAGAAAACCGAGCTTTTTCAGAAGTCTGGTTTCAAATCCAAACTTCCGAAAAAGCCCGGAAATACGCCGCTTTCTGGCACTTGATTTTATTTCCTTGACATCAATACTACCGTCTCCACATGTCCGCTCCACGGGAACATATCCACAGTTTTTACCCGTTTCACCTCATATCCTCTCTCTCCCAGATACTTCACATCCCTGGCCAGAGTCGCGGAGTCACAGCTAACATATACCACCTTCTCCGGTGCCATCTTTACGATGGTGTCCAGGCAGACGCTGTCGCAGCCTTTTCTTGGCGGATCTACCACAATGGTGTCGGCGTAGACCTGGTTCTTTTCATACTGTTCCGGCAGTACCTCCTCCGCTTTTCCGACGAAGAACTCGACATTTTCAAAATGGTTCAGCTTTGCGTTGGCACGGGCATCATCAATCGCCTGCGGAATAATCTCTACGCCATATACTTTCTTTGCTTTCTGCGCCAGAAACAGGGAGATGGTTCCGATACCGCAGTAAAGATCCCACACGGTTTCCTCGCCAGTCAGGCCTGCATACTCCAAAGCGGTTCCGTAAAGCTTCTGGGTCTGCACCGGATTGACCTGATAAAAGGACAGTGGAGAGATGCGATAGCAGACATTTCCGATATAATCGGTGATATAGCCCGGTCCATATAGATTTACGATCTCTTTTCCCATAATGACGTTGGTCTTTTCCCGATTGATACTGCAGGAAATGCTTGCCATGTGGAAAGGGAACAGCTTCACCAGGCGCTCCACCAGCACCTCCGGTGCCTTTAGTTTCTTCACATCGCCATTCAATACCAGGCAGACCATCAGTTCTTCTGTGGCAAAGCCCTTGCGAATCAGCACATGACGAACGAGACCCTTGTGCAGTTCTTCCTCATATGGTGCGATATGATACTCTTCCATGAAGCCGCGGATACAGTCCAGAATCGGCTGATTTTCTTCCACACCAAGCAGACAGTCCTCCTGCTCAATAATCGCGTGGGTCCTGCCTGCATAAAAGCCTGTGATGATGCGTCCGTCTTTATCCTTTCCAAACGGGAACTGTGCTTTATTGCGGTAGCGCCACGGCTCGTCCATGCCGATGATCGGCTCCATCGGAATCTCGGTCAGTCCGCCAATGCGGCTTAAATTATTGCGTACTTTGTTTTCCTTAAACCTTAGCTGTTCTTCATAGCTCATGGCCTGAAGCTGACATCCGCCGCACTGGCGGGCTGACGGGCAGCGTGGGGTAACGCGGCATGCTGATGGTTCCAATACCTGCATCAGCCGCGCAAAGCCGTAGGATTTTTTCGTTTTCATAACTCTGGCTTCCACCACATCGCCGATCACGGCATCCTTTACAAACCAGGTGAAGCCGTCGGTCTTTCCGATTCCTTCCCCGGTATCACTCATATCCTCTATCTGAACCTGAAATACATCATTCTTTTTCCAATCCATGTGTTTATCCTTTCATTCCGCCAAACTTCTTTCCTCTCATTTTACGGGTTTTCCCGCCTCTGCGCAAGCGTTCCAGCAGCTTCCCTCTAAAAACCTTCCAAAAAAGTCCCTTTTCCGTAATATTTTGTTCTGAAACTTTCTACTTTCTTCACAATCTCCTCAAACTTTAGACACATTTTTCCAGTATCATATAACCATGATGTGAGGAAGAGAAAACACTGAAAGCCTTAACATCAGAATGAACAGAAAGTAAAAGAACATGTTCATTATACACCAATATAAGAGAGCCTGGCAGCAACAAGCGCGCAAACGCTGCCGGGGTCGTCCAACAACAATCCGTTATCCATCTGCTATGATGGAACAAACGGTTCCCATATATCGATACTTTACATTACCTCTTTCCCCTTTTTAATCAGAAAACGCGCCCGAAGCGGCGCGTTTTCTGATTTTTATGTTCTGTTATTTAATACTCTGTTGTCTTTCTGATATTCGTCTCCAGTAGCCGGTTATATCCAAGCCAGCCCTGATTATCTCCGGCACCCCGCAGCACCTCGATCATCGTCTCCATCTTGGCGTCAGCATTATCCGCGAAGTTCAAAGCCATAGCCTCTAACAGCGCCGGCTTTTTGGGGGAACCATATTCCAGCTCACCATGATGTGCCAGAATGCAGTGCTTTAACTCTGTTGCAAGCTTTGGCGGAAAGCCTTCGATGGTGCGCATGCGCTCACTGACCATCTCGGTGCCGATGATGATGTGCCCCAGCAGCTGGCCGTCATCGGTGTAGTCATTTTCCGGGAATACGGATAATTCCTTCGTCTTGCCGATATCGTGAAACATAGCTGCGGTTAACAGCAGATCACGGTTTAACATCGGATATGCACCTGCAAAGTAGTCGCACATTTTGGTAACGCTTAAGGTATGCTCCAGCAGGCCGCCCACAAAGCCGTGATGTACGCTCTTTGCCGCGCTGTGGAACTGAAATGCCCTGGCAAAATCCGGATCTCCGAAGTAGCTGTCCAAAAGCTTTCTCAGATACGGATTCTTCACAGACGCAATAAGTGCCAGCAGTTCGGAATACATCTGCTTTACATCTTTTAAGGAAACCGGAAGGTAATCAGCCGGGATATACTCGCCCTCATCTGCCTTGCGGATCCGCTTTACATTCAGCTGGTTGGCACCCATGAACACGGTCACATCCGCATCAATGTATACATAATCCAGCGTTTCGAAATTTCCGACTCCCGGAGATCCCAGATCCCAGATTTTTGCGTCAATAGTACCGGTCTTATCCTGGAGTACCAGGTTGCCGTATTCCTTTCCATTCTTCGTCAGCGCAATCTGCCTGTTTTTGCACAGATACACATCAGAAATGTGCATACCTTCTCTAAAACTGTCAATATACCTCATATCTTTCCCTTTACTTTCTATCTTTCTTGATTCTACCGGCTTCCTACCGTCACATCAAATTCCAGCTCGGTGTAGGTGTCGCGGCCATTCCGCGCCACGGTCACATGTACCACCTGGCCGCAGGTCATTTTATCCAGCGCTGCCTGATATTCTTTCATGGATGTTACCGGCTCACCGGCAAGCTCCGTAAGAATATCTCCATTCTGGATTCCCGCATTGTAGGCCGGTTTATCTGTCACTGCGTTCATCACATAAATACCGGCCGGAAGTCCGTTTTCCACCTGCACGTCCGTTACTTCCTGACCCACGATCCCGATACAGGGCACAGCCTGGCCATTGCTGAGTTTTTCCAGAACTCCCTTATAATCGGAGATTCCAAACACCTCTGTCACGCGGTCCGATGCCTCAGGGCTGTCCGATTCCTGCGCCCAGCCTACCAGTTCACCATTTGTATTTACCAGAAAGGTTCCCTTTCCGGCATCTGCCAGAATATTGGAATATAACATGCGGCAATGCTGATCCACCATGGGGTTGCTGCGCACCACATAAGACACAAAACCGTAATCCATGGAATGGACCACTCCGGCCGGACTGCCTACCGCCGCAATCAGATCTCCCTGCTGCACCTGATAGGAATTACCTAACGGTATCGGTTCCAGATCCCGCAGCTGTGTCGCACTGATGTCCTGCACGCTGATGCTGACAATGGCCTGCCCGGAAATGGCATCCTTCTGCTTCATATGGCCACTCACATCGTTTCCGTTCCCGAGCGTAACCTTGATGGAATCAGCCTGTTCTACCGCTGCCTCAGGTGTCAGCACCAAAAGCTCCTGACTGGTTTTTGCGATGATCATTCCGGCATACAGACCGGTCGTTTCCACCGGATTATCAAACCAGTCCGTGTTCTGCTGCACGGAATGCACCACCACTACGCTCTTGTCCGCAGTCTGGGCTTTACCCCGCAGACTGTTTAACATGGAATTTAAATCATCTACCGTATAACGATATTTCTCCAGAGCAGTCTGGACCATCTCTTCTACCGGCTCCGTCTCCGTTTCAGCCACACGCTCGTTTTCTATTGCTTCCACCGGAGATTCCAGCTCATCCTTTGGAATGGAAATAGCGGATGTGGTTGGCCGGTTTCCTGCCGACAGCTGTTCCAGAATCGGTCTGGTCAGCACAAAGCAAACTGCAGATACCACACCGAATATCACACCGGCGCAGGCCGCTGTAGCCATCCTGGTGCCAACCTGCTTCCTGCTTGGCGCCGGTCTTACAATTTTTTCACTGATAAAATCACGGTCATTCTTTTTTTCAGGTTCCTTTTCCGGATCCCGTATCTCAGACATTCACGTCCTCCTTACTTCATAATCCTTGCAATGGTCCGGCCGCTGTATAAATCTGCCGGATCATTTCCCGTCCTCCCCAGATGCATAACGTTTTATGCATTACATTCTATTATAAGGTTTTGAGCCAATTTGCGCAACTAAAAAAGAATCCGCCCGTGTACAGTAACGCCATTTCATGCTATAATCCAGATACAAATAAAAACAAATCGAGGATTTTTATGAACCAGAAAGTTTTGAAAACATTAGAATATAACAAAATCATCCATCAGCTGACCGGTTACGCGGCTTCCGCTCCGGGAAAGCTCCTGTGTCAGAACCTGCTCCCTATGAGTGACTTCCATGAGATCGTGCAGGCCCAGACAGAGACCAGCGACGCCCTCACCCGTGTCCGCATGAAGGGCAGCCTTTCCTTAAGCGGCATCCGCGATGTCCGGGATTCCTTAAAACGTCTGGAAATCGGCAGTGCCTTAGGCATCCCGGAGCTGTTATCCATCAGCTCTCTGCTCACCGTGGCGGCCCGCGCCAAAGCCTACGGCCATCATGAGGAATCCGAAGAATTTCCGGATGACTCCCTGGATCAGATGTTCCGCAGCCTGGAGCCGTTAACGCCTGCCAACAACGAAATCAAGCGCTGCATCATTTCCGAAGAAGAGATCAGTGACAATGCAAGCCCCGGCCTACACAAGGTCCGCCGCTCCATGCACGGCATCAATGACCGCATCCACACCCAGTTAAACAGCATCTTAAACAGCTGCCGCTCCTATCTGCAGGACGCTGTCATCACCATGCGTGACGGGCGCTACTGCCTGCCGGTCAAGGCAGAGTATAAATCCCAGGTGAACGGCATGGTACACGACCAGTCCTCCACCGGTTCCACCCTGTTCATCGAGCCAATGGCAGTCATTCAGTTAAACAACGAACTGCGCACCCTGGAAATTCAGGAGCAGAAGGAGATCGAAGCTGTTCTGGCTGATCTGAGCAATCAGCTTACGCCTTACACCACAGAGCTGGCCATCGACCTGCAGATCCTGACCAGGCTGGACTTTATCTTCGCAAAAGCTGCCCTGTCCCGCCATTTCAAGTGCAGTGAACCGAAGTTCAACACTGAGGGACGCATTCACATCAAGGACGGACGCCATCCGCTTCTGGACCCGCAGAAGGTGGTCCCGATCACCGTATGGCTTGGCACCGATTTTGATCTTCTTATGGTCACCGGACCAAACACCGGCGGTAAAACGGTTTCCTTAAAAACCGTAGGCCTCTTTACCCTGATGGGACAGGCCGGTCTGCATATTCCGGCATTTGAAGGCTCAGAGCTGGCTGTATTTGAGGAAGTCTTTGCCGATATCGGCGATGAGCAAAGCATTGAGCAGAGTCTCAGTACCTTCTCCGCCCATATGACCAACATCGTAAATATTTTAAATCAGGCCGACAGCCGCTCTCTCTGCCTGTTCGATGAGCTCTGTTCCGGAACTGATCCGACTGAGGGTGCGGCTCTGGCCATTGCCATCTTAAACTTCCTGCACAACATGAAGTGCCGCACTATGGCTACCACACATTACAGCGAATTAAAGATCTACGCCCTCAGCACTCCGGGCGTGGAAAATGCCTGCTGCGAGTTTGATGTTGCCACCCTGCGCCCAACCTACCGTCTCTTAATCGGCATCCCGGGCAAGAGTAATGCGTTTGCCATCTCCAAAAAGCTGGGACTGCCGGATTACATCATCGAGGACGCGAAAAATCATCTGGAATCCGAGGATGAAACCTTTGAAGATGTCATCAGCCGTCTGGAGGAAAACCGTGTCACCATCGAGAAAGAGCGCACGGAGATTGAGAGCTACAAGGCAGAGATTGCCCGCCTGAAATCCGGTCTGGAAAAGAAAGAAGAGCGTTTCGATGAGCGCAGGGACAAGATGATCCGCAAGGCCAACGAAGAGGCTCAGCAAATCCTGCGGGAAGCAAAGGAAACGGCAGACCGCACCATCAAGAACATCAACAAGCTGGCTGCTTCCTCCGGCATCGACACCAAGGCCCTCGAGGCAGAGCGCACAAAGCTGCGCGACAGCTTAAAGAAGGTCGAGGGCGGCCTCTCCTTAAAGCAGGAGACCAGAAAGCCGCACAAGGCCATCAACCCGAAGACTCTGAAGCTGGGCGACGGTGTGCGTGTGCTTTCCATGAACTTAAATGGTACCGTCAGCAGCCTTCCTGACGCCCAGGGCAACGTATTTGTCCAGATGGGCATCCTGCGCTCCAAGGTGAACATAAGCGACCTGGAGCTGCTTCAGGAGAATTCTGTCAGCGGTCCGGGACTGGAAGCCCGCCGCAAGGGCAGCGGAAGCAGCAACATCAAGATGTCCAAGTCCTTTGGCATCTCCCCGGAGATCAATGTCCTGGGTATGACCGTGGACGAGGCCGTGGCACAGCTTGACAAATATCTGGACGATGCCTACATTGCCCATCTGCCGCAGGTACGCATTGTGCACGGTAAGGGTACCGGAGCGCTGCGCGCCGGCATCCACAAGCACTTAAAACGGCTCAAATATATTAAGGAATTCCACCTGGGCGGCTTCGGAGAAGGCGACGCAGGCGTAACCATCGTAGTATTCAAGTAAATTGGGAGGATAAAAAACATGGCTGAAAAGCAGCGGATTTTGATTGTAGATGACGATGAGAACATCGCAGAGCTGATTTCTCTCTATCTGATGAAAGAATGCTACGAAACCTATATTGTCAACGACGGCGAGGAAGCCCTGAAGATCTTCCCGGAATTTAAGCCGAACCTGATCCTGCTGGATCTGATGCTTCCGGGCATCGACGGCTACCAGGTGTGCCGTGAGCTGCGGGCCACCTCCCAGGTTCCGATCATCATGCTTTCCGCCAAGGGCGAAATATTTGATAAGGTCCTGGGACTGGAGCTGGGCGCTGATGACTACATGATCAAGCCCTTCGACTCCAAGGAGCTGGTAGCCCGGGTCAAGGCCGTGCTGCGCCGCTATCAGGCTGCTCCGGCTCCGGCCGCGCCGGAACCGGCCCAGCAGGGCGAGTATGTGGAGTACCCGGACCTGACCGTCAACCTGACCAACTACGCGGTCACCTACTGCGGCCATTCCGTGGAGATGCCGCCGAAGGAACTGGAGCTTCTGTATTTCCTGGCTTCCTCACCGAACCAGGTCTTCACCAGAGAGCAGCTCTTAGACCATATCTGGGGCTACGAATACATCGGAGACACCCGCACCGTAGACGTACATATCAAACGTCTCCGGGAAAAGATCAAGGATCACGCCAACTGGGCGCTGACCACCGTGTGGGGCATTGGATATAAATTTAAAGTGCGGAAGTAAAAAAGTAGACAGACACCTTGAAAGGTGTCTGTCCACTTTTTTACTGGATCCAGGCTCCGTCTCCGCCGACGTAGCAGCCATCCGGAGTCCGGCTATTTACAAGCATGGCTCCGGTGCTGTCCGTGTAATACCATTTTCCGTTATCCTCGATCCATCCGCAGCGCAGATAACCATTCATTCCAAAGCAATACCAGATTCCGTCTATCTGCACCCAGCGGCCCACCGGGTAGCTTCCATCTTTAAACTGGAACCATTTGCCGCCCTGGTCAATGCACCAGTGGTTGCCCTGTGCGGTGGAAAAATCCTGTCCGCTGCCTGCTGCCACACCGGGACCTCCGGTGCTGGCCGGATTTCTTCCGGTATCCCCTGGGCCTCCGGAAACATATTTTCCATCTCCGGGACCTCCGGAATAGCTGTGGCGGTAATCATAGCTGAGATCATCTGCTTCCTCCGCAGTCAGAAACATGGTATCGGAACTTACCCACTCTCCCTTTGCCGATCCGCTTCCCACAGCACGTACCATAAAGCAGTAGTTGCCCCTGCGGGTCATGTGACCGGCAAAATCATAGGCATTATCGTAGACCGATGCGGTACTCATCACAGAAGAATCGTTCCGGTACAGCTTCACCTGATAATACCGGGCTGACGTGTTGTCCGTCCAGGTACCACTGCCGGAATCTCCGTTCCATCTTACATTCTCAACATTCAGATCCGTGCCGGGCTCCGGCGCCGCAAACCCGCTGACCACTCCAGCCAGGCTCATCCCCATGACAAGCAACATGCCTGCAATACATTTCCCTGTTTTTTTCATACGCGTTCTCCTTCTTTGCTCTTACAGATTCGTTGCCAGGGGCAGGGAAAAGATAAACTCCGATCCCACGCCTTCTGTGCTGACTACATCAATATTTTCCCCATGTGCCTGAATGATTTCTTTTACAATGGCCAGCCCCAGTCCGGTGCCTTTTTTATCTTTTCCGCGGGACAGATCAGACTTATAAAACCGGTCAAAAACCTTTTGTACACTGTCTTTCGGAATGCCAATGCCCGTATCCTTCACGGAAACAAAAATCTTTTCATTTTTAATGCGGGTCTGGATATAAATCGTGGAATCCTGATGACTGAACTTGATGGCATTGTCAATCAGGTTATAAAGCACCTGCTGGATCTTTCCCAGATCCGCATACACCATCTGCATGCTGTCCGAAAAGGTCAGTTCGAAATTAATATTCTTCTTTTCACAGGTTCCCTCAAAGGAAGCCGCTGTGTCTTTGATCACACGGTTGATATCAAAGCTTGACCTCGAAAGATATCCCTTACTGTCTAAGGAATTTAACGTCAGCATGCCCTGTGTCAGCTTGGTCAGGCGCTCCGTCTCCGAAATCACACGGGTCAGATATTTTTCATACATTTCCGGCGGAATCGTTCCGTCTATAATCGCTTCAAGATAGCCTTTGATAGATGTCAGCGGAGAACGGAAATCATGAGAGACATTGGCGATAAAGTTTCTCTGATATTCCTCCAGCTTGTTCAGCTCACCGGACATATAGTTTAGCGTACCGGCCAGATAGCCCATCTCATCCCTGGTATTCAGATCAATCCGGTACTCCAGATTGCCGGCCGCATATTCATTGGCACCCTCCGTGATCTTCTGCAGCGGAAAATACACAGTCTTCGTGAACACCAGCAAAATGATCAGGGACAGGATAAACAGGATCGCTGCCGTTATGTAAACCACATTCAGATTTGAATTGCTCATCTCCCAGATCACGCTCATAGGAAGATGCACCAGCACATAGCCGTAGGTATTGTAATTTCCCGTAATGGGTGCGGAAACACTTAAAACATCATACGGAAAGAGCCCGTAGTAAGTTCCGGTACAATAAGACTTATTGCCTGTCGCCGTCGGATCAAACCCTTCGATGGCTGTCCCGGCCCGCTTATTCTGTTCGCTGTCCACCACAATGATGCCCTGGCGGTTCACCACCCAGATCTCCGCCCGCACAAACTTGGCCACGGCCTGAAGCTGCGGGTAGACGGAATCCAGATCCTGCTTCTTCCCCTGATACACACTGCTGTAGGCTGACGCGATCAGATTCGCCTCGTCATACATGGCTTCCGCCTGGTTTTTTACCTGATTTTTGTTCATCAGCTGCGCGGATAAGGTCGCAATCGACGCAAAGCCAAGCAAACCGAATACCAGATAGCCCAAGATAAATTTATAGTAAAGTGAATGCTTCATAGATACATAAAACCCCTTATTCTGTAATGGATGTCCTGATTATATTCATTCTAACACAAAATAAGGCTGAAATAAACAAACAAAAAGCACGCCTGGCAGCGTGCTTTCCGTTTAGGAGTTGAGTTTCTGATTTCACGGGTCAGATGAAACCAGACGAAATGTATAGAATATTCACATGTAGTTAGTTGCGGCTAACTGTCATTATATTAGCATATGCTAACTGTTTTTGCAAGCCCTTTTTTCAAATTTTTTTAATTTTTTATCTGCTGCGGTCCTGGTATTCAGACGGAGAGATTCCGATCAGCTTCTTAAACTGGGCGCTGAAATAGGCTGTGTCGGAATATCCTACCTGCTCTGCCACTTCGTAAACCTTCACACGGCAATCCTTCAGCAGGGACATGGCTTTTTTCATGCGATACCGCGTTAAATAGCTGGTGAAGGTATAGTCCGTTTCCTTTTTGAACACACGGCTTAAATACCCTTCGCTGATTTCCAGTTCTCCTGCCACGGTACTGATATTGATATCCTCCCGGAAGTGTTCCCGGATCAGCTGTACAGCCTGCTCTACGTATTTATTCTTCGTATTTTTCACCGGATTTAACCGGAACACCGGCATATCCCGCTCCTTCGCCGCTTTTGACTCCAGCGCCTCTTCCTGCCCCTGAATACGGCGCACCACAAGCTCCAGTTCACCGTCTTTGAGCGGCTTCAGCAGATAGTCACTGACACCAAGGCGAAGTGCGCTCTGGGCATACTTGAAGTCGCTGTAGGCCGTCAGGATGATAAATTTTGCCTGGCAGCCATTTTCCCGCAGCTTCGCGATCATCTCCACGCCATCCAGGCGGGGCATCTTCACATCTGTCACCACAATATCCGGCGACAGGCGTTCCACCAGAGCTGCGCCCTCCTCCCCATTGGCCGCTTCTCCCACGACGACACAGCCCAGGGCAGACCAGTCAATGGTCAGGATAATGCCCTTGCGGGCCATCGTCTCATCTTCCACCACTACTACTCTATTCATGTTCCACTTCCTTCCAAAATGGCAGCCTCAGCGTCACAGTAGTGCCGTCTTCCGCCACTTCCGCGTGCATACCGTACTCCTCTCCATAGTAAATCTTTAAAATCTGGATCACATTGAAAAGGCCCAGATGTCCATCCCGCTTTGCCGGTGCCGAGCTGTTGATCCAGTCCACCATATCCCGGCTCATGCCGCAGCCATCATCCGTCACGGAAATGCTTAAAGCACCGTCCTTCTGGGCCGCGTAAATACAGATATAGCCATTATCACATCCATCCAGGCCATGAATGATGGCATTTTCGACCAGCGGCTGCAAAATCATTTTGGGGATCATGCTTTCTTCCAGAAGATCTGGAATTTCTGTTTCATAGAGGAACCTTCCGCTGAACCGGATCTTCTGGATGCGGATATAGCTGTCTATGGTATCCAGCTCCTCCCTCAGGGTGATGAATGGCTTGCTGGAAATGCTTTTTCTTAAGATTACTGCCAGGTTTTCCGCCAGCACCGCAATCTCCGGGATCTGATTGATCTTGGCATTCCACTTAATGGTATCCAGTGTGTTATACAAAAAATGCGGATTTAACTGTGTCTGATACAGGCGCAGGGTCGTCTCATTTAAATCCTTCTGCTGCTGCACCTTCTCCTCCAGGTATGTTTTCAGATCACGTACCATACCGTTAAAGCTGTCTGTCAGCCTTCCCAGTTCATCGGTACGGGTACTGTGAACACGGATGTTTAAATCTCCTGCCTTAACCTTTTCCATGGCCTTATCCAGCTGGCTGACCGGCTTTACAATATTCCGGGTTAGCGCGCCGGAGATCATCATGGACAGGACCAGGCTCAGCAGGGACATGGCCAGGACCACCGTTCCCATCGTCTGCATGGCCGGGGAACTGATGGGCGCCTGACGGCACAGGATCACATAAAACCCACGCTCCGGTTCCTGCATCCACAAATACTGTGTGTCTTCCTCCTCATTCATGTTGGTCTCATCATAGTCTGATCTGGAACAGTACAGAAGCCGCTTATGGGAATCCAGAAGCCAGATGGTATCTGTCTGGGAATAGAATCCGCTGAAAACATTATCAAAATTTTCCCGGGTAAAATCCAGCACCAGATATCCGGTCCTGGCTCCGCCTGGATTTTCTATCGCGTAAGCCCCCTGCATCAGCACACGGTCATCATTCAGTGTCAGGTATGGATCTGTGCGGTACCAGGTCATGCCCGCCTGTCCGGATGCTTTCTTTAAAATACCCCAATACACAGGCAGAGAATCTGCCCGCGACAGTGTATCCGTGGTAAACCGCAGCTTTCCGCCCACATCGTACACACTGATCTGGGCATGTCCGTAGATTTCCTGCGAAGCCTGATATAAAGAAACGTACATGCCCCGCTGCATTTCTATCGTAGTGGTATCGATCATATAGCGGGACACGGTACCGTTCCTTGTAAGTTCCCGGCACGCTTCCTCACAGTCATCCAGAAGCGCTGCAAAACGGCTGCGGATCTCCGTAATCTGCCGGTTCGCCTCCTGCTCACTCTGGCGGTTCAGGGAAGCTGTAAACAGCCGCACCATGACCACGCTGGTTAACAGAAGCGGAACCAGTGTTACCAGAAAGCAGGCCAGAAAAACCTGGTCCCGGAACGAAAGGGTTTTATGCTTCATGCTCCGCCCTCCCTTCCGTCTGCCTGCTGCCACAACATGTCTGCCTGCTGTTTTGCTTCCGAAAGCTCAGCCCTTCCTGCCTCCGGAAGCGGCAGCTTTTCCATCGGATCCATGCCTTTTTCCGCAGCTGTGTCCGTCCGCACGGAACGGCGGTTCCGGCTTACTGCCATGATCTTCTGCGCGTCACGGCTGACCGTAAAATCCAGAAAGGCCAGGGCTTCTTCTTTATGGCTGCTTCCGGCGCGGACTGCCGTACCGTCCAGCACCATCGCAGTTCCCTCCTCCGGATAAATATAATCCACATCGGCTCCGCCGCTGCGAAGCGTCTGAGCCGCCGCCTCCGTGGTTACACCAACCGAATAACGCCCGTCCAGGATCCCCTCATTGACCTGCTCCACGCTTTTTAAGACCTCATAATTCAGATTTTCCGCCAGTTTTCCAATATAATCCTCACCGCTCTGACTGCCAAGCATGGCTGCCGCAAGTGCCAGGGCAGAAACATCAGACTGCTCCGGATCCGCAAAGGCCACACGCCCCTGCCACCGGGGCTCCAGCAGACTCTCCCAGCCCACCGGAAGCTCCCTGTAGGTCACCACATTGGTGTTGTACATGATTACCAGCGGCAATACTGAAAAACCGGTCCAGAAATGGTCCGGTGACACATACCGGCTGTCCAGCATTTTGGCCTCACTGCTCTCACAGGGAAACCACAGCTCTTTATATTCATCCAGAAGTTCTGTGTTCACGCCAAAGGCCAGATCCCATTCTGCCGGCTGATCCGGTCCGCGCTTTCCATCTCCGTTTCGCTCTGTCTGTTCCTGCGCAAGCCAGGTCCGGATCTCTTCCGATGTTCCCGCCTGCACTTCAACTATCAGACCGGTACGCTCTTCAAATTCCTTTACCACCGGCTCATAAACCGGAAGCTCCAGATCCGTACAGACCACCAGATCTGCCTGCCGCGTAAGCGGCGGCTCCGTCCTGCGCCCACAGCCAGAAATAAAGACTGCCAAAACGAACAACGCCGTTTTTCTAAAATTTCTGCTTTTCATCCAGTCATTCCCCTCAAAATTCAGCCATTTCAAAACAAAAAATCCCCGTTCTCCGGACTTCTGCCATTTTCGTGACTTCATGGATTTCCCGTATCTTCACTGATACGGCTTTATCACTATATTATAGCAGAAATCCCGGAAAAACGGAGATTTTGCAGGACATTTACAGGCCCAAAAACTTCTCAAATACTTCACAGAGCAGCACAGCCTCATGCTCCGTCTGCATCTCGCAGAAGATGCGAAGCAGCGGTTCCGTTCCGGAGAACCGGGCGCTGACCCAGCCTCCATTTTTTAAGTAAACCTTGCAGCCGTCCATGTAGGAAACATGATCAATCTCAAATGGGATCTCCGGCAATGCCTGGTCCATCATCAGGGTCTTGTGGATGCGTTCCTTTTCCTCTGCCGTGAAGCGGTACGCGCGCTCTTCCATGTGGATCTCGCCGTACTCCTTGCGGATGTCCTCAGCAATCTCAGAAAGCTTCTTGCCGCTGACTGCCATCATCTCCACCAGAAGGGAAGCCGCGTAAATACCATCCTTGCCATGGATATGACCCTTTACCGTCAGACCGCCGGAGGATTCGCCGCCAATGATAGCATCGGTCTCCTGCATCTTTGCGGAAATATACTTAAAGCCCACCGGCACCTCATAGCATTTCTGGCCGAAGCTCTCTGCCACCTTGTCCAGCACATGGGTAGTAGACAGGTTGCGCACCGCCGGGCCGCGCCAGCCGCGGTATTTCAGCAGATAATAATACAGCATGACCAGAATGGTATTTGCGTGAAGGTAATGTCCCTTATCATCAATCACACCCAAACGGTCCGCATCACCATCGGTGGCAATACCGATGTCACAGTATCGGTCCAGCACATAATTCTGGAGGCTGCGCAGCGTGCTTTCTGTCGGAGCCGGCATCTTGCCGCCAAACAGCGTATCATGCTGGGAATTGATAGTCTCAACAGTGCAGCGGGCAATGGAAAGGATCGTACAGAGCGCCGTCAGGCTCACACCGTACATCGGATCAATGGCAATACGCAGGTCGCGCTCCCGGATGGCATCCAGATTGATAAGGGAAATGATGTTGTCCAGATACTCATTCATCGGGTTCATCTCCACCACCCGGCCGCTCTTCACCAGTTCCTGGTATGCATGCGGCGGCATCTGTCCGTTCTCCTCCGGATCCGGCACGTAGAGTTTCTCTGCCTGCTCCAGATATTTCTCAATATCTGCTGTCTGATGTTCGTCTGCGTCGCGGCCGCCTCTTGTGAATACCTTGATACCGTTGTAGATAGCCGGATTGTGACTGGCTGTTACCATCATGCCATAGCTGAGATCATGCTTCATCACATAGAACATGATGAGCGGGGTCGGGGAACTGCGGTCCACAAACAGCACCCTGATTCCCTGCTGCCCCAATATTTCACAGGACCAGATAACAGCCTCTTTGGAAAGGAAACGCCGGTCATAACCGATCACCACCGGCTTGTCCTCCACATGCTCTGCCTTGATTTTCAAAGACATGGCCAGTGCAAGCTTCTGAATGTTTTCTTTCGTAAACTCTTCGCCAATGATGGCTCTCCAGCCACCAGTGCCAAATTTTATCATAACCACACCTCTCTTTTATAAGAGCTCCGGCGGCCTCTCAGACCGCCGAACGCTGCAGCTGTTTCCGGATCAGACAACCGATACCCTGCCCTTGCTGACTTTCAGGAAAATCAGCAGGGAAATCACAGTGCTGACCGTCAGGATGGAGGCCAGCGCTGCCGCGGTACCGAAGCTGTTTCGTACCACCTCCGTGTAGATCGCAACAGAAATCGTGCTGGTCTTGCCGCCATACAGCATAACGCTGGAGGACAGCTCATTGATACAGGTGATCCAGCTTAAGATCGCGCCGGAGAGAACTCCCGGTGCCATCAGTCTGGCAGTCACATTTACAAAGGTCTTCATAGGGGATACACCCAGGCTGATAGAAGCCTCTTCCACGCTCACATCCATCTGCTGCAGGAATGCACTGCCGGAACGGACGGTATAAGGCAGCTTGCGGACAATAAACGCAATGATCATGATCATAGCGGTACCGGTCAGGATCACCGGCTGTTTGTTGAAGGCAACGATCAGGCTGATACCGAGGACAGCGCCCGGAATGACAAACGGGAACATGATCAGAAGATCCATGAGCTGGCCAGCCAACCCTTTCTGGCGCACGACGATGTAAGAGATCAGCATGCCCAGGATGATAATGAACACGATCGCGATCGAGGAGAATACGAAGGTGTTGCGGATATTGGTCCACAGACGGTTGAAGATCGTTGCATAGCTGTCCAGACTGAAGCCCTTCTGGAATCCGGTAAAATCACATTTGATAAAGCTGCTGACGATTACCACGATCTGCGGCATAATACCGATCAGGGTAACGAGCAGTACCGGCAGGGTAACCAGGAAACGCTTTCCACCGTGAAGAACTTCTTCCTTCGGCGGGCGCATGGCAGTCATCACATAGTTTTTGCGGCTCACGAAATATTTCTGAACCAGAAGAACAGTGGTGGAGCAGAGTACTACCACAACAGAAAGGGCACTTGCCAGATGGGCATTTCCTCCGATCTCACTCATGTACTCATTATATACAAGAACCGGAAGAACCATATAGCCCTCACCGATCAGCATCGGGGTGCCGAAGTCTGCCAGGCTGGTCATGAATACCATGATCGCGCCTGCCGCGATGGACGGAGCCACAACCGGAAGGGTAATGGTTAAGAGACGGCGCAGCTTGTTGCTGCCCAGGTTCTCTGCCGCTTCCTCAATGCTGGAGTCAATGCTTCCCATGGCACCTGATGTATACAGATACACGTATGGGAAAAGCTTAAACGTAAATACCAGAATGATTCCCAACTTGCCGTAAATACTCGGCAGATGGATCCCGATATTGGCAAACAGCCTTGTCACAAAACCTGCACGGCCAAACAGCATGATCCAGCTGTAGGCACCGATGAACGGCGGGCTCATCAGACTCATGATAATAAAAATATGAATGAAGCTCTTGCCAAATACATTATAGCGGGACATGATATACGCGATCGGGACTCCTACCAGAAGCGTGGTGCAGGTGGTCACAATCGATACAAACAGGCTTCGTCCCAGCGCCGAATAATAATACTTCTTCGTAAAAAACCGGATGTAGTTTTCAAAGGTGAATCCGGCCGTCTTGTTGGAAAAGAAGCTTCGGGTGATCAGGGTGCAAAACGGATAGATCAAAAAGATCAGCATAAATCCGATCACTACCACCTTGACCCAGAACCAGAAATCCAGTTTTTTCCGGGATGTTACCATGAAATCACCTCCTGGGTTGCCGCATCGTATACGCCCACTGCGTTGATGTCAAAGTTGACCTTCACCTGCTCGCCATCCGGGCGCACCATCTGCACATCCTTGGTGTACTCGTTGAGCTGCAGGGTCTGTCCGTTGTTCAGCTCAATCTCATACTCAATGAAATCGCCCAGGAAGGTGGACATCACGATCCTGCCCGGAAGTCCGTTTTCCTTGTCAAAGAACAGCTGCTCCGGTCTTGCGGAAATGATGCCCTTGCCGGTAAATGGCTTTTTTAACTTACAGGTGATGCTGCACTCATCCTTGACATTTAAAACCGCCGCCTCCGGATTTTTGCCATCCACCTCACACTCCGCAAAGTTAGACACGCCGATAAATCCGGCTACAAAGGTGTTTTCCGGTTTCTTGTAAATGGCTTCCGGCGTTCCCACCTGCATGATATTGCCTTCTTTCATGACGGCAATCCGATCCGAAATAGCCAGTGCTTCCTCCTGGTCATGGGTAACGTAAATAGTAGTAATGCCGAGTCTTCTCTGCAGCTTCTTGATGGCGGTCCGCATCTGCACGCGGAGCTTCGCGTCCAGGTTGGAAAGCGGCTCATCCATTAAAAGAACGCCCGGCTCAATCACAAAGGCTCTGGCCAGTGCCACACGCTGCTGCTGGCCTCCGGAAAGCTCGTTCGGCTTTCGGTCCTTTAACTGGCCGATCTGGACCAGTTCCAGTGCCTCTTCCACCTTGCCCGGTATCTGATCCTTCGGACATTTCTTTGCTTTCAGTCCGTATGCCACGTTCTCTGCTACCGTCAGATGCGGAAAGATCGCATAATTCTGGAATACCATGCCAATATCACGCTTGTGCGCTTCCAGATTGTTGATGACCTTGTCATCGAAACAGATCTCACCACCGTCCACGCTGTTAAATCCCGCGATCATACGAAGCAGGGTGGTCTTTCCACAGCCGGAAGGTCCAAGCAGGGTAAAGAACTCACCCGGCCGGATTTCCAGATCCACTCCATTTAACGCAGTGAAATTCCCGTATTTTTTTACGGCTTTTTTTATGATAACTGCATGACTCATATTCATTCCTCCATTCCTTCATAACCGAAAAGGCTGCCCGCCCGCTTGGGGCAAGGCAGTCTTTCCGTTTTCGCTCAGCTGTTTACTTGCTGTATCTCACGATTCAGTGTTTGCATTTTCTTTGCCGGTGTTCTTAAAATTAATCTACCATGATATCATTGAAATGCTCGATATTGGCTTCCTTCTCATTTGCTGCCCAGTCAAAGTCATAATCAACTAATACCAGGTCATCCAGCTTCGCCATACCATCGCCAACTTCCATATCGCTGCGAACCGGACGACGTCCCCAGTTCTGGCTCTGCTCAGTCTGGCATTCTTTTGAAGTAACAAAATCAATGAACAGCTTTGCGTTCTCTTCGTTCGGGCATCCCTTAACCAGTGCAACACCATCCGGAACTGCGCTGGTGCCGTCTTTCGGATATACAAATCCAACGGATGGATCATCTGCGTATTTGATTGCGGATTTCTCAATGGTAATTCCTACATAGAACTCACCGTCAGCTACCATCTTGTGACACTTACCGGAAGAGTCAACGATCTTGCCATCCAGATTGTCATACAGCTTCTTGATGAAATCCCATCCGGCTTCCTTGCCGCCATGTCCAAGGATCATGGTGCACAGCTGGGTGTATGCGGAACCGGATTTAGACGGCAGACAGTAAGCAATTTTACCCTTCCACTCCGGCTTGGTTAAGTCTTCCCAGGACTCCGGAATGGTTAAACCATCTTTTTCAATTAAGTCTTTGTTATAGAAGATAACCATCGGAAGCGGGCTCTCGCCGATCCACAGGCCATCCGGGTCTTTGTATGCATCGCCGATAAATTCATCGTTTGCGCATACATACGGCTGGAAGTACTCCTTAAATGCTGCCAGTGAGTCTGCACCGCCGCCCCACAGTACGTCTGCGATCGGGTTTGCGGACTCTGCCGCGATTCGGTTACAAAGCTCACCGGTTCCGGCTGCTACCACCTCAACCTTTACGTTCGGATATTTCTCCATGAACAGGTTTACACCTGCATTCAGCGGATCTGCGTCATGCGGGGAATATACGACTACACTGCCAGTATAATCTTCCGGAGCCTTCTCGGCCGTTTCCTCTTTGGAAGCTTCCTCTGCCTTAGATTCCTCTGCTTTTGTCTCTTCGGCCTTGGTCTCTGCCGGTGCTGCTGTTGTCTCTGCTGCCTTTCCGCCGCCGCATGCGGTCATACTCAGAGCCATAAGTGCCGCTAACGATGCTGCAAACCAACGTTTTTTCATAATACCTCTCTCCTTTTCACGTTCTTGCTAATGTCACGTTCTCCGGGAATGAAGCTGTGAGCGAATGAGAAGCTGTCATTTTCCCTTGTTGATGTATTTATTATATGATTGTTTTGTGCATTTTTCCATTTGTATTTCTGACTTTTCTTTTGTAATTCTGAACTTTGTATAATCATTCTGCATTTCATCTCTTTCTTTTGTGTAATATTTGTTAATTCGCATTCCTGCTCGCAGACACATACAGCCACAGCAAAAAGGACCTGCCCGCAGGCAGATCCTCTCTTATCATTCGCTCTGATTCTGTAATTGCTTTACACTTCATCCTTCCAGTGCAGCCGGTGCAGATGGCCTTCCATATTCATCTTCTCAAATCCGTTCTGGCGCAGTGCCTCATACAGCACGATCGCCACCGAATTGGAGAGGTTCAGGGAACGGATATCGCCCCACATGGGAATGCGCACACAGTTTTCCTTGTGCTCCACCAGAATTTCTTCCGGGATTCCGGCACTTTCCTTGCCGAACATGATATAGCAGTCCGGCTCGTACTCAACCTCAGTGTAGGTTTTCGGCGCTTTGGTAGTAGCCATGTAGATCTTCGCCCCCGGATTGCGGTCCAGAAAATCCTGAAAGTCGGAATACACGGTAACATCCAGCTTATCCCAGTAGTCCAGTCCGGCACGCTTTACGGCCTTCTCATTCAGCTTAAAGCCCAGAGGCTCGATCAAGTGCAGACGGGTGTTGGTGGCCACACAGGTACGGCCGATATTTCCGGTATTCATCGGCATTTCCGGCTCAAATAATACAATGTTCATCTTTCTTACTCCGTTTTTCCGTCCAGACGGTCTACAAACCGTTTGATGCGGCTTAAGGCCTCCTTCAGACTCTTTAAGGAATAGGCATAGGATACGCGCAGGAATCCTTCTCCGCAGTCACCGAAGGCGGTTCCCGGTACAACTGCCACCTTTTCTTCCCGCAGCAGGCGGGTCGCAAACTCATCGGAGGTCATGCCAAACCGCTTGATGCTCGGGAACATATAGAACGCGCCCCGCGGCTCAAAGCAGTCCAGATGCATCTCCTCAAACGCATTGATCAGGAAACGGCGGCGCTGGTCATAGGACTCACGCATGTGCTGTACGTCTTCATCGCCATTGCGCAGCGCTTCCACTGCAGCGTACTGACTGGTGGTCGGTGCACACATGATGGCGTACTGATGGATCTTCAGCATCTGTTTTAAGATCACTTCCGGCGCACAGGCATAGCCCAGACGCCATCCGGTCATGGCAAAAGCCTTGGAGAAACCATTGATCAGAACGGTGCGCTCCTTCATGCCCGGCAGAGATGCAATGGATACATGATCCTCTTTCGCATAGGTCAGCTCTGAGTAAATCTCATCTGAAATAACAAACAGATCTTTCTCAAGGATGATCTCAGCAATCTTCTCCAGATCTTCCCGCTCCATGATGGCACCGGTCGGGTTGTTTGGGAACGGCAGCACCAGAATTTTTGTCTTTGGGGTGATCTTTTCCAGTAATTTCTCCGGAGTTAAGCGGAAACGGTCTTTCTCCTCCAGCTCGATCGGCACAGGGACACCGTCTGCCAGCACACAGCACGGCGTGTAGGAAACGTAACTCGGCTGCGGGATCAGCACTTCATCTCCCGGGTCGATCATGGCACGCATAGCTGCATCAATGGCTTCGCTGCCACCCACGGTAACCATGATCTCATGGTCCGGGTCATAGCAGATATTGCAGCGCCGCTCCAGATAGTTGTGGATCTCAATCTTTAAGTCCTTTAAACCTGCGTTGGAGGTATAAAAGGTACGTCCCTTTTCCAGAGAGTAGATGCCCTCCTCGCGAATGTGCCACGGCGTGTCAAAATCCGGCTCACCCACACCAAGGGAAATCGCATCCTTCATCTCACTTACGATATCAAAAAATTTTCGTATCCCGGACGGCGGGATGGAAACGATCTTTTCATTTAATGGGTTTCTCACGGTGTAATCAGCATCCTTTCATCCTGGACCTCATCGCAGAGGACTGTTCCGTGGTCCTTATATTTTTTCAATACAAAATGAGTTGCCGTGCTTAAAACAGAATCCAGCGGAGCCAGCTTGTCAGAAACAAACTGCGCTACCTGGCGCATGGTCTTGCCCTCGATAAATACGGTGAAATCGAAAGCACCGGACATTAAGTATACTGCATTCACCTCGCTGTACTGGTAAATGCGCTCCGCGATCTTGTCAAAGCCCATGCCGCGCTGGGGAGTTACCTTTACCTCGATCAGCGCAACCACTTTTTCCTCACTGGTATTGTCCCAGTTGATCAGGGTGTGATAACCACAGATAATGTGTTCTTTCTCCATCTCGGCAATCTCATTGGCGACCGCGACTTCGCTCTCCCCTAAAAGAATCGCCAGGTCATGGATATCGATTCTGCTGTTCTTTTCGATTACCGCCAAAATTTTCTCTCTCATTTTTTGATTGCCTCCTTGTATAGTTGTATCTATGTGGAATCCCGATTTCTTCTTTTTACTTGAAAAAACCGGGAATCACTTTCGTTATTTCATCGGGCTGCGGGCGCTCCAGAAAGCCCCGTCCCTCCTGCACGATCATTTCCCGTGCAATGCCTTTGTTCACCCGGCCGATAACCTGGGCCGGAATATGTTTTTCTGCCAGTATACGGACAAGCTGCCCGCCGTTGTCTGCTGTGAGAAGCACGCATCCCCGGCTGTAAAGCCGGTAAGGATTTAACTCCAGCCGCTCGCAGACCTCCACGGTCTCCTGCCGCATGGGAATCTGACGCAGATAAAATTCTACGCCAGTCTCATAAGCTCCGGTCAGATTCCAGATGGCGGTTAAAATGCCTCCCTCACCTGCCGGTTCCCATTCTGCCGCACCGCAGGAGCGCCAGAACTCCGGACTTACCGGGCAAAGCGGCGCAGCGTCTGCAATTTCTTCCATATATTCATCGGAAAACCAGCGGGACAGCTCTTCCTTTGCTGCCTCCGCCAGCTTTACCGTACCAGCGAGTCCCGCGTAGCCTGCCACAACCAGATCCTGTCCGGCCTGCAGAAGGCCCGTGTTCTCGCGCTCAATCTTTCGCATCATATCAATTCAAACCTTTCACAGCGGATTCCTGTACACGCAGACACATCTGACCGCTTTTGCTGCCGCACTTGTTCAAAAACATGCGCTCTTTTACTGCTCCCCGGGACCCTCTGCCGCAGGAGCCGGCGCTGCGCCCGGTCCGCCGGAAGAGTTCTCTGACGGCTGGCTTGCTGCCCCCGGTCCTACCACCTGGCTCTGGGACGGCTGCGGTGCCGCAGTCTCTGCAGGTGCTTCCTGTTCCGGTGTGGTTTCTGACGGCTGAGCCGGATTTTCTACTGCTGGTGGGACCTCCGGAGCGGCTGGTCCCACCAGAACAATGGCTTTCGATGGGTTGTATGTGTCGGTGTGCAGAATCGTTCGTTCTTTTTCTACACCATCTACCGTTACCACCTTCCACAGTCTGGATTTGTAACCGATATGCGCAGACTGGACCTTTTTCGTCTGCCCAGGCATTAAAGAATGATCTACCTTTTGCTGCGGTGCACCCGGATCTGTCTTGCTCAGGGTCTCGGAAATATACTCTACCTTGCGGTTCGCCGGTCGGGTTTCCTTGCCATAAATGGTAAAGGTCAGCGTCTTGCCTGCGGTAGTTCCCTCAATATAGATCGGGGTACTGTAATTATTGGTAATCTTGATATCTTTATAAGTACCGGCAATGGCCGCATCCATAGACGGCTTTACATACGTAACGATCATGGAATGGTTCTGCCGCTGGGTAATCTCCAGCTCTGCCGCCAGAGAAGCATCATACAACGTTGTGGCAATCTGGCACACACCGCCGCCTACACTGTCCACGACCTGACCGTTCTCATAAGCCGCTGCCGTAAAGTACCCATTCTCAATGGTAAACGGATGCATGCACTCGTAACCGGATAAGGTCTCCCCCGGCATCAGCACATGGCCGTTGATCTTGGACACGCCGTTTGCAATGTTGCCGGAACGGGATGCCCCGCTGCTGGCATAAGCCGTGGTACAGGTCCCCAGCACATCGGAAATGGATTCCAGATCTGCTTTTTTGATGTTTGGCTCCTGCTCCGTCACAACGGCTTCCACGCTGACTGCACCGGTTTCTTTTCCCAATTCCTCATTCAGCTTTTCTATAGTTGCCTTTACATCCACCGCCATGCCGCTCTGCTCCGGTGTGATCTCGAATTTTCCATTCACACGGGTGATAACAGCATCCTGAGGCTCACCCGGAAGTCCAGAACACTGTTCCTCCACAAAGGTCTGAACCGCCGTTTCATCTACACCTGCATCCAGCGAAATATGCACCGGCTCCTTTTCCAGATCCTTGCGCTCCATGTACTGCCGGATCAGACAGCCGCCTGAGGCGTACTCCTCTGCTTCCTGCAGCGCATCTTCATTTTTGCAGGCGTAGCCCAGATCCTTCGCGGTAGTCTCCAGCCCGTTTCCTGCTACATCCAACGTCACGCTGCGCTCTTCCAGGCCAGAGATATAGGCGGCAAACTGTGTCTCAGCCTGTTCCTTTGTCAGTCCGCCAAGTGCAAACCCACCCGCATAGATGCCCTCCGGAAAGGTCTTCTCTTTCGCGTAGACCGGAAATGTAAACACACTTCCAAGTATTGCTGCAAAGGCCAGACCTCCCAGCACACTGCTCTTTTTCATAATCTTCTCCCTCTGTCTGCATTCTGCTGTAATGCTGCGTTCGTGCGCTTTGGCCGGTGTTCCGGTCACTTTACATCATAACAGATAATGCCATCGGTGCTACCATAGCCAGGATCAGGATTACAATTACAACACCCATGATCACACGGGCTTTTTTATTGTTATGCATGTTCATCATAATAAAATTCACCTCTTCTTAAATTCTAAAAATATTGCCCGCCTTTTATTTCTGCGGGCAGATTTCTGTTTTTTGTTATACTGAATTACCGGATTCTTCCGTACCGGGATATGATCTGATCGGTGATACGGGAGATCTCATTCCTGCTCAGGTAGTCAATCTGCACAGGTAAATCTATTTTATGATATTTTAGTAAATACCGCAAGTCCTCTTTTTGCTTTTTGGAGGCCGGCTGTTCCCGTTTTACCTTGTAGATCAGCGGCTTTGCGGCAAAGGTTTCCGGAGCCTTTGCTCCGTGCTTTTCCAGCAGTTTCTGATAGAGCCGATGGGCATCCAACGCATCTCCCAGCGCCCTGTGGGCACTCTCCTGAGTCAGCCCGTAAAAGGCACAGGCCGCGCCAAGACGCTTACTCTCCTCCGCAGGCATAAAACGGCGGCAGATCGTCAGGGTATCAATACCATTTTTTTCAAATGACAGTCCCTGATTTACAGCAGCCCGTTTGACAAAACTATAATCAAAAATAATGCGATGGCCAAGCAGCGGAAGTTCTCCACAGAAAGCAAGAAATTCTTCAAGAATATCCCCAATATCGGGGGCATCTTTCAACATATCCCAGGCAATGCCTGTTAGTTCCGTAATCCGCTCCTCCAGTTCTCTGTGTGGATTCAGCATGGTGTGAAACCGGCCGGTTTCCTGCCCGGTTTCCACGCGCACCGCTCCAATCTCAATGATTTTGTCCTGCTTCGGATTTAAGCCGGTAGTTTCCAGATCCAGGGCAATATAGCTGTTTATCATACCTCTGTCCTCCCCAGCACCGTCACCTTCGCGTTATGGTTCAGCCGGTCTTTCTCCCGGTAATCAAACAGCAGAACCTCACCGGACCGCAGGACTTCTGCGTGTACCTGGGTTCCCAGAGTCCGCAGTTCCGGAACCATATGGCGGATTTCTTCTTTATAAGGAGCCTGCGCCAAAGCAAAAGACGGCCGGCTCTTCGCATTTTCGCGCAGATACAGATCACACATCAGCGCATCCTCAAACATGCTCATCCGCTCCTGCTCCGCCCTCCTACTGATCAGGTCGTGAAAGATCTCATAACGCGCCAGGCGGCTGTGGTTCAGACCAGTCAGATGCTGTTCATCATAATACCCGGCCATATACTCGTACATGGCAAATGCTCCGTCAAACTCCTGTTCAAACAGCTTTAATGTCCGCATAAACTGACGGCTGTTGTAATACACCTCCACCATATCCTCCACGCCCTTTAAGCGAAGCACATCACTGTATGGAAGCCACTTTGTGGACAACACCTCATAGGGTGCCTTTCCCCGGTACTGCAGATCATAATCCGGCACCTTCTCATGCATATAGGAGCCTTTGAGAACCTTCAGAAATCCCAGCTGAAACTGCTCTGGCTCCATGGAATAGACATCGTTGAAGGATCGGCCAAAGGAGTCATAATCCTCAAAGGGCAGACCCGCGATCAGGTCCAGATGCTGATGCACATTTTTTCCGGCATTGATCCGCTCAACCACATAGCGCAGCCGGTCCAGATCCATCTTGCGCCGGATTGCCTTAATCGTATCCGGATTGGTACTCTGCACGCCAATCTCCAGCTGGATCAGCCCCGGCCGCATCCGGCTGATCAGGTCCAGCTCTTCCTCATCCAGAAGATCTGCCGTAATCTCAAAATGAAAGTTGGTGACACCGTTGTCATGCTCCAGAATATGCTTCCAGATTGCCATGGCATGACTCTTTTTCGCATTAAACGTACGGTCCACAAACTTAACCTGCGGCACCTTCTTTTCCAGGAAAAAGTCCAGTTCCGGAAGCACCAGCTTCAGATCCCGGAAACGGACAGACTTATCAATGGAGGAGAGACAGTAGCTGCAGGAAAACGGACATCCGCGGCTGCTTTCATAATAAACAATGCGGTTTTCAAATCCTTTTAAACTCGGATACAGAAACGGAATCCGGCTCATGTCCATGACCGGGCGGACAGGCTGGTCGCAGAGTTTCCCATCCGCACCGTGATAGGTCAGGCCCGCCACCTGAGACATGCGGTACCAGAATTCCGCAGTGCATGCTTCATCCGGCGCTTCTGCTGCGGCATCCTTACCGCATGCAGAACCTGTCGGAGCACTTCTCCGCCCTAAACGCTGCATCTGCCGCACTGTGCATCCCAATGTCCGGTAGCAGTTTAAAAGGGCCGCGAACATCTCCTCTCCTTCGCCCTTCATGACACCGAATACCTCCGGCTCCCGGACAAGAAGCTCTGGCGCATCATAGGAAACCTCCGGGCCTCCAAGCCAGATATCCGTCTCCGGCAATACCTTGTGGATGTCCCGTACCAGATCCAGCACATAGGCAATGTTCCAGATATAGCAGGAAATTCCTACTATATCCGGCTTTCTCCGGTAAATATCTTCTAAAATCAGTTCCATCTGGTTATTGATGGTGTACTCTGCAATCTCTACAAAGGGTGCGCAAGGGAGACCATCCTCTCGCGGATCCTGGTCTCCCTGCACTGCTTCTGCCGCGCCCTGAGACTCGGCAAACATTTTTAAACTGTACACTCCCGGATTGGAGTGAATGTATTTGGCGTTGATCGCCGTCAGTAAAAACTTCATCTTATACGTCAATCTCTATCTTTCTTCCGGTCTGGTCGTACTGGTAATACCGCACGCCTGCCGCATTCAGCATGCGCTTGGATGCCCGCACGGACGGAGAATCCGGATATTTATCTTCCTTATAGATGATGGTCTTGATTCCAGCCTGAATGATAGCCTTTGCACACTCATTGCACGGGAAAAGAGTCACGTAAATCTTGCTGCCCTCCAGGCTTCCTCCCCGGTAATTTAAGATGGCGTTCAGCTCACTGTGGGTCACATACAGATATTTGGTGCTGTACGGATCGTCTGCTTCCTGCTCACGTCCCCACGGGAACTCATCATCGGAGCAACCCTTCGGGAACCCATTATATCCCATAGACATAATCTTGTTATCCTGACTGACAATGCAGGCTCCCACCTGGGTATTGGGGTCTTTGGAACGACGTCCGGACAGATCCGCCACACCCATAAAATATTCGTCCCAGGAAATATAATCCACACGTTTCTTGGAATTGCTCATCGTACGCTTCCTCCCGTTTCTTTCTCATTATCACAGTGCCCTGCTCCTGTCATCGCATCAGGGAATATCTCTTTTTCGCTTGTTCTATTCTCTGTCATCTCATACGTTCAGTATATGATAGCCTGCCGCTTTCGTCAGACGGTTCATGATAGCCTGCCCCAGATGATCCTTGGAAAAGCTTTCCGAATAAATGCAGTCCACATTCAGATCATCAAACTCCCTTAACACGGCGAACAGATTGTGGGCAATGGTCTCCTCCTTCGCGCGCAGTCCCACGCTGCGGACTTCACCCTGCGGATAACGCACTCTTGTCTCATCCGTGCATATCACACCAACCATTTTGCCTTCTGCAAGCTTCTCTTTTACCAGATTATTGATGACCTCCACTACTCTGTCCGTCTCACCCTCTACCAGCTGCAGGTCCGCATGAGGTGCATAGTGGCGGTACTTCATGCCCGGTGCCTTCGGCCGCAGGTCTGCGCTCGGCGGTGCCTGAATAGCCGGATCGATCTCTACTCTGCCTACAGTCTCCCGCAGCATCTCCATGGTGATGGCCCCCGGACGAAGCAGCGTCGGAACATCGCCGGAGACATCCACAATGGTGGATTCCACGCCGATTCCCACCGGACCGCCATCCAGGATCATCTCAATCTTGCCTTCCATATCCTGCCATACGTGCTGTGCCGTAGTCGGACTCGGTCTTCCGGAGGTATTGGCACTCGGTGCTGCCACCGGAACTCCCGCCAGCTTGATGAGCCGGTTTGCTACCGGGTCACTCGGCATGCGGACTGCCACCGTATCCAGGCCACCCGTGGTTCCATAAGGCACAATGTCACTCTTCGGAAATACCATGGTGAGCGGCCCCGGCCAGTATGCCTCTGCCAGCTTTCTTCCTGCTTCCGGAATGTAAGCCACCAGCGGTTTTAATTCCTCCAGGCAGGAAATATGCGCAATCAGCGGATTGTCTGACGGACGTCCCTTCGCCGCATAGATTTTCTTTGCCGCAGCCTCATCTAAGGCATTGGCTCCAAGCCCGTATACGGTCTCCGTTGGGAATGCAACCAGTCCGCCATCCCGCAGAATCTGCGCGGCCTCTGCCAGCTCCTCATTTTTGATCTGTTTTGTATCTTCTATTTTTATCAGTTTTGTATTCATGTTTCTACCTTCTTTGCAGCTGCGTTTATATCGGTATGTTCATTACCGTTCATGCATGCACAAATTGTAACGGATTCTGCCTTATCATAGCACAAGACGCCCCTTGGTGCAAGGCACACCGCGGGGCGTCAGAAAGGATTCTGCTATGCATTTATTTGATTGCTGTTCTTCACAGCCTTATGGTTTCCCACGCTGTGGATCAGAACGCTGACACGCTTGTAAACCAGAGATGTTACTACCGACACTACAACACCTTTCACCAGGTTAAACGGTCCCACGCAGAAGAATGCGAAGGTCCATACGCTTCCAACTGCCGGATTGATGGCTGCGCCTGCTGCCAGGATAGTCTCCATCGGCATAAAATTGGAGTAGAACGGAAGCATAACCAGTGCATTGGCTACCACTCCGACTACAGCCATCAGAACTGTTCCAGCCACAAGGCCGGTCATGGCTCCCTTGCGGGTGTGGGAAATCTTATAGATCAGCCCTGCCGGAATGACCATGGCACAGGAAATGACCAGGTTCGCAAACTCACCCACAAAACCGGTGCTGGTCGGCTTTAATACCAGCTTGACCAGAATCTTTACTACTTCCATAATGGCGCCTGCCACCGGTCCCATGGCAAATGTTCCGATCAGCACCGGAACCTCGCTGACATCCAGCCCGTAAAAGCTCGGTGCCAGGAACGGAAGCGGGAACTCAAAAAGCATCAGCACGCCGGCAAGGGCACCAAACATTCCCATTAATACTACATTTTTCGTTGTAAGCAGTTTTTCTTTCATATCTTTTTCCTCCTGAAATAGATTGGTTAAGTTCATTATTCAGAGGAATCGTGTGAAACGCAAAAACCCCCGGATATCGCTATCCGGGGGGAATCAGATCATTCATGCTGCTTTTACAAACCATAAGTTAAAAGCCTTCACACAATCTCTTCTCTCATCCAGACTATACTGTCGGTTTTGGAATCTCACCAAATCAGCTGCTTTACGCAGGTCGCGGACTGTAACCGCCGGTGGGGAATCTCACCCCGCCCCGAAGAACTTATCGTGCCTTAACTATAGTACAGTTTTCCATAAAAATCAAGAGAATTTATACTAATCCGATCATACTGAAGATCATCAGCAGAACCATACCAACACATCCGCCAAATGCTGCCATCGGGCTGACATATTTCAGATACTGCGGCAGATCCACGTTGAATACCTCCTGACACATCCAGCAACCAGAGTCGTTTACATGGCCAAACAGTACGGTACCAAGACCGATTGCCAGGGTAACAGCTACCGGAGACAGGCCCAGCATGTTCATGATCGGCAGGCAGATACCTGCTGCTGCCATAGATGCTGTTGCCATGGAACCTGCTGCTGCACGCATAACAGCTGCGATGATAAACGGGATCAGGATCATCGGAATACCGGATTTTGCAACAACTTCTGCAATCTCAGATACAACCGGCTGGCTGGACAGAACAGATGCAAATGCTGCACCCATTGCGGTAACCATCAAAACCATTGCAGATACATCGATTGCACGTTTTACCCAGTTACCCATACCAAGTTCCAGAAGGCTTGCGTTTTCGCTGATCTTCTCGGTACGGTTTGCGTTACGGAGCATTTTTGCTTTGATATTGCCATTGGTCAGAATCAGGATAATGATGCCAACCAGCATAGCAATAGATTTGTTTCCGATAAAGTTAATAACCTGAAGTATGCCGCTGTCTTCTGGAAGAACCATCGCACAGATGGATGCTGCCGCGATCAGTCCAGCCGGCACGATCAGCGGAAGGAATGCAATCAAGGCATTTGGAATATCCGGCTCTTTCATCAGAAGGCTCTCTACACTGTTATCACCATCTTTTACCGGCTCGATGCCAACGGTATACTCTGGCTTCGGTGCTGCATAAGAAGCATGCTCCGTCATCCAGCGAATAGTCAGGGCATAAATGATAAGCAGGGATGCCAGACAGATTACCAGGCCCCAAAGAATTACCATACCAACATCTGCGCCAAGTAAAATTGCAACTGCAAGAATTGCTGCGGACGGCGGAACAACACCGTGGGTAAACCATACAGCGGTGATGACATACGGAGTAACCACTGCCATATTCATGTTTTTACGCTTTGCGATGGTTGCTGCAATCGGCGCGGTCAGAAGCTGTGAGATATCACCGAATACGGAAATTGCCATTACAAATGCGGTTAAGGCCGGTGCAAGTTCCAGATGTTTGCCGCGGAACAATTTTACAAAGAAGTTACTGATTGCAACGGCTGCTCCGGAGTCCTGTACGCCCATTGCAAGGATTGCACCAAAAAGTACCGGCAGTCCAATGCTTCCAAGACTCTTTCCAAAGGAACCTGTAATGTTGTTCAGGCTCTCAATCGGTGAGGTGCCAAAGAAAACAGAAAGACCCATTGCGGTAAAAAACAGTGCCATAAAGCTGTTCATTTTCAGTTTCAAGGTCAGTACAAGCAGGATCACGATCGATATGATCAGTGCCAGCATGTAAATGAGTGGTGTCATAGTCATAGTAGTTCCCCCTTATTATTTTATCTCATTGTTAGAACACCCGGATTTTTTCTGCTGCATCCCAGTCAATTTCAATGCCAAGACCCGGAAGCTGCGGAACGTAGAAATTCATATACTCATCATGCTCAAACGGAGTTTTTAAAACGCCAGTCTTTAAAATGTTCTGGTTTTCCTCGCTCTCGATGGCCTCCGTATTCGGAAGGCTTCCTGCTAACTGCAGGCTTGCCGCAAAATGAACACAGGATCCAAAGGAATGCAGGGATACCGGCTTGGAAAAGCTCTGTGCCGCAAGGCCGATCTTGCGAAGCTCGGAGAATCCACCGCCCCAGCCAATATCCGGCTGAACAATATCCATGGCATTTTCTTTTAACAGACGGCCAAAGTTTTTGCATCCCTGGGTTGTCTCATAACCCATCAGTGCGATTTCCATGAGTTCTGTGCGAAGCTGCTTTAATCCTTCCTCATCCTCAAAGAGAATCGGCTCCTCCAGCCAGCTAAGTCCGGCACTTCTGAAATCGCGGACCGCGTTCAGCACTGCCTCCACCGGCCATGCCGCATTGATATCTGCTGCCACTCTGCCGCGCGGTCCTACCAGTTCGCGGGTTGCAGCGATACGGCGGATATCTTCATCATAGCTGACTGCAAACTCGGTGCTCGCGGTGTAATTAACTGCGTTTCCGGCAATTTCCGGATTGCGTCCGATCTTGATTTTTACATCCTGATATCCTTTTTTCAGATATCCTTCTACTTCTTTCTTTAAGCCGTCCAGATCTTTTCCCGGTGCGTAAAATCCGCCGCTGGCATACGCCGGAACACGGTCAGAATGTGCACCCAGCAGTTTGCTTACCGGCATCTTTGCTGCTTTTCCGAGAATATCCCACAGTGCAATATCAATTCCGCTGATGCAGCCCATAACCAGTCCCGTGCGTCCGTTCGGAACATTTCTCCAGTACATTCTCTGCCAGAGCAGTTCAATGTTTTCCGGGTCTTCTCCGATGATAGCCGGTACCAGCTGGTCCTCCACAATATGTTTGGCAATCACCAGCGGGCTTCCATAACAGAACGCCTCACCGATTCCGTAAATTTCAGTATCTGTCTCAATCTTGATCCAGAGTGCCTGCCGCGCTCTGCACACGGACATCGCATCACTCATAACCGGGCATTCCCAGCGCAAGCCAATGGTTTTCACTGCTGTGATTTTCATACGAACTCTCCTTCCTTTTTCTGATTTTATCGTAGCACAGCCGCCGCTCTATGCCAAATTGGTAAAATTGAATCCGGGAATTAAAATAATTAATGTTGAAAAAAACACTCGGGGGATTTTCTATTTGACGAAAAAGAAGATAGTCCTTAGAATTTAGAATAAAGACATAACGAATTACTTGATCATTTTTTCAAAACAGAAGAAAAGAAGGTACCTCTATGGATCTGCATTATCTGGAATATATTATTGAAATTGCCAACATGCACAGCATTTCCCGTGCAGCGGAAAACCTGTTTATCACCCAGTCTACGTTAAGCCAGTATTTAAGCCGGCTGGAAGCCGAACTGGGCGTAAGCCTGTTTGAACGGAGGCGCAACGAAATGACCCTGACTCCGGCAGGCAAACTGTATGTCAGCGCCTGCGAACAGATGCTTCAGCAGAAGCGAGAGCTCTACAACCAGCTGTCCGATATGGGACAGGCAAAAACCGGAAGCTTTTCCGTTGGCATCACCCCGCAGTGGGGCGCTGTAGCCTACTCCCACATCATCGGCAAATTCTATGAATCCTACCCTAATGTTACAGTAAAAGTTACAGAAGAAACTGCTTCCCCGCTGATCCGCCTGCTGCAGGACGGAGAACTGGACATGGCCATCATCCCTCTGACCGGAAATTCTACGCTTCCGCTTGAAAGCATGCTGCTCCAGGCAGAGGAACTGATTCTTGCCATTCCAAAAAGCCATGCCCAGGCACTCCCACTCCAGAATGCGGAGGGAAGTTTTCCCAGTATTTCCATTGCCGATTTGAAGGAAGAGCCCATGATCTTTTCCCAAAACCTGACCACAATCCGCAAGCTTGAGAACCAGTGCTTCGCCGCCTGCCGCATCACGCCAAATATTGTGGCAGAAATCAACAGCCATCCGGCCAGCCTGGTCATGGCTGAGCAGGGAATCGGCAGTACCTTCGTGCCGCTCTCCTGCGCAACCACCTCGGACCGGATCGTATATGCCCACGCCATTCCTGCTGTCCAGTGGTATGTTGTGATTGCCTTCCGCAAGGGCTTTGTCATGCACCAGAGCGAAAAGTATTTCGTCAGCCTGTTCCAGCAGCTGTTCGGAGGCCCGTTCCACCCTCAGGCCGACAGCGCCTGAACGCTGTTTAAGTATTCCATAATTCCCACATGGATCGTCCAGGCCAGCCGGTCCTGGTACTCTCCGGAATTCAGATTTGCAGCCTCTTTCCAGTTCGACAAAAAACCGCATTCCACAATCACGATCGGCTGCTTTACATGCAGAAGAAGGTAATAGCTTCCGTTCGGCTTTGCCTTCCGGGTATTCTTTTCTCCCAAAACATAATCAAAGCGCCTCTGCAGAATCTCTGCAAGGCGCTTTCCTCTTTCGGATGTTTTGTAATAAAAAACCTGACCACCGGATACAGACTCCTGGTGGTAGCTGTTTTGATGAATGCTCACCACCAGATCCGGCTCTGCCTCCGCAATTTTTCCGCACCGGTTCTTCATATCTGCCATTTTTTTGCTGCTGTCTGTTTCTTCGTAAAGCCCACGGTCATCCTCCCTGGTCATGACCACCGTTACATCCGAAGCCTCCAGATAGGTTTTCAGGCGACGTGCGATCTGCAGATTGATCTCCTTTTCCAGACTTCCGTCCACGCCGATCTTTCCAGGATCATTTCCACCATGACCACTGTCCAGCACCACAACCGGACGACGCGCCCCTACTGCCACTGCCTGGCCGGACACCATCAGTCCTGCCTGCCGTGACACCAGAAATACCGCTATCAAAAGCATAACTGCCATCATAAATTCCGGCATTCTCCGGCGCTGCTCCTCCCGGCTTTCATTCTTTTCCGGCTGTTCGCTCCCGATCCATCCATCTTTGCTCACCTTACCCGCTCCATTTTCACTTTTCCTGTAAAATATATGATTCAGACCCGTGAAAAAAACATAGTCTTTCCTTCATCGGGAAATATCAGCCAGCAAGGTCTAGTTAACCTCCAGACGATTATAATCTCTCTTACCATCTTCCAGAATATACCGGAAATATTCACCCTGCTGCGTTGCCATACCATCTTCCTGCCAGAGCTCATATGCTGGATCATTCCGCACAGGCTCCTGCACCTGATACGCCGTTCCTTGATAATAATGGAATTTCAGCAACGAATACAGCTGTGCCATCTGTTCACGTTCGCTGTCCGTAAGTTCCGGCACCTCATTCAGGAACGCAATTGCCTGATTATAAAAAACACGTCTCAGAAACGGGGTCTGGAACTGTTTGAAATTCAGGAGATCTTCTTCTGTGCACTGGTTCTTCTTCGCCCAGGCCTCTACATCCAGCGATTGAGTCCGGTACAGAAAGCTTCGATCATCCCGGTAAGTCAGGATGGCATACTTGCAGGACGGTGTTGCCAGTGAAGCCGTCACCATCTCCCAGATTCCCCGATTATCCTCCGAGCGTTTGCAGTGCTGCACATGCAGATGTCCGCTCAGAAACAATGGTACATCCCAGGTTTCCAGAAGATCTATAAACTGCTCGCTATGCTCAATCGTGCATTCATCCACATAGATTTCGCTCTCATCCAGCAGATTGTGATGGGCAACAGGGATAATTTCCACCCCCGCATCCCAGGCAGCTTCCAGCTGCTGTTCCACCCACTCATAGGTTGCCTCAGAGATAGCTCCGCCCACCTTGTTTACCGGACTATACTGGCAGCTGTCAATCATCAGAAGCCAGGTATTTTCATCCAGTTCATACAGATAGCTTAAACTGTTTGGATCCTCACTCGCCGCTTCATCATAGCCAAACGCCCGGTAAATCTGACGGAATTCCGCCGGAGTCGTATATTCTGCAGGAAGCCGTTCTTCTCCCTTATAGCGTGCTGCCTGATGATTGTTGATATCGTGATTGCCGGGAATCACCAGTACCGGAATTCCATGATTCTCCACCCGGTGGAGTTTTTCTGCCAGATCTTTATGGCTGGCTTTCTCCCCATTGAGCGTCAGATCCCCGCTTAACACCAGAGCATCCGGATGCTGCTTTACTACTTCATCCAGAAACGCATCCGTAATCTGATCAATGTAAGTGACTATCTTACCATCCCCATACTCCACCATCTCCTGAAAGCGAGGTCCGCCATCGGTCAGTGAATCTGAAAAATAATGGATATCAGTCGCCAGCATGATATTTTCTATCCATTCTGCATCCGTACTGCTGTCAGTTGTTTGCTCTTCCTCAGTCTCTGTACTGCTATCCGCTGTTTTGTCTTCCTCAGTCTCTGTACTGACCGCTTCCTGCTGCGTCTCCGATTCCGTCTGGCTTTCCTGTGAAATTGCCGTAGCATCTGCCGGATCACTCTTCTGATGTCCGCAGCCAATGAGCACCACCGCTGCTGCCAAAACAGGCAGAATGGCAGAAAGCGTCTGCCTTCTGCCATCAAAATCCTTTTTCATATTCCTCACCCTTTCCAAACCATCCCGCCATCGATCATCACGGAAGCTTCACGGTATCCCAGATTTCTGCCGATTCCATCCCAAGCCGCCAGCAGGCCACACCCGCCAGACCGTTGTCCCGGATCAGCTGCATTTTCAATGCCAGAGATCGTTCCTCTTCCATCCAGATTTCGTAGTTTACGCCATCTTTCTCCAATTCTCCGTAATACTGGCCAAGATCGTCCTGCCAGTACAGCTCTACCTGGTTCGTCTCCACCCACACTTTGGCACCGGATATGCCTACTGCCTGAGAACTGGTTCCGGAAGCATCTTCTTTCCAGATTCGTGTGTAAAACGGAATTGCGCTGATGATTTTTTCCTTCGGAACCTGCTTTAACAAATCGGCGATTCCCTGCCGCTCGTAGCCAATGGAAGCAACCGAACCGGCTTCTCCACCAGCATAATGTTCATCGTAGCCCATCATCACCACATAATCGGCAACACGGCCCTGCTCTGCCCAGTTATAAAATGCAGAGTATGACGCCGGCACATAGGAATCGATAGAAAGAACAAGCCCTTCCTTCCGGCAATCCACGGATAATTCCCGGATAAACTGCACATAATGCGGACCGGCTGATGCTTTGATTCCTTCTATATCCAGATTAATACCGTCGACTCCATAGGTCTTTGCATCCTGCATCAGGGAAGTGATCAGTTTTTTTCTGGCTGCCGTGCTGGCAAACAGGATTTCCGACTGCACCTCGTCTCCCTTATTGAAATTATCCAGCACGGCCCATACCTGAACACCCATGGCATGTGCCTGATCCACATAATTCCGGTCTGCCAGAGATTCGTAGTTACCGTTATTATCCGTCAGCATAAACCAGGTAGGCGCAATAACATTTACTCCCTTGGTATTGTCCATAAGAGTTTTCATCGCCTGATTGGCAGAAAGATTGGTTACCTGATGCCATACCAGAACCACCGGCTCATCCATGGAAATATTGGTATATTTCGGTTCTGCAAACGTGCTGACCAGTGTCCGCTGCTCCATTTCCTTCAGACGGCGGTTCGGAAGATAACCTACCTGTCCATCCTCTGTACGCACCCGGCTCCAGTTTTCCAGCTGTTCCAGAACGATCACTTCTGAATCAGCCGGCACCTCTGTAATGACTGCACTTTTCACACCGCCCCGCACCCGGAGGGCACTGTTCTTCTTCACATCTGCCAGCTGCTGCGGATCCCATGAGGTATCTACAAACACACGCCGCACACTGTCCGTGTCAAATGTTTCGATCCGCACATTCGTGTACGCAGTCACCAGACTGGTGAGCAGCCATACCGTCCCATCCTGCTGCTCCAGCAGCGGCTTTCCGCTGTTTCCCACAGTTTCCGCATTCGCGTATACAATCTGATCTGGCAGTGTATAGATCAGCTGGCTGTTTTCTTCATCCCAGTAAAATTTCTCATTCACCGCCTTATTTACCCAGTCAAGCGGCAGATAGGTCTGTCCGTCTATATAACGTCCCTGAACTCCTTCTACCCGTTCACTGTTAAAAAAGACAGCCGTCTCATCCCCGCTGGCCTGATACCATTCCTTCTGATCCACATGCTCTTTTGACGGTTTGTACTTGCGGTATAAGATAAATCCTGCTGCCGCTCCCACGACAAGCATGATCGTCAATATCACTGTCAGTACTGTTGCCAGAAATCTTTTCATCCGCCGTATCTCCTTACCGGTATTCTTATCTCACATCTGAGTCATATTATACCACAGATCCGATACGACTTCTCTTAAATTTTCCTGATCTTTCTCTTTACCCGGGCTGAATCGGGGATTCTCTTTTCTGATCAGAAATTTTCGCTGTTACTGGTGATACACGATATCAAAATGGATTTCTTTTAACCGTTTGGCTTTCATATAATCTTCCTCTTCTTCATTCACCTCCCCTTTAGCCGTATTTTCCTGTGGAATGTCCTCCAGAATATAGTCGCCCATATAAAAGCTTCCATCCTCGCGAACCTCAAACAGTTTTCCCCACGTTTCTTCACAGGCATCTTTTCCATCGATCAACACACGAATTCCCCGTTTCTGATACCGCTTTAAACCTTCCACATAAATCTGGCTGCCTTTGTTGTTTTCATACACTCCCGATACATTTGTTAACATATGGCCCCCTATTGCTGACAGCTCCGCCGCTTAGAAGGTATTGTCGTGACACATTATTCCCACTAAATACTGCTGCCGCAAAGCTGTCCGCTTTCTTCGTTTTTGCTTTGTAAATTCTTACTGTACAGTAACCGTTTTGCTGATCCGCTCCGTTATTTTGCAAACAGCAGCGTCTCAAAACATAGAATTTCCTCCTGTGTAATGCGGAATGCATCTACTGAAGCCGGAATTCTTTGAAGCCGGCAGCGAAACATCGATTCTATCTCCTTTCTGGTATCTTCTCCGCCCGCAACGACGGCCATTCTCCAGCTCTTATCTCTTCGCTCTGTCTGCTCCAAAATTTCCAGAAATGCTTCCACTTTCCACTCGCTCAGAGAGCCCACCAGAATTTTCCTGTCACAGCGTGCACATTCGTACAGGTTTTCCTCCGTTGCTTCTCCATAATCCATGATGATGTAATGATAATCACGGCTCAGGCAATGGGACAGTACGGCCGGATCCGCCATTTTGTAATAATCCACTTCCATAATGCGAAACCTGTCGCTTTTATTTCGGCTCCGCTCCGTCTTCTTCTGTCCCGCTGCCTCTCTCCTGCCATTTTTTCCGGCAAACCGCTCCAATATCTGAAAATCATCATGACTGTTCCATTCCAGCAATGCTGTCTTCTTACGTTTTACGCCTGTCAGATAATTTGCCAGCGCAACTGCCAGATGGCTGGTCCCTACACCACGCCCGCAGCCCATCACACCAATTGTCCGGATTCCAGTTCCCGGCAGCGTTACCAGAACCGTTTTATTCTTTCCAAAAACAAACTTCGTACGATTCCTCCCTTCTGCCCAAACCATTGATTCCAGATGGCCCGGTACACTCGGTCTGATGCCCGGCTGCCCCAAAACGGATCCGCAAAATACGGCATCCGTAGTCCGCCTGCATACCGCTGCTTCTGATAAAAAGACAGTCTGGCACAAAACTGATTATAAATCACAGTCAGTCCCTGTACCGATCTGCCAAGCTGCACTGCCGTCTCGGAGTCTTCCCACTCCCATGGTTTGCCTCCGCACACAAGCAGATAGCCGTCTGCATCCACCTGCTGCACCAGATCCGGATCCGCTCCGCAGTCCAGGATCCTTATCTGATATCCGGCAGGCATTAATTTCACAGCCTCACCATAACGCGGAAGCATAGGGATATTCCGGATATGAAATATCCCATATATATCTGCCTGACTTTTTCTGCTTTCTGCCAGCTGACGCACCGCACCAGATTCATTGAGTTCTTCATAAACTACTGACATCCCGCACTTTTGTAAATATGCGGTCAGTCCCATAGCAATGTGGGTCGTTCCCACGCCATGACGACTTCCCGCTACGGTAATCACCAGAGACTCTTCCATCCTCCTCGCACCATACCGGTATGCTGTGCAGTCCGATTGGTCCCAAAGTTTTTGTAGTTCCTGCTCCAGGTCCAGAGCTGACTGATACCGTCTGCTCTTTTCTGTATGCAGGCATTTACGGATCACGCGCATCAGGCGGCGTTCGGTCACACCTGATAATTTCACCTGTTCCGGCCGGATCATTTCTCCAGGGAAATGTCCAGTCAGCATGTAATAGAGGACAGCACCAATGGCATAGATATCTGTTCTTCCATCTAAAACATCTCCCGAATACTGCTCCGGCGCCGCACAGCCAATAGTCCCGTAACGTTCTTCCATGCGCTCCACTTCGTCCGCATAAACTGCATGATCAAAATCGATCAACTTGATTGTGTTGTTATAAAGTAAAAGATTTTTGGGTTGTAAATCAAGATATAAAACAGGGGTAGGCATTGTTGAATGCATGATATGTACCAGATGGCAAATCTGAATCCCATAATGGATCGTCATCACCGATGAACAATGCCCTGACTCTGAAACCAGGGCATATAAAGAATCTCCTTCGAGATACTCTTCAATCAGGTAGCTGTACTGATCATCTTCCGCCAGGTCATATACGATTGGAATGCCCTGGTCGCGAATCCCCTTCAGTATCAGCGCTTCTTTTCTAAACAGTTCATAATCGACAAAGGTCTTTGGCACCCGCTTGATGGCACGATATTCGTCCAGTTCCATATGTTTTGCCAAAAATACGGTACCGCTCCTGCCGCAGCCCAGTACCCGGCACAACCGGTACTTTCCGAATAAAATGGTGTCCGCTTTTTACACCTCCTTCTCATCTCTCGTCTCTGTGATTTCATTTTAATTCGAATAACGAAATATGGCAAGACAATCAACCATCAAGGTTCGACAAAATTCGCCAGACCGTTTTTTGTCCTCTTTTCTTAACATTTCCTAAAATTTTCACATAGGAATTGATATTTCCCCGTATCATATACTATAATTAAAGTAGGAAATTAGATTCTTTTTTCTGTTTCCCTATATTTCAGATTGAAAGGAGTGATCTTATGAAGATTGAACGAATCAATGAAAACCAGATCCGATGCACACTGACCAGTCTTGACCTCAGTTCCCGTAACTTAAATCTGGGTGAGCTTGCTTATGGAAGTGAGAAGGCTCGCGGCCTGTTTCGTGAAATGATTCAAAAGGCCTCCAATGAAGTTGGCTTTGATGCTGAAGATATCCCCCTGATGGTGGAAGCCATTCCACTGTCCGGTGAAAGCGTGATGCTTGTCATCACCAAGATAGAGGATCCTGAGGAGCTGGACACCCGCTTTTCCAAATTCTCCCCTCTTTCCGAGGATGGGGCAGAAAATCTCTGGGGTGGTCTTGCAAATGAACTGTTAGAGGGGGCAGACGGGCTCATGGAACTATTTAAGCAGAACATGCTGGCAGCCAATGCACCGGCTGTTCCAGACGCTTCCGACACTGCCGCACTGCAGGCCCCCAGGACTTCCACTGACGGAGATTCTGCAGACGGTGTTTCCGCTATCCAGACCCGTGTTTATCGCTTCAGCAGCCTGGACCAGGTTTCCGATGCCGCAAATGCTGTACAGACTCTGGGCACTGTCCAGAGCAAGCTCTATAAAAAGCCGGGAACCAGCCAGTATTATCTGGTTCTTTCCAGCCAGTCTGCGGATCCGGTCGCTTTCAGCCGTGTCTGCAACCTGCTTGCAGAATATGGTGAAAAAATCAGAATTGATGTCGCAGGCGAAGCCCACTATCAGGAGCACTATGAAGTCATCATTGGAGCAGACGCATTGCAGAAACTTGCGCTGATCTGATTTCGGACCATTCTGTGAAACGCAAAAAGACTGTGAGACAAAACAAATGTCTCACAGTCTTTTTGCGTCAGCTGCCTTTACAAATGCTTCAAAAATCTGCCGGATAGCCGGATCCTGTTCCCACAGATATTCCGGATGCCACTGGACTCCCAGAAAGAAGGGATAATCCGGTTTTTCAACTGCCTCAATCAGATTTCCGGACGCATGACCGCATGCCACCAGTCCCGGAGCAAGTTTACGGCATGCCTGGTGATGCATGCTATTGACATTTAAGGTATTACTGCCCGTAAGCTGTTCCAGAAGTGTTCCAGGCAGCACCTCCACTTTATGGGATGGAATCGCATAATCAAAGGGCTGGACATGAGCAATCGGAAAATCCTGCGGGAACTGGCTTGGAATATCCTGATAAATATCTCCACCCAGAGCCACATTCAAAAGCTGGATACCGCGACAGATACCAAAGACCGGTTTTCCGGTTTGCATTACCAGTTTTAACAGCAGTATTTCCATACGATCACGCCGCAGGCAGACATTTCCACAGTTCGCCTGTGTTTCCTCCCCAAAATAAAAAGGGTGGATATCCGGACCGCCGGTAAACAAAAAGCCATCAAAGGTATCGACAATCTGCTGGAGATCTTCTTCTTCCAGATCAAGAGGCAGGATCATCGGAATGCCTCCGGCCGCGCGGATAGCCTTCAAATAAGCTGGCCGCATATATGGTTCATCACGTTCTATGTTGAAGTATGGAGTAAGGGCAATCAACGGTTTTTTCTTTGTCATGGGAAATCTCCTTTCATAAAAAGAATGTGCCTTGGCACATTCTCGCGGAGCGTTATTGTATGATAGGACGCAATTTCCTCTCATACAAAAAATGCCCCTTCTGTACCGCAAATACAGAAGAGGCATTTGATGGTTTGTGTCTTAATTAACCCTCGCTGATAGCGCCGGTCGGGCAAACACCTGCACAGGTACCGCAGGAGATGCAAGCGTCAGCGTCGATAACGTACTGGCTGTCTCCCTGGGAAATAGCGCTTACCGGGCACTCGCTCTCGCAGGTACCGCAACTAACACAAGAATCAGAAATTACATATGCCATGATAATATCCTCCTTAAATATTCTATAATCATTTCGCTGACATCATTGTATACTATATTTTAAAAATATTCAAGAGGGAAATATTGCACTTTTGAACAAAATAAGGTACAATATCAAGTTAGCTTTGGGTAACTATTTTAAAATAATTCCTAGAAAAAGACTATGAATTGTATATATTCAATAAAATTTCAGCATGTATCCTGTCTCCTGTTTTATGAATATTACTTGCGTATTTTGGTGAAAAGTATTATAGTGTAATATAGTATATCCAAAAGGAGGAATTTCACATGCAGATCAGTAAAGATATGTTAATCGGTGAGCTGCTTCAGAAGAGCGATCTGATCGCCCCGATTTTAATGCGTGCAGGTATGCATTGCCTGGGTTGCCCGTCTTCTCAGGGAGAGTCTCTGGAAGAGGCATGCATGGTTCATGGTATTGATTGTGATGCGCTGGTAAACGGCATCAATGAGATCCTGGCTGATAAATAAAGAGCGGAAACGCACTTGAAAAAGCGTGTGGGAACGGACAATCGTCTCCACACGCTTTTTATTATAACTTCTTCCCACTCCGTCCGAATCTCTTTTTCCGGAAAAACGGCATTCTTGCCGCTGCCGCCTCTGCCTTTCCCTTATTTTCCTTCTGATGGGCCCGCAGCAGCTCATCCAGCGCTTTGAACCGCTCTTCCTCCTTCTCGTCACTGATCCGCATCATGTACTCCAGCTCCTGCACCATACGATCGTTGACCTGACGGCTGATTTCCTCACTCAGAGCTTCATTGTTCTGCCTCATAGCCTGTCCAATGGCATTGCCAATGATGTGGTTCATGAGCTGCTGAAACTGATCCAGCTTGTCCTGATGTGACATTACCGCAGGCTCTTCTTCCATTCTGGCTGCTACCTCTGTCTTTGCTTCCCCATCCATATTGCTCTCCACACTCTCCTCATTCATACTATCTGGCGCTGCCATATCCTGGCCGGTTTCCGCCGCATAACGATACACAGTTTCCGGTTCCAGCTGCGCTGCACCGGTCGATGTCTGTCTCAAGATTTCTGCAGCATTCTGCCTTAGGACCTCATTGAGATCCAATTCCTGCTCTCCAGCCAGCATCCTCTTTAACACCGGTTCAATTGCCTTCAGCTGATACCCTTTTTCCTTTAGCTCATTAATCTTTTGGAACATCTCAATATGCAGCTTTGTATAATACCGTTGATTTTTTCTGTCCCGCGGTATCTCCAGATGCAGCTCGTCCTCCCAGTAACGGAGCACATGATTCTCCACGCCCACCAGCCTGCCGGCCTGGGATATGGAGTAACGTCTCTCAGCCATCCTTTTCTCTCCTTAAGGTCTTTCCATAATTTCATACAGCTTATTTAATACTATGAACCAGTCCTCAGAATTATGCTTAAGGGGGAAAAGAAAAAGAGATGAATCCGAGGACTCATCTCTTGTAATGCTCCAATTCTTCTATTGTTCATTCTCTGCCTGCCGGTAGATCTGGATTGTGGAATACACGTGCTGCTCCAGTGCCTTTTTTAAACCTTCCGTATCGCAAAGTTCCAGCTGGTTTACGATGTTCGTATGCTCCCACTGAACACCTCGTAATGTTTCTTTATTATGACATGTAAAACCAGTGAACATACCTGCATAAACATTCAGGCTTTCATACATGTTCACGATCTGGTCATTCTGGCAGCATTTGATGATTTCCGTATGAAGCCGCCGGTCGTATTCGGACAGATGGCTGAAATTTTCCTTTGTGTAGTCCTGAATACATTTCTCATAAGCCTCGTTGGTTACCTGCAGAAGTTTCCGCACATTACTGATGAACTGCTCATCGCGCCGTACGGTATCTACAGCCGCAGCAGCGCAAAACTGTTCAATCATCAGCCGGGCTTCCCAGTTATTCTTCATATCCTGAAAAGTAAAAGTGCGCACACGCATGCCGCATTTCGGAATGGAAACCACAAGTCCCGTTGACACAAGCTGGTTTAATGCCTGTTTCACCGGCGTCTCACTGGCACCAAATTCTTCGCATAGCCAGCGCACAGTCAGGCGATCACCCTGAGCGTATTCCTGTTTCTGTATTTTCTGCCGTATTTTCTGCGCGATCTCATCGGCTAACAATTCCGTTCGTGTGCGTATCTCTCCCATCTCTCCACTCTCCAGTTGCTTTTCGTATCTTTAATTACTTTATAACATATTTTTCCATTTTCGACCAGTCTAAATCAACGCCCAGACCGTCTCCCTCCGGTACGAAAAAGCTCATCTGGCTGTCTGTCTCAAAGCTGCCCTTCATGATGTCTGTCTTTAACGGGTTCGGATTCTCCTCAGACTCCATCATCTCCGTATTCGGAAGCGCAGCTGCCAGATGTAGGCTTGCCGCAAACAGTACAGCAGAACCAAAGCAGTGTAGGGAAATCGGTTTGCTCATCGCCTGCGCCATAGCGCCGATCTTTCGGCACTCGGTGATGCCGCCAGCCCAGCCGACATCCGGCTGTACAATGCTGATCGCATCTTCCTGCGCCATGTGCTGGAAGTTCTTCACGCCCTGTTGGGTCTCGCAGCCAATGACATGAAGCTGCGGAACTGCAGCATTCAGTTTCTTCATTCCTTCGATATCCTCAAATGGAATCGGCTCCTCCAGCCATGCCACGCCGAGGCGTGCCAGCTCCGGTGCGAATGATAACGCGGTCTGCGCATCCCAGGAGGCATTGGTATCTACCAGAAGTTTTCCGGAACCAACGATCTGTTTTGCAACCTCAATCCGCTTATAATCTTCCTCAACACTGACTGCGCAAGCCTGATTTGCCATATAGGTAAGGGGTGCGTTGGAGCGCTCCAGCGTCCGGCCAATCTTGATCTTCATGTCACGGTAGCCCTGGTCTTTGTAGTGCTCCAGTTCTTCCTCCAGCTTATGCAGGTCTTTTCCCGGAGCATAGAAACCGCCGCTGGCATAGGACGGTACCCGGTCAAGATGCTGGCCCAGCAGCTTGCATACCGGCATATGGGCTGCTTTTCCAAGTAGATCCCACAGTGCGATATCGATGCCGCTCATGGCTCCCATAGTCATACTTCTGCGGCCATGAGCAATGGTGCGCCAGTACATGGTATTCCAGTGCTTTTCAATCTCTGTCGGATCCTGGCCGATCAGCATCGGTCCCAGCTGCTCTTCCACCAGATATTTCATAATCTTAAGCGGAGCGCCATAGGTAAATGCCTCACCGATTCCGTACAGTCCAGCATCGGTTTCGATTTTTACCAGAAGTGCCTGTCTGGCAGTCGAGGTAGACAACGCATCGCTGATGGGCGAACAGGTACAGCGCAACATAATTCCCCGAATTGCTGTAATCTTCATATCATCGTTTCCTCATCTTTCTTCTTATAATTAAACGCTCATTCCCAGCATAGTCGGGAACCACAGGCTCAGCTGTGGGATAAAAGTTACCAGAAGCAGTGCAGCAAGCAGCGCGCCCAGCCACGGAACCAGTGCCCTGGAGAAGCGGCCAATGGAAATGTGGCCTATCTTACTGATTACAAACAGAACCAGACCAAACGGCGGTGTCAGCAGACCAATCATTAAATTCAGAACCATAATGATACCGAACTGAGTCAAGTTGATATTATAGGCTGTCAGCAGCGGAAGGATCAACGGCACTACGATGGTGATTGCAGATGCAGTCTCCAGAAAGCAGCCTACGATCAGCAGAAATACATTGATAATCAGGAGCAGCGTTACCTTGCTGGATACCACACTGGTCATGGAAGTCAGGATCATCTGTGGGATTTTGGCACGGGTAGCTACATAACCGAAGAAGGTTGCGCCTGCAATGATCAGAGCGATGGTCAGGGAATCTCTTACGGTCTCCTTTAAAATAGCGATAAATTTCTTTAAGCTCAACTCACGGTATACAACCACATCCAGAAATAGGCTGTATAATACGACGATTGCAGCACTCTCAGTAGGAGTGAATACACCGCCGTAAATACCAACCAGAAGGATGATCGGCGCCATAAGCGGTAAAAACCCCTCTTTTAATGCATGACCAAACTCATGGAAGGTCGGGAATTTGGTTCTCGGATAATGACGCTTGATTGCGTAAATGGTTACGACAACCATCATTAACAGTGCCATAACGATTCCAGGAACAATACCTGCCATAAACAGGGCTCCTACGGACGCGCCGGAAACGGTTGCGTATACAACCAGCGGAATGCTCGGCGGGATGATTGGTCCCATGGTGGAGGAAGCTGCGGTTACACAGCAGGAGAAATCGTTATCAAATCCATTTTCATTCATGGCCTTGATCTCAATGGCTCCAAGACCGCCGGCATCGGATACTGCGGTGCCGGACATACCAGCAAAAATCACGCTGGATAAAATATTTACATGGCCAAGACCGCCAGGCAGCCAGCCTACTACTTTCATACAGAACGCAAACAGCTTTTTGGTAATACCACCGGTGTTCATCAGCTTTGCGGCTAAAAGGAACAGCGGGATTGCAAGCAGTGTGAAGGAGTTTGTTCCAGTGTACAGATACTGTGTCAGAATACTCCATTTCATTCCTGAGGTTGCCATCATCAGCGCACATCCAGTCAACGCCATGCTGATGTATACCGGAACTTTCAGCAGGAACAGCAGCAGCATACAAATAAGAATAACAACAATCATGGTTTTCATATTCCCAGATCCACCTCCGACTCTTCTTTTCTTGCCTGTTCTTTTTCTTCCGCATTGATATCAAAGCACTCATTCTTTCCAAGGGCTGACATAACTGCCTTCACAACTGCAACTACAGCCAGGAACACAAAAGAAACAAAGAATGCATAATACAGCCAGTTCATCTTAATCCAAGTCATAGAAACCGCAGTTACGCCCTTGTTGCTTCCGATGAAGGTAACCAGGCTGCGCATGCACAGACATGCAAATACTGCAATCAGAAGATTTACCAGGGTATCAACGACTCTACGAATTCCCTTTGGTAAAATGTTGACTACCATATCAACGGAAATATCAGCACCCTCTGTCAGAGCCAGCGGCGCTCCGAGAAAGATCAGCAGGCTGAAAGCCAGTCTGGAAAGCTCCTCTGTAAAGTTCTGACCGATGGTAAACAGTCTGCATACAATCTGAATACACATACATCCCAGAATTACCAGTAACAAACATACACATATCGCTTCTACTATTTTCAAATACCAGCGAGCAATCTGTTTCATTAATTCATGCCTCCTATTTCTTTATATAGAAAGGGCGCTAAACCTTTCCAGCTCAGCGCCCCTGCCATAAGCCTTATTCTGCGTAGCTCATTACCTCATCGTAAGTAGTTACAGTCCACTTGGACTCAAACTGTGTTTTGTAGTAATCGGTCAGAGCATCGCGGAAAGCATCACGGTCTACATCCACCAGGGTCATGCCACCGTCAAGGCAATCTTTCTTGTACTGTTCACGATTCTCCTCTGCCAGCTGGTCGGCATATGCCAGATCTTCTTCTGCGCAGCTGCTTAAGATTTCTTTCTGATTGTCGCTCATGGAATCATAGAGATCTTTGTTGATATAAAGTCCTACGAACTCATATACATGATCGGTCTCGGCAATGTTCTTCTGAACCTCATAAAGTTTTAAAGTATCCATCTGCTCGTAACCACCCTCGCAAGCCTCTGCAACCTTGGTCTGCAGTGCAGTGTACAGCTCACTCATTGCTACGGTAGTGGAACTTACGCCCAGTGCGCTCCAGGTATCTACATATACGGTCATGCCCGGGAGACGAAGTTTCAGGCCATTTACATCAGCTGGCTCCTTAACCTCCTTGTTGGATGCCAGTTCACGGATATCTCTCTGATGCCAGCCAAGGGTTACAAAGCCATTTTCCTCGTAGCGCTCTTTTAATTTATCACCGATACCGCTGTTTAACAGGGCTTTCTGATGCTCAGGGTTCTTAAGAAGGAACGGCGCGTCCAGGAAGGTGTACTCTGGTGCGTACAGATCAAGGCCTTCCAGACCGGACATGGTCATATCCAGGTCACCACTCGCTACGGAAGAATAGTTGTCAGATGCGCTTCCCAGAGTTCCGTCTGTGAACAGGCTGATCTCAATGGAACCGCCGGACTTGTCAGCTACATCTTGTACGAACTTGTCCAGTGCGATACCAGCTGGGCCATCTGCTGCATATGCGGTTGCCAGGTCGATCTGGAACTTTTTCTCGTCTTCAGCCGGAGCAGCCGCTTTTGCGTCATCCTTGCTCTCTTCTTTCTGATCAGCCTCTGCAGCCGCTGCTGCTGTGGTTGCCGGTGCCTCCTTGCTTCCGCCGCAGCCTGCCAATCCTGCTACTAAACCCATACAGCATACGCTTGCCATTACCTTTCTTAACTTCATAATTCCTCTCCTTTTAATTTGTAAAATATTGTTCGCGTTTTAAATTAGATCTAATTTGCTATCTGGGTTTATTATATACACTCTTGCATCCGTTGTCCATGTTCATTTTCTTTAAAATACCACCCCACATTTTATGCATTTTTAACAATTTTAGGTCTAATTTTTACATTTCGCAGACATTTTATGCGCTTTATAATTAGACCCGATTATTTAAATTTTCGCAAATATTACTACTCCATCAAAATATTCATCTCTTTTTCCCAATAAAAATGCAGAAAGACAGGCAGAAACACCGAGCTCGCATTTCTGCGCGCTCTGCATTTCTGCCCGTCTTTCGAAATTTTAGATCTAGTTTTACTTTGCCAGGTTCACAAACTTGGTAAATTCCGGCTGCCACAGCAGGTTCACGGTTCCAATCGGACCGTTACGCTGTTTGGCTATGATTACCTCCGCGATATTCGGAGTATCAGTATCTTTGTTGTAGTAATCGTCGCGGTACAGGAACATGACCACATCGGCATCCTGCTCAATTGCTCCGGACTCACGCAGATCCGAAAGCATCGGCCGATGGTCGGTTCGCGTCTCGCAGGCACGGCTTAACTGTGACAGAGCAATAACCGGCGCATTGATTTCTCGTGCCAGTGCTTTTAAGGATCTGGAAATCTCGGAAATTTCCTGCTGACGGCTTTCGCTGCTCTTGCCGCCGCTTCCTGTCATCAGCTGCAGATAGTCAATGATGACCATGCTCAGGCCGTATTCCAGTTTCATCTTCCGGCACTTGGAACGCAATTCAGTAATGGAAATACCCGGTGTGTCATCAATGATCATCTTGGAATTACCGATGACGCCGATACCTTCCACGACCGCATCCCAGTCAGAATCTGTCAGGTTACCGTTACGCAGCTTTTGTGCATCTACATTGGACTCCATGGCCAGCATACGGTTGACTAACTGCTCCTTGGACATCTCCAGGCTGAAGATCATGCATGGAAGTCCCTTTCGGACTGCCACATGATCTACCAGATTTAAGACAAACGCTGTCTTACCCATAGATGGACGCGCCGCAATCAATACCAGATCCGAAGGCTGCATGCCGGATGTCTTGTAATCCAAATCAATAAAGCCAGTCGGGATACCTGTTACCGTTCCCTGGCTCTTGGAAGCCGTCTCAATCTTTTCCAGAACATTCAATGCCACCTGGCGGATCGGCACAAAATCACCGGAATTTCGGTTCTGGAGAAGGTCGAAAATCGTCTTTTCGGTTCCTGCCAGAATCTGTTCCAGCGGCTCCTTACCGGCGTAACAGGTGTTAGCAATCTCCTCATTGACCTTGATGAGCTTTCGCAGCACTGATTTCTCGTACACAATATTCGCATAGGAACGAACATTGGCTGAGGTCGGAACCGTGGTAATAATGTCCCGCACAAACTCCAGACTGCTGACCTCCGGCGGAACATCCTTCTCCTTCAGGCGGTTCTGCAAAGTGATCAGATCTACCGGGGCACCCTCATTAAACAGCTCCACCATACACTCAAACATGACGCCATACTGCTGCTGGTAAAAATCTGCAGCTGTGATGATTTCCGATGCGGCAATGATGGCATCCTTGTCCATCAACATAGAGCCGATTACCGACTGCTCTGCTTCCACACTGTGTGGAAGCACACGCTTCATCAATGCCTCATCCATAAAACCTTACGCCTCCGTTACTTTGACCGTTAATTTTGCAGTCACATCTTTGTGGAGTTTTACCGGAACCTCATGGTTTCCGAAAGTCTTGATCGGCTCCGGAAGAACCAGTTTCTTTTTGTCGATGTCCAGTTTTAGCTGATCTGCTGCCGCTGCTGCAATCTCCTTGCTGGATACAGAACCAAATGCCTTGCCGCCCTCTCCGGCTTTCATCTTCAGGGTTACGGTAAGCTTCTCAATCTTCTCTGCCAGCTCTTTTGCTGCTGCCAGCTGCTCTGCTGCTACCTTTTCAGCGTTTGCCTTCTGGAGCTTTAAGTCGTTTAAGTTCTTGGAAGTTGCCTCAACACCCAGCTTTTTCGGCAGGATAAAGTTTCTTGCATATCCGTCATTGACTTTTACAATCTGGCCTTTCTTTCCTAAAGCCTTAACATCCTCTAATAATACAATTTCCATTATGATATATCTCCCTTCTGTAACATCTCATCAATAACCGCTTTCACACGGTCTTTGGCTTCCTCCATACTGATACCGGAAAGCTGTGCTCCGGCAATGGTACGATGTCCGCCGCCGCCTAGCTTCTCCATCATAACCTGTACATTGACTTCATCTATGGAGCGGGCACTTAAATAGATCAGGCCATGATACTCTGTCATGACCACGGAAGCCTTGATACCCTTAATCTCAAGCAGCTCGTTGGCCGCCTGGGCACAGACAATGGTCGGGCTCGGAAGTCCTTCCGACGGACATACCCCGATAGAAAATGCCTCCCTGTAGATCTCCGCAGAGGAGATAGCTGCTGCCCTTGCCTTATAATCCTGCATATCATCCCGGAACAGCTTGCGTACGCGGGTTACATCCGCTCCGTTCCGACGCAAAAATGCTGCAGCCTCAAAGGTACGCACACCTGTCTGATTGGTGAAGTTGTTGGTATCGATCACGATACCGGCATACATGGCATCTGCCTCTGCTGCCTTGATCTTAATACCGTCTGCGATATACTGCAACACCTCCGCTACCATCTCACAGGCTGAAGACGCATACGGCTCTACATAGGAAAGCACTGCATTGCTGATCACCTCGCTGCTCTGACGGTGATGATCCATCACGACAATGGTCTTCACCAGCTTCAAAAGCTCTGGCGCATCGGTGATACTGGGCCGGTTTACATCCACAACTACCAGCATGGTACTGGCATCCACCAGCTCTGCCGCCTGGGCGCCGGTCAGAAACAGATCCTCCGGATAATCCGGATTGTCCAGGAAGCGATTCATCATCGGCTGGACTGATGTGGTGACTTCGTTAATAATCACATGCGCCTTCTTATTCAGCGCAGTCGCGATACGGTAAATACCGATGGCTGAACCAAATGCATCACTGTCACTTAACTTGTGTCCCATGATCAGGATGCGATCCTTGGTCTCCATAAGTTCCCGCATGGCATGAGCCTTGACACGGGCCTTAACACGGGTAGATTTCTCCTGCTGCTGGGACTTTCCGCCGTAATACTGAATGCGGCTCCCGTCCTTCACAACTGCCTGGTCTCCGCCCCGTCCAAGTGCCATATCAATGGCTACACGGGCAGAATCATAATTCTGCGCATAGCTGTCCCCATTCATGCCGATACCAATACTTAAGGTAACCGCCATCTCATTGCCAATGTTAACCGTCTTAACATCTTCCAGGATAGAAAATCGTTCCTCCTGCATCTGCTCCATATATTTCTGTTTCACAGCGAAGAAATACTTGTCCTTCTCGATGCTTTTTAAGATACCATCTACCGCACCGATATATTTATTGATCTTACGATCGATCAAAGCAGTCAGCAGAGAACGGCGCACCTCTTCCACGCTCTCAAGTGCCTCATCATAGTTATCCAGATAGATGATACCGGCTACCATCTTTTCATCTGTGATCTGCTGACGACACCGCAGAATCTCGGTTTCATCAAACAAATACACAGCCAGAAGCTTCTGGCGGCTGATGACCGCCTGAATTTCCTCCTGTTCCGAGCTGCTCACATAGATTGGCTGAAGCTCCATACGGAACCGACGCTCTCCAAACACGGTATGCACCTTGACCGGATCCTCATCGGTTGCCAGATCATCTTTTGTGACTTCCGGGAACATGGTAAGCAAACTCTTCCAGTTTCCTTTTTCCAGGGCGGTGATCGCCTGAAATTCATCGTTGGCCCAGACAATCCTGCCGTCTTCATCTGCCAGTGCGTAAGGCAGGGCCAGTCCTGTAAGCAGCTGCTTCTGAATCCATGCATATTCCGCAGAAAAGTCTACCAGACCGCCCAGGATTCTTTTTTTGCTGTAAAAAAAGATCCACATGGCAACGCCCAGATAACTGATCGTGAAAGGGATCATGACCAGACCGCCAATGCGGCTGACACACCCGGCCGCGATGTTGGCGCAGACCATAAACACGGAAAGAAGCAGGGGCCAGCTCAAATACCCTTTTAGCTGCCCATGGACTTTTATGTTCTCTTTCATACGTTTTCTCCTTATCAGATCCGAACGGATCTGCCGCTGTCGGCCAGCTTTTAGCTGCCGCCTATCTTTGAATTATACCATAGCTGCCCTATTTCGTCTACTGTTCGCATGTTCTGCAAACAGCAGACAGATTTTACCGATGCTCTGACTTCCCCTTTATCTAAATCCGTTTCTGTGATAAAATAAGAGTCCAGATTCACGATTTACCATGTATACAAAGGAGATCTGCCTTATGATAAAAAAAGAAATTGCTGAGATCAAACGCCAGTTTACCCCGGCCAACTGCTCCATCTCCCGCATCTGCGGCTGCTATGTGGACGGCGAAAAGAATAAAAAAGCAGATTTTAAAGAGGCCTTTTTATCCCTCCCGGAAGAGGATATGTTCAAGTATTTTGAACTGCTCCGGAAAAATTTGTCCGGTACACTGGGGAAAAACCTCATTAACCTGGAATTTCCGCTGGCAGCTGAGGGTGAGGGTGGCCCTCATGAGTTTCTGTTAAAGCTGCGCAACAGCCGCCTGCAGGATGACACACTTTTAGACGCGTTCTATGACCGCATCATTGAGAATTACGATTATGTGGGCAACTATCTGATCCTGCTGATTCACGATGCCTATGATATCCCGGGAAAGACTTCCGACGGCATTGAGATGGAGGATGCCTCTGATGAGGTTTACAGCTACATTCTCTGCTCTATCTGCCCGGTAGACCTGTCCAAGCCGGGCCTGAGCTACAATGAACTGGAGGGCAGCTTCCAGAACCGCATCCGCGACTGGGTAGTCCAAATGCCGCAGCTCGGTTTCCTTTTCCCGGCCTTCAATGACCGCTCCACCGACCTGCACAGCACTCTGTACTATTCCAAGGACAGCGATGACCTGCACGATGCCTTTATTGAGCAGATGCTCGGCTGCCCGCTGCCACTTCCGGCTGGTTATCAGAAGGAATCCTTCCAGACCATCATCGAAGAAACCCTCGGTGACGCCTGCGACTACGAAACAGTAAAAACCATCCATGAAAATTTAAGCGAACTGATCGAGGAACATAAGGATGAACCGGAACCACTCGTCCTGGACAAATATCAGGTCCGCAATCTTCTGGAAAACAGTGGGATTAAAGAAGAACAGCTTGCTGCTTTTGATCAGAGCTTCGATGAAACTGCAGGCGAAAAAGCTTCCATCTACGCAAGCAACATTGCAAACACCCGCGCCTTCGAGGTCAAGACCCCGGATGTCATCATCAAGGTTAATCCGGACCGCACTGACTTAATCGAAACCAGAGAAATCGATGGCCGCCAGTGTCTGGTCATTGCCATTGACGGCGGTGTAGAAGTGAACGGAATTGCCGTGACGTCCGGTACGGCCGCCAAAACAAAGGAAGAATAAAACATTCCGTTCAAGCCATAACACAGAATACGCCAAAAGCACTGGCATATGGCCGCGCTTTTGGCGTATTCTGTTACAAATTCTTTTTTTCTGAGCTGCAATGGCTGTAACATTTACTGCAATCGCCGCTGCATGTCATATGTGAAGCTGCCGCATTCTGGCTTTCTGCTGAGTTTGTGTCATGAGATCCGCCGGCTCCTGCGTTCTGTGCATCTTCCCGATCTTTCTTTTTTGAATAAAGGATCAGACCAGCCAGGCAGATCGCTCCAACAGCTACTGCCACACATGCTTTTACAAATATTCCCATCAGTACTTCCATACATATGCACTTCCTTTTTGTCTGTTTTATCAGTCGTTTTCATTGTAACACCGGCACATGACAGATTCAACGGTTCCATCCAAATTCCAGAAGGAATGTAAGATAAAAAAGACCTTACACAGTTTCCTGCATAAAGTCTCTTCTGAATTCTTATTCCGTATCTTGTGGATTACTCCATGGTGTACGGCATCAGAGCGATGTGACGTGCTCTCTTGATAGCAACGGTCAGAGCTCTCTGGTGCTTAGCACAGTTACCGGTAATTCTTCTCGGAAGAATTTTACCTCTCTCAGATACATATCTTTTCAGCTTGTTGGTATCCTTGTAATCGATTACGCCGTTCTTATCACCGCAGAATACACAAACTTTTTTTCTTCTACGCATGCCGCCTCTTCTTACCTTAGCGCCATCTGCCTTATCAGTCTTATTGAATGCCATTGGTACTGCCTCCTTCTTCAAATGATTCGTGCCGTCTCAGCTAAATCCGATTTAGTTAAACGGCAGTCCTTCGTCTTCCACACCATCCGGGATGTTCATGAAGCCATCGCCAATTGCGCTGGTCGGAGCCGGTCTGGAGGTCGGCTGATAGCCGTAACCGCCATTATCACCATTTCCGCCTGCAGAGTTTTTACTGTCTGCAAACTCCTGATCATCTACGATGATGTCTGTGGTATAAACACGCTGACCTTCTTTGTTGGTGTAACTGCCAGTCTGGATACGTCCGGACACCAGTACGCGCATCCCCTGGCGGAAATATTTCTCTGCAAACTCACCTGCTCTGTCAAATGCCACGATGTTAATAAAATCGGCAGTCTGCTCGTTTCCGTCCTGGTTACGGCGTCCTCTGCGGTCCACCGCAAGAGTATATCTTGCAACAGCCATGGAACGCTCTCCCTGGGTGTAACGAACTTCCGGGTCTCTGGTCAATCTTCCCATAAGGATTACTCTATTCATACCATCACTCTTCCTTTTTTAAGCTGGTCGTTATCTATTACTTACTGCTCGTCCTGCTTTACGCAAAGATATCTGACAACCGGCTCCATGATGCGGATGTGTGCTTCCACTTCGTTAGAGCAGTCAGAGTTCTCAGACTCGAACTTGATGAAGTAGTAGAAAGCCTCTTTTGCTTTCTGAATCTCGTAAGCAAGTCTCTTCTTGCCCCAATCATCAACGCCTGTTACAGTGCCACCGAAGCGGGTGATATAACCCTGTACCTTCTCCAGTGCTGCAGCTCTCTCTTCATCTTCGAGTTTTGCGCTCAGAACAACTGCTAATTCGTATTTGTTCATTGCTTTACCTCCTTGTGGTCTCTGGCCCTTGACTTCAGTTTCAAGAGCAAGGATTTTAATGTGTCACGGATAAATATTTTAGCAGACTTACCATATAAAAGCAAGCACTTTTTTGCAGATTCCGTAAGTTTTTTTGTGGTTTCCGCAAGTTTTTTCGCGATTTTCCGGGTACGCCTGCACGCTTTGTCTGTTAACGAGTTTCTCTTTCCACCGCTTTGATGAGCCCACGGGCATTCTTCTCTACCATTTTCCGCTCAGTCATGACCTGATGGCCACATCCCATGCATTTTAAGCGAAAATCTGCGCCCACCCGCAGAATCTCCCATTCATGGCTTCCACAGGGATGCGGTTTTTTCAGCTTTACCACATCACCCACTTCAAATTTCCATTTCTGATCCATATATCGCTCCCATTTTTCTTTCGCTGTTTCCTGCAATTCTTTCCATAAATTTCCTACCGGATCATATGTCCCGGATCTTTCCCAAGAATCGTATCGATCGTTGTAAGTTCTTCCTCATCAAAATCCAGATGTTCCAGGGCCGCCACATTATCCTCCAGCTGGCTGACGCGGCTTGCTCCGATCAGGACACTGGCTACCTCATCTCTGCGCAGCACCCAGGCAAGTGCCATCTGTGCAAGACTCTGGCCACGCTCCTTCGCAAGCTCATTCAGCTTTGCCACTTTGGCAAGCTGGTCCTCATGCATATACCGTTTTCCTACGGTAGTGCCCTGTCTGGACGCCCGGGAATCTGCCGGAATTCCATGCAGATAGCGGTCTGTCAGCGCGCCCTGCGCCAGCGGACTGTAGGCAATACAGCCGGTTCCGTTTTCTGTCAGAACATCAAACAGCCCCTGTTCCGGCCAACGTTCAAACATATTATATCTCGCCTGATGAATCAGACACGGCGTTCCATTTGCTTTTAAAATCTGAATGGCCCGTTCCGCTTCCTCTGCCTGATAATTGGAAATTCCTACATACAACGCCTTACCCTGCCGCACCATATCTGACAATGCGCCCATGGTCTCTTCCAACGGAGTTTCCGGATCCGGACGATGGTGATAGAAAATGTCCACATAATCCAGCTTCATGCGTTTTAAGCTGGCATCCAGACTGGACATCAGATATTTTCTGGATCCCCAGTTACCATATGGGCCCGGCCAGAAATCATATCCGGCCTTGGTCGAAACCAGAAGCTGCTCCCGGTACTGCTTTAAATCTTCTGCAAAAATTTTTCCAAAATTTTCTTCTGCCATTCCAATATTTGGTGCGCCATAGTTGTTTGCCAGATCGAAATGGGTAATTCCCAGATCAAAGGCCCGGAAAATAATCTCCTTCTGTTCAGGGAGCGGCTTTTCTGCTCCAAAATTCTGCCACATGCCAAGCGACACTCGCGGAAGCAGAATCCCACTGTTTCCGCAGCGCTTATAGCTCATCTTGTCATAACGTGATTCCTCTGCCTGATACATCGATTTGTCCTCCCCGTTTTCTATGAATCCAAAAAGCGCCGGAACACTTCACCAATCCGTTCATTAATCACCAGATCTGCCCGGCCATCCATTGGCGTAGCGGTCTTATTGATGAGCACCAGTTTTTTCCCCTTATAATAATCAATGAGTCCTGCTGCCGGGTACACGGTCAGGGACGTTCCGCCGATGATCAGAACATCTGCCTCCTGTATGTAGTGAACCGCCCTCTGCAGCGTGGTCTGATCCAGGCCTTCCTCATAAAGAACTACATCCGGCTTGATGATACCGCCGCACTCACAGCGCGGCACGCCCTCCATCCCCAAAATTGCGGAAAGATCAAAGAATTTTCCACAGTGGGTGCAGTAATTTCTGTGGACAGAACCATGCAGTTCCAGCACCTCCCGGCTTCCCGCTGCCTGATGTAATCCATCAATGTTCTGGGTAATAACCGCACGTACCTTTCCCTGCTGCTCCAGCTTCGCTAAGGCCAGATGTGCCGCATTGGGTTTCGCTTCCGGAAACAGCATCTTATTTTTATAAAACCGGTAAAACTCTTCCGGATTTCTCCGGTAAAAGCTGTGGCTGATGATGGTTTCCGGCGGATAATCATACTGTTGATTGTAAAGACCGTCTACACTGCGAAAATCCGGAATTCCACTTTCTGTGGAAACTCCCGCACCACCGAAAAATACTACATTATCACTCTCACGGATCCACTGTTCCAGCAGATCCACACGCTCTTTCATGATCTGATCCATCACTTCCGCTCCTTCCCGCTGCCGCATTATTTTTTGCCACGTCTGCATACACCGTTGCCAGACAGCATTTTTTCGTGCAGCTGGTTTATCATACATTACACAATCTCATCCAAAAAGATCTGCTTCAGTACATCAATCTGCTCCGCTCCTGCATACCGTTTTACCGCCTCCGGAACCCGGTAACCAAACAACCACTGTGCCAGTTCTCCGATGTGCAGATGCAGCACACGGTCATTCTCCCAGTCTGTCTGAGCCAGGGTTTCCTCCATGTTTTCTATCCGGCTGGTCAGTCTTTCCAGTTGAGAGCCTGCATGATCTAATGTCCAGATAAATTTACCGGTATTCTTAAAAATCAGCGGGTCATCTAATTCCAGACAAATTTTCATCTGTTCCGGCTGAGCCTCTTCCCGCAGCCTGATTACCGGCACAAATGTCTCCGGCGTTATGATCCGGGCCATGATAGCTGGTTTTTTCATTTCAAGTTCTGTGTATCCGTTTTCTGCATACAGGAGACGTTGTTCTTTTTTCTCTCGTCCCCAGACACCCTGTATTCCAACAAGGAGATCCTGATCGTAAAGAAAATCCAGACTTCCCATTTCACTCTTCACTTCCTGAAGCAGACTATTCACATAATCTTCATCTCGCCTCGCAAACAGCTCGTAACGCTGCTCCATCCAGTGCTGCATCCAGTCTGCTGCAAGCCTTAACGCCTCAGTTCCTTCTATCGCAGCACATTTCAGTTTCACCTGTTCTTTCAGTTTCCAGACTGGCTGGTCATAGACAAAAGCAAACTGAAATGGTGTATAAATAGCTTCTGCCGCCGGCATCAGAAAACAGAACGGCAGCTGTCTCTTCCGCATATCTTCCATCATCTGAAGCAGCAGGCTGCGCATATAGCCCCGATGGCGCACATCTGCTCTAGTCGCCACTGCAACAATGTAATCTATATCCCATTCTGCATTCCGAACCTGCAGATGATATGGATTTAAATGAAGCATCGACTGAATCTTATCTGCTTCCTCCCGGACCAGAACCTGATTCTCCTTCATTTTCTCATGGTCATAGTAATCCAGAAAATCTTCAGAATCCTCCGGAAATGCTTCCCGCCACAATTCTTTCGTCAGGCCTTTCTCCCGATTATCCAGATATCTTATCATAGCCGCCTCTCTTTTTTGTAACACACATCGTAACTGTTCAGTACCTTCACAGTCACGAGCAAAAATCCATGAAAATTGCCTGCGGCAATGGGATTTTTGCCTGCCATCCTATGTTTTCTTACGGTCAGCGCAGTAAATGCGCAGACCTACTGAATAGTTACCACACATCCTATTTAAAGTTCTTTTGCTGTACCAGATATTTTCTTGCAAAGCCACAGGGATTATAAGACATCTTGGCATGTCGCAGTCCTTCCTGGCCAAGATCATCTTCCCGGTTTACCAGTGTCGCCTCCGGGAATTCCTGTATCAGGAACTGCTGATTAATAAACTGATACAATCCGCGAATTTCCGGATTTGCCTTCTCAATATGAATCACCGCCATGTTTTCCGTTGGATTATAGCTTCCGATCGTAAATGCTTCCAGCTTTCCATCAATATAGACACCGGACATCCGGATATCCAGCTCCAGGCACTGCCTTAAGATCTCATGGATTCCTTCCACCTCATAATCCAGATGTTGCTCTACCTCATCGCCCTTGCCCGCTCTCCAGCGGTCCAGAAAACACCACACATCATCCCGGTCTGAACAGCAGAGACGACGAAACTCATAACGGCCCTCATACTCTTTTAAAAATGCATTCAGATGATTCTTCTTTTTGTGAAGCTTCTTTCCCGAAAGCTTACGCATTGCCTCGCCATCGTACAGATAATCCTTCAGATCCACCTGCTCGGTCACTACAAAATCTTCTGATTCTTTCAGATGAAGATACTCCACAGCCTCCTCATCTGCCAAATAGATTTTTAAGGGAATATGAAGCACCTGATTAAAATATTCCACGGTCATATCAAAATATTTTTTCAGGTCCTCCTCTTTGCAAAGCGGCATGGCACTGTGCATTATGCCACCTTCCCTCATCAGCCATAAGAGTGCCTTATTCTCATGAATGGCATACTGTACATGATAATATTTTCGCCAGATGAAGCTGTCCAGTGGTACGCTGTCACAGGTTTTATTAGGGCGCAGACCAAAATAAGGCGCCAGCAACTTCATATCTTCTGCTTCAACTGGTTTAAATTTCAAATCTGTCATTTCAATTCCTTCCATTTAGACAGAGGCTTCTGCCTTTTTCTCGTTTCCGATTCTGTCATACTTTCTTATTATAGCGTGAGCTGCTCCCGGAATCAATATACCGAATTTTTCATGGTTCTGTTTTACTGTCTCCATAATCTTTCCTTATATTTCTCAAATCCGTTCCCGAACATTCTGCACGGTCCAGGCCATTATCCCGGACACATGCAACACAGAACCGCAGTAACGGCACTGTTTTGCACCAAGCTTTTCCACCGGGGCGCCGCAGTTCGGGCAGATCACAGAGGCAGCTGCCCCAGACAGGCCGGGATCATACACATAAAGCAATTCCGCCGCACAAACTGTCTGTTTTTTATGAACCTGCGTCATCTTCTGGGGTTTCTGTTTCCTATACACGCCTCCGCACACATGACCGTTTTCTGCCTGTGGCCAGTACTCTGTTGCCGTCTCGCAAAGGATACTGGCTGTACCTCCATACTTCTGATACCGGCTGATCACCGTTCTGTGAATCCGGACCGCGCCTGCAGCCTCCACATTCTGCGCCTCCAGAAAAAGCTGTACCTTTGCTTCCACTGCTGCCTGCTGTTCTTCCCAGTTAAATTCCGGAAAATCCCGCAGAATCTGTGGAAGATAAATACTGGTCATCCCGCTAAGAGATTTTGGTTGATCCTCCTGCTGCAGCTCCCCAGCCTGTGCACTGCGAACCAATTCCCGCAGCAAACATACTTCCGCTGAATTCAGGAACCGGCGTGTCCTCCGCCGTATCTGTGCAACCAATAGCCCCATGAGCAGAACTGCTGTCGCAATCAGGACCACCTTAAATGAATTTTCATTCATAAACACCGCCCCATTTCTTTTTTATTCTGGAAACTTACGGATCATTTTTTCAGCAGCAAACAAACGCAAACACTTTTTAGAATAAGCAAAAACCCCGGAAGCCTTGATTTTTCTAGGTTTCCGAGGTTTTCAGAGAGAGGCGACAACCAGATTTGAACTGGTGATCAGGGTGTTGCAGACCCACGCCTTA